>JACCEA010159258.1_pt1 | contig 39067 bp, 33 predicted proteins | sample 7449851 | NCBI WGS metagenome assembly JACCEA01 (sample SAMN15323453, study PRJNA562643) | freshwater metagenome | isolation source: river surface water | place: USA:Blue River Watershed | collected 2017-08-18 | reverse complement strand
GGATCTGAGTGGAAAAAGTACCTGCATCCGATGCATCAACAACGCAAGTTTTTCCCTGAAATGTGGTCGGATAACGAGATCCAACACTGGGGAGAAGAGCAATAGTCTTTTTTAAGTTTTAAGTCGGGCAGTTTGTCCGACTTTTTTTGTTCTTTTATGGAAAGAACACGCAATGACTAAAATCATATTTTGTTGGTTATGGAGTGTGGTAATCGGTAGTTTGTTGATGCCTGTGTATTTGGAACAAGAAATCTCTTTACCCTTGTCATTTTTCTGTGCTATTGTTTCGATGGCTTGGACCTTGCCTTTGATCATCATTGAATTAATAGTATGGTGGCAGTACCATTTAAAATCGTTTGATACGGCCTGGCAGCAATATACTGTCTGGAAATATGCCGTTGCGATAGCTACGGTTATTGGTGTAGTTTTTATGTATGATCGAGACATGCTAGGAATTGTGCTGGTATGTTATGCGATTCCGGGGCTGTTATTGCACTTTTTGTATCTGAAAAAGCGACTGCTTCAACAGGTTGAGAGCGGGAAACATGAAACTTTGATAGAGGAAGATTAACCAACTGATATAAACCTTTTTAGTTGCTACTTGTTATTCAAGAAAAGCATGAGAAAGATGTTTGTTGTGTTGGTTGTGGCTGTTGGACTTTTTCTAGTGTTGCAGGCTTTTATTCTTCCCAAATTGTCAGATACAGAGCAGTTAAAATACGAAGTTGTTAAAGAGTACGACGGTTTTGAAGTTCGTCGCTACGAAGCGGCCTTGTTTTCCAGTGTTTACCTTAAGAGTTCTTCATATGAGGAAACATCTAATCAGGCATTTCGAGTACTTGCAGGATACATTTTTGGTGGAAATGAAACAGGGGAAAAGATCGCGATGACTTCACCGGTTACAATGGAAATTGGGGATAGTGCAAAAATGTCTTTTATGGTACCAACAAATTATGCTGATACCAACCTACCCAAACCAAACAATGATCAAATATTTTTTGAGAAGAAATCGGGAAGTATCATGGCGGTAATCCGTTTCGGAGGGTGGGCAAACGATGAACGTATCAAGGAACACCAAGAGAAATTGATCCAGTTACTCAAATCTCAAAAATTAGAACATACCGGAAAGTTTGTTTTTTTCGGATACAATCCGCCTTACACTGTCGTAGGAAGACGCAATGAAGTGGCCGTTGAATTGACGAATTTTAAATAAACAAAAAAGGCAGGATTCGCATCCCGCCTTACAACTTGTTGTTTGCTCTTAAGCTTGTTTCAATAGCTTCTCGAGTTCATTTGCCGGGAAAACACCCGATTGTTTCCAAGCAATTTTTCCCTTTTTAAAGATCATTAAGGTTGGTACACTACGAATCCCAAATTTGGCAGCCGCTGCCGGATTTTTATCTACATCCACTTTGATGATATGCGCGTTTTCTCCCATGCGCTGCTTCAATTGATCCAAGATCGGAGCTTGCGTTTTACAAGGTCCGCACCAAGTTGCGAAAAAATCAACCAATACCGGCGTTTCTCCTTGAATGAGTTCGTTGAATGATTTACTTTTCATGTTTCTTGCGTGTTTCGATGGAACTTCCCAACAAACCGCCCATTAATCCAAAGATCCCCATAGTCTTGTATGGATTAGCAGTAATTGGACAGGCGCCTTCCGTACAGCCATATTCCAAATAATACCAATACCCAATTCCTATGCCCACAACCGCACCGAGAATGGTGAATAGTTGTCCTTTAAACCAATTGATCGTTTGTTGTTTAGTTGGCATGTTGCTTTAAATTATGTGACAAAGTTCGTTAATTTTTCAAGCGAAGTGCGTGACTAATGTTACGAAGCTGCATTGTTCAAGAAGTAGGGGATGGAAACATCGTTTTTGGGTTCAAAGCTTCCGCTGGCAGGTCCAACGGAAGCTTTTTTTGTTTATTTCGAAAGCAATACTTCTACTGCTTTTTTCAATTGCGCGTCTTCACCCAAGAGCATGGTTTTGTAATCGTTTTCCACTTTAACATCCGGTTCACACTGGTTGTTTTCGTAGTATTCGCCATCCATAGACATGACGCCAACTTGAGGAATTCCAAACACCAGCGTATTATCCATCAGGTTTTCCCACCACACGGCAGTTCCTGTTCCGGGTACAGGCATACCAATCAGTTTCCCGATTCCTAAAGTGCGGTATACAACAGGGAACATATGCGCGTCGGAGTAATTGCCTTCACCCATCAAAACAACAGATGGTTTTACCCATTTCGATCCAGGCTCAATACCGATCTTTTGTTCGCGCGGCACGAATTGAATGTATGTTTTTCCGGATAGGAATGTCGCTAAATCGTCGTGTAACCAACCACCACCATTGAAGCGGGTATCCACGATCAAAGCTTGTTTGTTCACGTATTTACCCATCACTTGATCGTAGAATTCGCGGAAACTTTCATCATCCATGCCTTTCACATGCATGTAGCCCAACTGACCGTTTGAATATTTTTCGGTTAAGGTCTGCATGCGCTTGATCCAGCGAGCATATAAGAGTTCGCTCATTTGCCACGGCGCGAATGGTTTGATAGTTTCTTCCCAGCGTTGATTGCTTTGCGGATCGAACAATGACAGCAGGGTGTTTTTACCTGCCTTACGATTCAATAACGGGAAATAATTTGTTCCTGCTGTAATTGCGGTACCATCGATTTTTTCAATGATAACTCCTGCTTTGATCTTTGATCCAGATCGTACCAATGGACCTTTTTCTATCACTTCTTTGATCTTCAAACCTTCTCCTGCGAATGCTTCATCAAAGAAGGCGCCCAATTGTGCGGTTTCATCTGCATTCTTGAAACGAGGTCGGTAAAAACAACCCGTATGTGATGCGTTCAATTCACCTAACAATTCCGACATCATTTCGGCGAAATCGCGGTTATTGTTGATGTGTGGTAAAAAGCGGGCATAGGCTTTTTTGTAACCGTCCCAATCTACACCGTGCATATCTGTTTTATAGAACTTTGCTTTTGCCTGACGCCACATGTGCTCAAACAAGTATGCGCGCTCCGCGTAACCGTCGATTGTCAATTCCGCCGAGAAAGAGATGTCTTTGCGCTCACCACTTTCCAAATTGATCTTCGCCAAACGACCGTCGATCACACAGAACAAGTTTTTTCCTTCTTTGTCCATACTAGCCGACCAAACACCACCGGCATTTAGGCGTGCCAATACTTTTGTTTCATCTTCTTTGAATTTACGCACATATAAATGCATGCCTTCATCGAATTGCGCGAAATAGTAAAGTTGTTCTCCTTTCGCATCCATAAATGCATCTCCCAAATTACCTGAGGTTGGAGTGAGTCGAACACGACGTTCGTATAAACCTTCTTTATCGACTTGCAGCGGTTTCGGACCGTCGGATTTTTCCTTTTCCTTTCCTTTGTTCTTGTCTGTTTTTGTGCTGGCTGGAGTAGCTTCTTTCTCTTTTTCCTTTTCTTTATCCAATTCCTCTTGGTACAGGTCGTATTCCACCTTTTTCATTTTGAAGACGTCATACGCTTGTTGGTTCAGAAATAGTCCGTAAACATCCGATTGTGCGCCATGACTAGCCACGTTTTTCATTCCATTGCGGTTTGAATACCACAACATCATTTTTCCGTCCATCTGGAATTTTGCACCTCCATTCGAGAAACCGTTTCTAGTTAATTCCAACATGGCTTCTTTTCCCGTCACATCGATCATGCCGATCTGTTCACGCCAATTTCCTTCTTGTAAGAAATTCACCAGTAGGTAGCGACTATCTGCTGACCAGTTGAAGCTTTGATCGCCATCAGAATAGGAATAATTGCGGTTTGCAGGAAGGATCTCACGGATTTGCTTACTTGCCAAGTTATAAATACTTATTCCGGTGCGATTCACTAAAAATGCAATCTCTTTACCATCCGGAGAAAACTGTGGTTGAAAAGCTTCATCATCATTGGCTACCAAGGTTTCTTCCTTGAGCAAGGTAGCAGCGTAAAAATACGATTCCTCCTTGCGAACGATCGCTGTTTGGTAAATTCTCCAGCGCTGACTGCGTTCAGAAGCATATAGGATGGATTTGCCATCCGGTGAAAAACTGATGTTTCTCTCTTCTTCAGGCGTGTTTGTGATTCGTTTTGTAGCTCCGCCTTCTACAGAGGCAACAAAGATTTCACCGCGGATCACGAATGCAACTTCTTTTCCGTTCGGAGATAGTGCCATTTCGCGTACGTCACTTGTGAAAACTTCAGTTTTAGCTTCTGCTGCACGATCGTCAGTATTAATTGTGATAGATACCTTTTCAGGAGTCTTATTGACTGTTTGTGTGTATATCTCTCCGTTGTAACTATAGCACAAGGTATTATTTTGTGAAACACTTAAAGAACGAACCGGATGCTTGCTGAAATTAGAGATCTGATTCATGGTTCCACCAGTTTTAAATTCCAAAGACCAAACGTTGAAGCTACCGCTGCGTTCACTCAAGAAGAAGAATGAGGATTCATCGTTGCTCCATTTTGGTGAGCGGTCCTCACCTTTGAAATCGGTCAGTTTGACGAAATTATTACCATTCGTTTCGTACATCCAGATATCGCGCGTTACTGAGGAAGTGTGATGTTTTCTCAAGGGATCCTCGTATCCTTTGCGGTCGTGAAACAATAATTTTGTTCCTGATTTGTTCCAGATCGCATCTTCAGCAGCTATGGTTAACGCTTGCTTTTCGCGACCTCCATCAATGGAAACGCTGTACAACTCACCCAATCCGCCATTCGGGAACTGGCTGTATTCAGCCTGATCCATACGCGATGCAGCGAAATATACCGTTTTTCCATCTCCAGAAAACGACTGTGGTATGTCATTACTCGAATGATAAGTCAATCGTTTCGCGTTTCCACCTTCAACCGGGATCAGATAAACATCGTAGTTTCCGTTGCGGTCAGAAGCGAAGGCGATGTATTTTCCATCCGGAGAAAAAACCGGCATGGCATCGTAATGTTCACTAACCGTTAATGCGCTTGCGTTTCCTCCAGATGCCGGGACTTTGTAAAGATCTCCCTTGTAAGTGAATACGATCGTTTTACCGTCCGGTGAGATCACGGGATAGCGCAACCAAAGTGGTGCGTTTTCATTTTCTTCAGCCGGAACTGGCCATTGTAGACTTAGCAGCATGGCTGCAATCATTGTCCAGGAAAATAGTTGTTTCATCGTTCAAATTTGGAACTTAAAAATAACAATTTTAAGTGGCATTGAATTGTCAGGTTTTGCTCAATTACTGGATGGCTATTGCTATTTTTGCTACATGAAAAAGCGACTCGTTTTTGCGTTTACCATGGGGCTTTTGGCTACATGTATCATTTCGTTCGTGTTGGTTGCTGTTAATTTGGGATTTGGTCCAAAATTTATGTTCGTTTGGATGCGTTCCTGGTTGATCGCATATGTAATCGTGATTCCTTTATTGTTGTTTGTAGCTCCACTTGTTCAGCGACTGATATCGAGATTGTTGAAGGAACAGTAAGACCATTCACCCCGAATTTTTGCCTTCTGAAAAATCGATTCAGTAATTTATCAACAAAAGGTCCCAAGTCCATTATACACCGAAACTTTGTCATTAATTTCGCGCAAAAATAAAGGACGCAGATCATGAGCAATTCCACACTTACAGCAACACAAGTTTCAAAACTTGCCGAAAACATCATTGGATCCGAGATCATCAAATTGGCCGGAGAAGTGAATGAAAAGATCAAGCAAGGTGAAAAAGTTTACAACTTAACAATCGGTGATTTTAATCCGAAGGTGTTTCCAATACCTGCTGAATTAAAACGTGGAATCCAAGCTGCGTATGATGAGGATCTGACGAATTATCCTGCTGCGGATGGTATGTTGGAGTTGCGCGAGGCAGTTTCGCAATTGTTGCGTGAGCGTTGCGCATTGAATTACGGACCGAATGAGATCGTTGTTACCGGAGGTGCACGTCCTGCAATCTATACCATTTTTAAAGCAATTGTTGATCCGGGAGACGCGGTGATCTTTCCTGTTCCATCATGGAATAACAACCACTATACCTATTTAAACGATGCTCGTCCGATCATCATTGAGACGCGTCCTGAGAATAAGTTCATGCCAACAGCCGATGAGATCGCGCCTTTCATTCAGGAAGCATCATTATTGGCTTTGTGTTCCCCATTGAATCCTACGGGTACGGTTTTCAAGAAATCGGATCTGGAGGATATCTGTAATTTGGTTTTAGCGGAGAACAAGCGTCGTGAGGCAACGGGAGCGAAGCCTTTGTATGTGATGTATGATCAGATCTACTGGCCTTTAACCTATGGTGCAATTGAGCATTACAATCCTGTGACCTTGAATCCGGAAATGCGCCCGTATACGCTATTCGTTGATGGGATTTCTAAATCTTTGGCTGCAACGGGTGTTCGTGTTGGATGGACAATGGGGCCGGCTTATTTGATGAACAAGATCAAATCCATTTTGACGCACGTAGGAGCTTGGGCACCAAAAGCCGAGCAAATGGCGGCAGCCGAATATTTGAACAATTTGCCACAATACGATGCGTTTTTGGAATCCATGAAAGGAGAGATCATCCAGCGTTTGGAAGGATTTTACCAAGGTTTTCAAGCATTGCGATCGGAAGGTCATAGTGTTGATGCCATTGCACCGGAAGCTGCGATCTATCTGACAGTACAATTTTCTTTACACGGAAAACGTACCGCCGACGGACAGGTTTTGGAAACAACAAAAGATATCACTAAGTACTTATTGGACGAAGCCAAAGTAGCGATCGTACCTTTCTATGCTTTTGGTTCTACAGAAGATTCCAGCTGGTACCGTTTGAGTGTTGGTACTTGTAAACAAGAAGATGTCGCAGGAGTAATCAGCAATTTGAGAACTGCATTACAGAAGTTGAGTTAATCAAAGATACCTGAAAGGAAAGGAGGACTAAGCAGTTCGCCTTTATTTGTTTCATATATAAGCGTTTTAACACTTGTACGGAAAATCGCAACTGCCTTTTTTTAAGGTGCATTTTTCAGTTTGATAGGAAATAGGATGAGCGGCATCTTTGTCAAGAATCTAAATAGATCAACTATGAAAAAGCTCTTACTATTTGTGTTATTGATTGGATCTGGAGTTAAGGCTCAGGATACCTTAACCAAGAATGCGCCGTCGATGGTGTTGGGAGGAATTGAGGTGCGTGGATTGCAATCGAATGAAGATGTGTTGCGTTCAGTAATCTACAATAGTTTGGTAAACTCCAAAAAATACGTGGTCAATGATCGGTATGATGTAGCAGAAAAGATCGGACCGGATAAATTGAAAGGATGTTTGGGTAAAGAATGCCTTGCCAGAGTAGGAAAGGAATTGAATGCAGATTACGCCATGAGTGCTAGCTACGAAGGTCTTGGAGATCGTATTTTGATCAGTATGAAGATCGTAGATGTGCGCACTGGTGAGATCGTACAAAATGAAATGGAGCAATTCGAGAATCAACCGCGCGAGATCAACCGAATGACTGATGTAATGATCTACCGCATGTTGAAGATCTCTTCAGAAAATCAAGCTTCTCGTACTTTGGTTTACAAGGAAGGGCCAACTGCTAGTTCCGGATTAGGAAAAATGAATAACAACGGACCTCGAATTGGAGTAGGGGTTACCACCGGTCAAAATGCAGCGTACTTTACGCGTTCAGAACTGGATGGAGGTCGTGGAACCATGCCGGTATTATTTAATCTGGGTTATCAATTAGAAAAGCAATATGCCGGAACAGAGAATTTCAGTGGTTTATTCGAATTCATCGGAAATCTTGCCGGAATGGAACAGGGAACAGTGATCCCATCACTTGCAGTTCTTCATGGAATTCGTTTTGGAAAGGGAGCTTGGGAGATTGCTCTAGGACCTTCGTTCTCTGCGAAACAATTGATGGCTGGGACAACAGAGTACGATGGTAAGTTTCGTTCTTACCACGACTTGTATCGAATGGGAGTTTCAAATCCAGATCAATATAATTACATCAATCGTCCGGATACACGTGGTGCTTATTATTTCTCTACAAACTTTGTGGTTGGATTTGGTAAGACATTCCGTACTGGAGCTTTGAATGTGCCGGTAAACTTATATGCTTCTATGAATAAATACGGAACCACATTTGGTCTGTCAGTTGGAATCAATGTGATGCGTTCAAGAAGTTATACAACTACAAATCGCTAACCACTCAAGTCGAAAATGTCCAACGGAACCTCTTCTCAGGAAGAGGTTTTTTTATGCGAACAACCTTTTTCAGGGACAGGATCATAACCATGACCACCCCAAGGATGACAGCGACTAATGCGTTTCAAGCCTAGCCAAAAACCCACAATCGGACCGCGTTTTTTCAACGCTTGGATCATGTATTCGGAACAGGTTGGGTCGTAACGACAAGCATCCGGGAATAGAGGACTCAAGATCCATTGATACAAACGCACCGGGATCATCAAAATGGCACTGAAGAATCGACCAATCCAAAACATAGCGCAAAAATACAATTAATCAACAGGTTCTTGTGTGACTTTTCTGACCAATCCCGTTTCATTGGCTGATAAAAAATCGTATCTTGACATCACTTATTTCCAAAAAAGACACCATGAAAACCCGAGTTTGTTTACTATTTGGCGCGTTGATCAGTATTGGAGCCTCTGCGCAAGTTGGTCATTGGGAACGCGAAATGGTGGCTGTGCTCGATGCAGAAAAAGAGCACGTGATCCTAGGACCTAGTGCAATTGAAGCTGCCAATTGGGATGAATTACAACATCCGCGTTTCTGGCAACAAGTGATGGTACTCTCTCCGGATTCTGTTCTGATCAATGTGGCCTCAACGCGACAAGTTGTTGGTAAAATGGCTTCAAGAGATTGGAATCGCAGGACCGAAGCTCAAAAAAGCATTTACAAAGACAGTGTGCGAAATTCATTGGGATTGTCGGGCACTGAACGCATCAATGTAACAACGGGGAAAAGTGATTTTTACCGTTTTGACCTCGTTTTCGAAAGTTTGCCAAAAGGTGTTGCAGCCTTTTCTGACTTGGGAGTGGATCCTTGGTATGCCCAGTCTATTTTGTTGATCGAAAGTCCGGGGCAAATCAAGAAGTCTTCTGTTGGAGCCTATGGACCTTTTCAGTTGATGCCAAGTGTTGCACGTGCAATGGGTTTGAAGGTGAACAAATATGTGGATGAACGAACTGATTTCTCTAAGTCTGCCGGAGCAGCTGCAAAGTTGATCAGTAAAACGTGTATTCCTTCAGCGCGTTCGATTGCTCAAAAAGCCGGTTTGACGGTGGATGAATCTGCGATCTGGTTCCGTTTATTGGTAATGCATGTTTATCATGCAGGTGCAGGGAATGTCTCGGCAGTTGTTCAGGCAATTGGTAAAGTTGCAACGGGAGAACAACTGATCCAACGCATGTGGAACACGACCGCGGCTTCTTTCGGAAACAGTTCCCAAAATTATTCCCAGTTAGCATTAGCGGCCCACCTGGAATTGGCAGACCGCTTAGCGCGTCAAGGAAAATGTATGTACGCCTGTACAGACGAAAGCAATTAAAATTCTAGGATCAATCCGATCGTTGGTGTTACGGTAGCCGATGTGTTTTCCAGAATCACCGGAATTCCATTCGAGCCATCGGTTTTTAACGGTTGACCATCTGTTGTCGCAAATCCCGTGTTGTCATCATTGCGCTTAAATGTGTAATAAGGTGTTCCTTGTTGTTTGGAACCGGTGACGTTTTGAATGTCAACGAAAAATACCATACTTGTTTTGCGGAAATTCCAAGTTTTGTCAATGCGCAAATCTAGCTGGTAAAAGCTCTGTAATCGTTCTTCATTCACGCGTGTATAATCCAAGGTTCCGGAGTAAGTGATCGGGAAGAAGAGTTGAGAGGCGGTCAAATCAAAAGGCGTGTACGGCGAACCGCCCGCATATCTGAATTTTAAGCCCAGTTGCCAGTTTTTACCGAATTTGTATCCCATGGTTCCGCTCAATAAGTGTTGACTGTCCCAAGCGGAAGGAAGTAATTTTCCGTCCGTTCCGGAGAATAAACTACGTACATAGGTATAGCTTACGAAGTAGAAGATCTTCTTCGTCAATTTCTGTTGCGCAAAGATTTCGAAACCGTAGGTCTCACCAATTCCGGTGCTCGATACTTCTTCATTTCCCACTGCTCCGAATTCTTGTCCTTGGTTCGCTAAAGAAATACCTGTATTCACTGAAATGGGATAGTCGCTATAGCGCTTGTAGAAACCTTCTAGCGTAAAGCGCAATGATTCATTGGGCAAGAATTGGGTACCCACAACAAAATGTTCTGAACGGATATATTTGGTGTCTTTGTTCACGAATTCCCCGGCATTATTCTGAAAGCCTAGTACCGTATAGGTTGGTAACTTGTAATAGATACCATAACTACCGCTGACTTCCCATTTTGAAGTCAAGGTGTATGCTGCGGATACACGTGGAGACAACGTGGCTAATGGATTGGTCCCATTGGTCGTCCAGGAATTCATGTCGCTACGTACACCTGCAGAGATCAACAAACGATTTTCAAGGAACTTGCGCGAAACTTGTCCAAATGCTCCCCAGCGGAAGAAGTCGATCGCCGTGTTGAAACGCACTTCTGTTCGTGGAATAACGATGTTCCCGGCAGTATCTTGAATTTCTTCTGAGATCAAGTTGTACAGGTCTGTATTGTATTTCACGTATTGTCCGGATACACCATAGGAATATTTCCATCCCTTGATATACTTGTTTACATCGATGCGTAATTTGTTTTCGATCTCTTGCGAATTGAGCCCGAAGTTGCGGAAGTTTTCATTGAAATATTGTGCGTCTTTAAAACGATCCAACTGGTTATCGAACATATTTCGGCTAAGCGCTACGGTTACGAAACCTTTGTTCACCAAACGCTTGTAGGAAACTCCAGTGGTATAAGTCCATTGTTCAATAAATGGCAAGGAACGACGGAAGAACTCATTTTCAGGGGACGACTCACGTGTTTCTCCAAAATTGAATTTGTCAATTGCGCCAATACCAATAAATGAAAGAGTTGTTTTTTCATCCAATTGATGCGTTACTTTCAATTGGTAATCCTGGTAACGTGGGCGAATCGGTAGGTCGATCAATTGAAACAGGAAATCGAGGTAAGAGATGCGCCCTGCAGCTAAGAAGTCTGTTTTCTTTCCAAGCGGACCTTCTAGTGTGAATGCAGACTCGGTAAAACTTGCACGTACATTTCCACTGAACTTCTGCTTGTTCCCTTGTCGTTGTTTGATCACAAAAGTTGATGCAAGCGCGTTGTCGTAGCGTGCGTCGAATGCGGATGAGGTTAACTTCACTTCTTCAATGAAGGAAACATTTACGATCCCTTGTGCCCCTCCAGATGAACCTTGAGTTTGAAAGTGATTCAAGACCGGAATTTCAATTCCATCCAAATAGTAAACATTTTCGTTGGGTGCACCTCCTCGAATAATGATGTCGTTCCGTGCAGCTCCACCTTGCGAACCTCCAACTCCGGGAAGGGTTTGCACTACCTTCGATACATCGTAGTTACCGCCGGGATTGCTTTTGATCTCTTCACTGGTCAATCGTTGAACAGAAAGGGGAGTGATCATGTCGGTTGCATCTGCCCGTTTTGCATTGGACGCCGTCACTTCTATTTCTTGAATGGTTTGTTCTTCTTCGGATAATTCGAAATTCACGATCTGCGCATTCCCGGAAGTGACAACGATATTGTATTTTGTTTGAGAAACAAAAGTTACTGCACTCGCCTGGATGTTGTAAGTACCTGTAGCAACTACTAGGGTGAAAGCCCCATCTTCATTACTCACCGCTACCGCACTACTTCCGATCACTTGAATTACCGCACCGATAATGGGTTCCTGTGTGTTTTTATCCTTTACAGATCCTTGGATGTTTCCTGTGGTTTGTCCAAAGAGATTACTGGATAGCAAGAATATTAAAATGTAAAACGCTGTTTGCTTCATGATATGTTATCGTAATAAATCGCGACAAAAATAATACGAAAACATATTAAAAATCAAATTTGATACAAATTCGTATAAAAAAATAGTATTTTCGTAGTACCTATTAGAACAAATGGAAAGTGTTTTAGTTCAGCTAATGAAACAATACGAGGCCTATCGTCAGGAGAATAATGTAGGGCTTCAGCCGGAATCATTAACGGGTTTCGTGCTCTACCTCAATCGTCAAATGGGGCAGACACCGACAAACAATATTGATTTTGGAATAGAAAGTTGGAAGAATTTTGACCGACAAACATTGGCCGAAATGGCTGCTTCGATGATTGGGAAGTTAAATCGATATGTGGATAATTATGCCAAACGTTCTTTACCTCAGACGATGGTTCCATCTATCGATGAATTTACGTATCTCATAGTTTTATTGGGGATGGACAGTATGACAAAGTCTGAGCTAATCATGCACAATGCCCATCAAATAACTTCGGGTACTGAAATCATCAAGCGCTTGGTTCGCAAAGGTTATCTTCACGAATTTGCAGATGAGAAAGACAAGCGATCGGTGCGTGTTTCTTTAACAGATCTAGGACGAACGGCTATTTATTCCACTTCAACCGTTACGAAGCAAATCTCCGAATTGGCCACCTTGAAGCTGAGTGATGATGAGCTGATGTTTTTAGTGAACATACTCAAGAAGCTAGATCTGTTTCACGATCAACTTTTTAGAACACATCGCCAAAGTGACGTGGGAGAGGTGTTGCAATCCTTGGTGAAAGAAGCTCAGATCAATCAGGGATAAACTGAATACTTAACGAATTCACGCAGTGACGGGTGTTCTTTTTGGTGAAGCGCTCCCCCTCAAAAACATGGCCTAAGTGTCCGTCGCAATGTGCACAAACGATCTCAATTCTTCGACCGTCGGCATCCGGCACGCGCTTCACATTTGCATCAATCTGATCATCAAAGGAGGGCCAACCGCAACCCGAATCGAATTTATCAGAAGAACGGTATAATGGTGCTTCGCATCGTTTACAAACGAAAGTTCCGGAAATGTAAGAACCGTCATCTTGCTTGGGTAGTTTATTGTATTCACCTGTAAACGGATATTCTGTTCCTTTATGAACAATGATGCGTGTCTCTTCGGTAGTAAGTTGATTCCAGTTTTCTTTTGACTTCATAATTTCGAAAATAAAAAAAGACGTTCTTTCTAGAACGCCTTCTTTTAACAATTTGGTCAAGAATTAGTTTAGAATACGATCTGATCTATCTTGTCCTGCATGATTCCGACATAATAGTCGCCAACCGATTTCAAAATGTTTTTTGAGCTGTCTTTTGCGGCCAAAGTGATAGTAGCACCATCACGATCTGCAGTTGCAGTAAAGTATTTCATGATCTCCAAAACTTTCATTTCTTCATCCAATTCCAGACTCTTCATATCCATTTGCTCGAATGCGATGAACATGCTAAATGTCTTTTCACCGAATCCTTTGGCGTATGACGGGAATTCCAATTTACCGCCTGTCTTAGCACCTGAAGCACTGAAAATATAGATTCCATCTTTACGTGCAGCAATGGCAGTGTTGTCCATCACATAAGCATCACCTTGCATTGGTGCTCCGGCAAGATTTTCCGTGATCATTTGCTTGATGCTGTCACCTTTTTTACCCAATCCTAAGAAGGCATTGAATTCGAAGATCATGCCCAAGTCGGTTTTTGGATTGCCTGTTGCTACCATTCCCATTTGTCCAGAGAAGATGCTTGAATAGGCATTTCCACCAAGAGCCATTAGCATGAACCCTGCTTCATCCGGCAATTGCTCAGTGATCTTACGGTTTGCATCCGGTGCGAAATCAGTTACGAATTTTTCAAATTTCTGCATGTCTATATTCGCGGCGATTCCCATCCATGGTTTTCCATTCCCCAATTTATTGACAAGAGCTTTTCCATTATTATCCTGGAAGAACAAACGGTCTTTCAGTTCTTCGGAGAACATGTTCTTAATTGAGACAACAGCCTTTCCATTTTCGAAAGCGACGGTGTTAGCAATAAAACCATCTGCAACCAAACCTTTCAATTCGTCCTGTTTTGCCTGAGGTAATTTGTTCAATGAAGTGTTCGCGGTACCATATAAGCGCTCAATGGAAAGTCCGGTAACGATGTCTCCAGGCATATCCAAGATTTCGGAAGTTTTGCCTTCACTCAAATCTCCGCCAGCGTCATTAAATGCCTTTTCGATGATCGCTTTTCCATCGTAAGGGGCTTTTTTACTTAGTAAAATGAATAACTGATCTTTTACTCCAAAGGTCACGTCGTTTTCCTGAAACCAGCTCATTTCGCCACTTTTTTCTAAGGCGTAACCCATCTCGCTGATTACTGATAATAGACTGTCTTTGTTGGTTACGTCCATCAGAAAGTAGATCGCCGCAGGAGTTCCGTCTGCTTCAAAAGGTGCTTCTGCAGCAAAGTAAACAGGAGCGTCGATCTGAAAGCCTTTTTTCCAAGTTTGCAATTGTGCTCCTAGAATGACATTCAGTTTAGGAATGTGTTTATAGTCGGCTTTATTTAAGATGTCCATAACAGATGCCTTGCCAAAAGCGACAATATTCGTGTTTTGTTGGATCAATGCGGAAGTTGAATCGTGCGCATTGTGTTTTTCATTGCCAGAGCAAGCTGTAGTCAGAAGTAATAAAAGACTGGCGAAAAGGCCTGCAAAGGCGGTTTTAGGGAAACGTTTCATAGGATAAAAATTGTTTCAACTTGTTGTTTCAAATGTAGACTTTCTTTTTAATTTCGGTCAAGCTGTTGACAAATTTTGTTCCAAACTTAATAGATTCATTTCGTGCACTTTATAGAGCCTTATTATTTATGGCGACACTTATATATCGCTTCGGAGGATCCGCTTTCGCCATTTTTTGAGCGAGAGTACAGCGAATTTGAGTTTACTGACCGGGTGTATAATTACTTGCTTCACCCGCAATGGGACAACATTGGTTCGAAAACACTTTTTACCAAGATCCTCTTTGTAGATTACGATGAAGGCTATGCCATTTTGGAATTTATTGGAGAATGGAATGATGCCATTGAAAATGATGTGATGACATTAAAGCGAGACATTATCGAACCGATCATGCATCATGGAATCAACAAGTTTATATTGATTGGTGAAAACGTACTAAATTTTCATTACTCAGATGATTGTTATTACGAAGAGTGGTTTGATGATGTAGAGGAGGGGTGGATCGCTCTGGTGAATTTTCACGATCATGTTATAGCTGAGTTTGAAAAGGCTCGGATCGATCATTACTTTGTGATGGGTGGCGATTTGGAAGATATTGAATGGCGCACCTATTCGCCGTCTCAGTTTTTTGAGCGGGTGGATGATTTGGTGATGCGTAGAATCGGATAATTAATCGAGAGAGGAATTCATCAATTTCCAAAGCGATTTGGCAATATTGCCATATTGCAAAGGTTTTGAAAATCAGTGAATTAAAATTTAAATCGATTTATTTCAATCCTCAATACACATAAACCTTCTTTGAGGTGAAATTATTCCCCACATTCACATGTAACACATATACCCCTTTAGGAATTCCTCCGTCCAACTTGATCATCTTTTGAGTTTCACCCACGCTAACTTTTCCCAATTTCTCAAATTGTACAGACTTACCATCTAAACCAATAATATTGATTGAAGTTTCACCCGAAGCTTTACTATCGATCGTTAAGCAAATAGACATTGTTGTCGGATCGTAAACGGATTGTATCCCCAGTTTAACTATGTTATTGCTTATACTCGCCGTTGAGCCGATCACGTGTTGTGAAGCGAAGATGGCATCTCCATTTCCTCCCATATTTCCATTTGTAAGGTTAGTGGCAAGATAGAAGGTTACATCGCCAACATTGGTGTTCGGTGCTGTCCATGCAAAGCTCCACGATGTTAATGAGTTTCCAGCAAAATCGTGGGTAATACGTTTGGTTGCGCCTAGATCTATGAATTGCGTATTGTTATCTTGAGTGGATACGGTTCCCGCTTGGGTGTTATCATTTGCTAATGGGACGATCTCAAAACCGTTCTTGGCATTATTTGTAGCCATGGAAATAGTCACTTCATAGTCCATTCCGGGCGTGTATTCGGTCACAGGTCCATTTTGATCAGAAATGACAACTGTGTTCATTGTTGAACCGTTTTGTACGGTGCCTTCATGACAATCTGTACAAACTCCGTCAATTGGAGCTCCAGTTTTTCCTCCAGGCGAACCGGTTGACCAACGGTGAACATTCTCATTTTTATTGATAGAAGCTTGGTTAGAAGAGTGAAAGGATGCCAACGTTAAAGTTCCGGCAATAGCACCAAAAGCTAGCAAGTGATTGTTCCAATTCATGGGATTAATTTACTTCAATGTACAAAAAAAAGCGCTTCAGACTGAAGCGCTTTTCAAGGTGTTGGGTTTCCTTAGTAAATATAAACCTTTTTAGAAGTAAAGTTGTTGTTTACGTTCAAATGCAAAATATACATTCCCTTAGGTAACTCATTATCCAATTTGATTGAACGGGTGTTCTCACCTGAATTTAATTTGCCCAATTGTTCAAATTGAACAGATTTTCCGTTTGCGTCAACGATATTAACTGCGGCATCCCCATTTTCTTTCGTGTCAATCGATAATTGGATCGATGCATTTTCAGCATTGTAAGCAGCGGTAATTCCAATTTGCTCAGAAGTTTCAGAAATTCCAGCCGTTGAACCAATAACGTGTTGTGACGTGTAAATGACATCACCATTGTCACTGTTATTAGCATTTGACTCGTTTGTTGCTAAGTAAAATGTTACGTTTCCAACATTCGTAGCAGGTGCTGTCCAAGCAAAAGACCAAGAAGTTAATGCTGCTCCTGCTGTTTTTTGAGTGATGCGAGTTTTACCGCCAGCCGAAACTGTTTTTGTGTTTATTGCATCAACTGCAGCAACTGTTCCAGCTTGTGTGTTTGATGGGGTAAGAGCAACTATTTCGAATCCATTCTTAGTACTGTTCGATGCCATCGTAATGTTTACAGCATATGTTTGACCCGGAGTGTAAGAAGTTACTTGTCCGTTAAGATCTGCGAAAGTAACTGTATTCATCGCAGCTCCATTTTGAACAGTTCCAGAATGACATTGCGTACAAGTTGCATCACCGGGAGCGCCTGTTTTCCCACCTGGGGATCCAGAAGTACTTTTATGGAAGTTTGTGAATTTTTTAATTTGTGCAGAATCGTTTTTATGGAAGCTGAAAAGTGCAACCGAACTTGCCAAGACTGCTACCAAAAAGTAGTTTTTCTTCATGATCTAGATTATTAATTGTTTAGTTTTCCTTGATTAATCCAACATTCGAAGTGTTGGATAAGACTGTCTGCCAGTGCAGGTCCTCCTTGAGGCATTAATTGAGGGACGCCTTTTAGTGAATTTAAAATTGCTGATGCGTTAGCCGAAACCGAACTGTGTGTTGTTAAATTAGGTGCGGTTCCGCCGGCACTGTGGCATCCGATACAATTATCATTTAACATGGGTTGAATCTTTGCAGCAAATGAGATCGTGTCTGGACAATTCAAATTCACATTTGTCAATGTTGTCTTGTCTTTATCGCAACTTGTTGTAAAAAAGAGTGCAGCAATTAGTCCCGTGAAAAGAATGATCGATTTCTTCATGTCAATTCTTATTAAGTAAGGTTTTAAAAGTCATCCAGGACAAAGCCGGGAAGAACAATATGGGAATAAAAAACGTATTGTAAAACGATTCCATTCCTTGGACGCTTTCATTCTTAAATGTTGGATCTGGCAATGTTAATTGATAAAAGACCAGCGCAATTGCTGCACCTGCCGCAAGAAAATTTGTTAGGAATGATGCCAAATTCTCTTTTTTAATCGCTTTACTGATTGCAAAATAGATCAATGCAGTGCCAAAGCAAAACATGATGTTGTAAATCAATAATTGAGTCAAGGTAGCACCTTCTGAAAAATCCATAGTTAAGATCTTAGCATATACTGTTGTATAAGCAGCGCCAACTCCTGTCCCAAAAAGAGCTGCCATTAATGTGATTGTAAACAGACGAACAAACATGATTTTACTTTTTAGCTACCGGTAGGCTGTATTTAATATTCATGACATCTGGAACAGCGTCACTTTTCTTACCAACTTTGTATTCAATACGATTCACTGAAAAGCTTCCGGAGAAAATAAGATCAGTTCCAGAAGCAGTAACTTTTGCAGGAATTTTTTTCTCTTTCGTAACTCCTTTCATAGTCAAGTTACCTGTGATCATGTAATCTGCACCAGATTTTTCGATTTTCGTAGAGGAGAACTTGATGTTTGGATACTTGGTTGCATCAAACCATTCGGCTGTTTGTGCTTTTTTGTTTTGCATGCCATTACCCGTTGAAATAGATGCAACGTCAATTGTCAAGTCAAATTTGGAAGCGCCTAGATTCTCGCTGTCCCATTTTACAGTTCCTTTGATCGTTTTAAATGAACCATTTGGGTCTTTACTTTTAAATTCAATTGAATGGTTGTCTTTGATCTTATAATCGGCTGATGGTGCAAAGTGCATGAATGCTGATCCAGTAAATAGAATCACAGCCAACGAAGGGAAAATTATCTTTTTCATAATACGTTTATTATTCTCTTTCAAATTTGCGTCCAATGCAAAAACCGAACCTGAATTGTCCTTTTTGCCATTGATCATAAGTATTGGTAATAAATTGAGTCTCTCCGAATCCTCTCGAGTTCGTCAAATACAAGGTGAAATTATGACCGAAAGTGATCCATTCAAATGCAATTCCTAAACTGTTTTGATAAAGATTATCACCTTCGGCAGTTTTAGTTTGACGGAAATCATCGTCAGCAAGGCAGTGATAATATTCAAGCATTACTCCAAAACGTGGAGTAATAGCCCATCTCAGAGCTCCACCCATCGCAAAAAGAGTGTTCACATCATCAGCAGTAACCAAATTGCGGTGAACCATTGTAGGCATTAAAGCAACACTAACTTTATCTGCAAACTTTCTTGCAACATTCAACTGAAGCGAATAGGCAAGTCGGTTACTTGTTTTCGGAAAGCTACTTACTAATGAAAGATCGTCAGATGCCTTCATGTAAGAATAACTGGTGGTACCTAAAACAGCCAAAGAAATTGGCATCCCTTTTCTGTCTTGGTGAAAAACGCGGTACTTTGCAAACCCATCAACCAATGAACGGTAAGGTTCACCTGTACCTTTACTACGTCCTAGTCCGACCATGAATTTATCAGTAACCCCATATTCAAAGGCAAGACGAATGTCTGCTGAATTGTCGAACCCAAACCACGATTGAACACCACCTTCGTCCCCGGCAATATCTCCAAATCTGTGTTCTACACGAAATTCTAATACGCCCTTTCGCAGCGTTTCAACGGAGTGACCGCTGATAATACGCGTAGAATGAAATGTAGCATCTACTTTATCCGGTACAGTTTCTTCAGTACTTGTTTCTACAAGTGTGTCGGTTTCTTCTTCCTGCGCACTTACAGGAAAATTAATTGCTACTATGAGGGGAATAAAAAACCCGATTTTTTTTAAGTTCATGTTTGCAGCTTCGTTTTGGTTCGAAATTTGTTCAGCAATTTACGATAATTCGGTTGGCGCAGTATTTGTGTTTCAAAAAAACACACGAAATTCGCCGAGAAAGTATGGGATTGGGATTTTGTCGTTACTTTGTAACACCTCAAATAACGGAAATTTTTGTGAGAAAATTGCTATGGTTATTGCTTTTTTTGTTCTCCAGCGGTGCTGCATCCGCAGGAAAGCTGACTATTGACTGGCGTTTCACCCATGTCAATCCGGGATTTGATCACCCTTGTAAATTGGTTGTTTACATTGATGGGAAGCGTATTTCAGAGTCAAAGGCTTACAAACAATCCCAAAAAGGAATACTAAACCTCGAAGTCAGTGAAGGCAAGCACACCTTGAAAATTATAGCACTGACCCAGTACAAAGGAAATTGGGAGGATCATACGGTGAAGAATAACTATTCCATGGATGCGATCGTTTCGACGAAACATACATTCGGGGCAGAACAACAATTGCACATAACTTGGGATCTCGCGAATAAGAAAACCTCTTTTTATTGGGGGAAACCAACGCCAAAACAGGAAAAAATCAAGCAAGTCACTTTGAAATTGGAGATAGCGTTTGAAGGGATCAACGACGGGCAAGATCATACTTGTCGCTTGGTGGTTTATTTGGATGGTCAGCAATACGCTGTTTCGCCCAGCTACAAAGAATCAAAAGGCTTGCAATTTTCTATAACCTTTCCGGAAGGTCAGCATCGGATTACTTTGCAAAACGAGGTTCAATTCAACGGGACCTGGCAGGAACAAACGTTGGAAAATAACTATACGCTAGACGCCAGGTACACGATCAATCAACAATTCACCAAATCGGAGAACCTCACTTTGTTGTTTCATTTAGATCTTAACCAAACGATTCCTACATGGCGCGATTGATCTTGCTGTGTATATTTCCCTTAATACATCTGGCCGGAGCAGCACAGAAAAAAGAATTGCAAATTTATTGGCAATTGGAACGCTTAGATCCTGCTTTTGCCCGCATGGCAAAGTTACAAGTGATCATTGACGACACGATCATTTCCGAATCGGGCACCTTCTCTATGAATGGTATTGGTTCTTGGGTTGATTCGTTAACAGTTGGAATACATCAACTTGAAATTCGGTTATTTGTGAGACAATCTCAAGGATGGGAATTACACAGTTCAGAAAACGATTACGCCATAGACGCCATTGAATTCAGGCAAATCGAAATAACGGACAATGCAGCCCTTAAATGGCATTTAAATGTTGTCGAGCAATCCAGTTATTGGGAATGGGTGCAGCCGAAAGTGATTGTTGCTCGCGACCTAATTCCCGTCTATATTCATACGCGGTTTTCGAGTATTCCGGAAGGTTACGATCATTTGAGCAGGATTCGCATTTATGGGAACGAACGTTTGCTTGTAACGGGTGATGTCATGCCTTTAAGTAAAGAGCGACAAGAACGATTTTTAGTGCCAGCGTCTTTGAATAATGTGCGTGTGGTTTTAGAAGTGAATTTTAGAGGTGAATGGGAAGAACATACGGTGTTCAATGGATACCAATTCGACTTGATCTGGAAAACCTCGAAACTGAAAAGAAGTCGGAAGTTGTATTGGAATGGCGATATCATGAGTGGTTATCTGCATTTCGAGGAAATTAAAAAGGGTTTGCCAAAATGACAAACCCTCTTGAATGAATTAAGAACGGATTATCCTACCCAAACTCCCATTGAATTGAACTTCTCAATGCGATCGTTTACTCGTTTTTTAGGGTCTTGAGGATCCAATTCCGACAAATACGATTTAATCTTCTCTTTTACCGTGAAGAACATTTCTTCCTGACTTCTATGAGCGCCTGAAAGTGGTTCGTTAATCACGTCATCCACCAATTTCAATCGTTTCATATCTGTACTGGTCAATTTCAATGCTTCAGCCGCTTTCTCTTTGAATTCCCAAGAACGCCACAAGATTGAAGAACATGATTCAGGTGAGATAACAGAATACCACGTGTTTTCCAACATTACAACTTTGTCCCCAACACCAATTCCCAAAGCACCACCTGAAGCTCCTTCACCAATAATGATACAAATTACAGGAACTTTCAACTGCATCATTTCATAAATGTTGCGAGCGATAGCTTCACCTTGTCCACGCTCCTCGGCTTCCAAACCTGGAAATGCTCCTGGAGTATCAATGAAGGTTACGATCGGTTTATTGAATTTTTCGGCCAATTTCATCAAGCGCAATGCTTTACGGTAACCTTCCGGATTCGCCATACCGAAATTGCGGTATTGACGCATCTTGGTATTGATCCCTTTTTGTTGTCCGATGAACATCACGGAACGGCCATCAATCAAACCAAAACCACCAACCATCGCTTTGTCATCCTTTACATTGCGGTCTCCATGCAATTCTTGAAACGTATTGTTTGTGATTGCGTTGATATATGCTAATGTGTATGGACGATCTGGATGACGTGACAACATAACACGTTGCCATGGGGTCAGATTTGAGAATATTTCTTTAGTTTTTTCCGTCAGTTTATTTTGCAAAACCTGAATTTTATCGGTCATGTCAACGCCTGTCGTATCGCCGATCTCTTTTGTCTGAGCAATCTGCTCTTCCAAAGCTTTCAATGGTTCTTCAAAATCCAAATATGTAGACATATAGTGCTTTTTTGAGGGGCGAAATTTACGAAAATAGTTCGCATCTGCGTACTTTTGGGTCATGATAAATTTCCCAGCCTGTAAAATAAACCTCGGTTTGAATATCTTGTTCAAACGTCCGGATGGTTACCACGAAATCGAAACGGCCATGCTGGAGATACCAGTGTGTGACCGTTTAGAGATCACGGAAGCTTCTAAAGATGAATTTGAGTCGACAGGTTTAGAAATTCCAGGTAAAGGAAATTTGATCCTCAATGCATTGAATTTATTGCGCAAGGATTTTGATTTGGGACAATTTCACATTCAATTGGAGAAACTCATTCCGATGGGTGGAGGATTGGGTGGAGGTTCATCGGATGCTGCAAAAGCACTGGTGTTGATAAACGACTTAGCCGAGTTGGGACTTACTACTGTCCAGTTGGAAGCATATGCGGCACAACTGGGATCGGATTGTCCTTTCTTTGTTCGTGGTGGTTTGCAACTTTGCACAGGTAGGGGAGAAATCTTGAAGCCGTTGGAAGTCAAACTTCCTGAAATGTGGGTTGTTTTGGTGAATATTGGAATTCATGTCCCCACTGCAACGGCTTATTCTGCGGTTATACCTAAACAAGATCAGGTTTCAATTGCAGAGATACTTGAGCTGGATCCCGCAAGCTGGAAAGATCAATTAAAGAACGATTTCGAACCTTCGGTTTTCTCTAAGCATCCAGAATTACGATCGATTAAAGAAGCGTTTTACGATCAAGGTGCATTTTACAGTGCGATGTCCGGATCCGGTTCGACCATGTTTGGATTGTTTAGGGAAGAGCCCATGAATCTGATCTTCCCATACTCGGCTGAATTTGTGAAGATCGTTAAATTGCCTACTGTTTGATAAAACGTTTGGAGTAAATTCCCGAATTACTTGTTATTTGGAGCAAGTACATACCTGGAACCAGATCTGCTATGTTTAGCAAAGTATCCGAGGTGGCTATTAAGAATTTTCCATTCATATCGTACAATCCAATGTGCTCGATCGCTTCCTCACCAGTAATAATAATTTGGTCAAAAGCAGGATTCGGATAAAGTATGAACTGCGGTTGCTTCAATTCTTCAATTGCCGCACTGCTGTTCGGATTGACTTCAAAATGCCATAACCCTCCAAGATCTTGTCCCGCAAAAAGATTCAAAACGCCGTCGTTGTCGTGATCGTGCACCCAGAAAGAACTGTATAAGCCCACATCAATCCCCAAATAATTTGAACTCACCAATTCAAAAGTGTCGCTCAAGTGACCATCGATATTGCGGTAATAATGCAACTGACCGTCATAAGCACCCACAAATAAATGGGTTGTATCGTTCACACGAAAGAAATGTGGAGCCGCATATCCGTCAGGATTAGCTGAGATATCTACTGCACCCAAATTCGAATTTATAAGTGTGAATTCAGGAGTACTTGCAGTACCTGTGTTTTGATAGTATATAAGTTCACCGGTTTTCTTCCCAATGATCAGATCCAAAAGTCCGTCTTTATCTAGATCAAAAAGTTGCGGAAATGCATAAGATTGCACGGTGATTGCTGTTCCGTTATTGTCGAGTAAAGAGGCAGGTGTTCCGTAAGTCAAGGGATTTGAAGCTCCGGCATTATTGATAAACTTTACAACTGTTCCATCTTCCTTACCCACTAACATGTCTGAATCACCATCCCCGTCAATATCTCCGAATGTTGGAACGGATCTCAAACCGAAATTCAAGGAGGAAAAATTGAGGTAATCGTCATCTAAATAGCTGTATTCAGGTGTGTTGTTTGTACCTGTATTTCGATATGCAAGCAAAACACTCTCTTTGCTCAAGACGGGTTTGTATCTGAAAAACGAGCCGATCACAAGGTCTAATTTCCCGTCACCGTTCTGGTCAACCATTGTGGGAATACTTCCTAAGCCGTTGTCAATCATTCCATCTTGAAGGAAGTTGTCTTGCTGAAATACAAAAATGGGTGATGTGTTAGTTCCGTTGTTTTTATACCACAAAACACTGCGCTGATTTTCTGAAACAGTGCGGGCATTCGGTGCGACGATCAAATCTTTGACTTCATCGAAATCGACATCCAGATAATAAGAGGCCGGAAATAATTGAATACTTGCCTGAGTGGAATTACTTGGAAAGGTATGATCCTGAGAGATCATTGCTGAATTCGAGTTCGGGGTTGTTCCGCCATTCATCAATAATGTCAAATTCGGAAAAGCAACATCGCCCAAGATAAGATCCAGAACCCCATTGCTGTTCATATCAAGTGCAAGTAGGGTCGATCCGCTGTGTTTCAGGTCGGACGTGATAATTTCAGGTTTGTCGGGAACCGTTCCTATTTGAGGATTGGGAATGTTTCCGTTTATGCATGGTGACGTTTGATCGTTTAAGAAAACGTTGTTGTTATTCGGATCTTCTCGGAAACGTCCCCAACATTCATTTTTCAATACAAAGACGAGTGAGTCGGTATGTCCGTATAGTTCCATGCTTTGATTTTGATGGTATTCTATGCGCTCTCCACCTAAATGAAAGGTCAATACATCCAGATCTCCATCGCCTTCTACATCTACATAAGCCGGGATATCACTGGAGCTAACGTATAAATTGGTGATGGAGCCCAAATAATCCGTCATCAATAAATTGGATACCAGTGTCCATGATAATCCAGTCGCGATTGAACCGGTATTCTTGTAGACTTTAATTCCGCCAATGCCGTAAGTGAACAAGTCGTTCTTTCCGTCACCGTCATAATCTACAAATGCGCTGCGATATCTGGCGTCCTGAGGGAAGAGCGTTGTGCCGTTGTAAACATAGGTGTAGTTGGAATTGTTGTTTTCAAACAGTACCCATTCGTCGCCGCTTCGGTCAAACACAACAAGATCTTCATCGCCGTCAAAATCGTAGTCTAAGGCTGAAAACTGTCCGAAATTTATTCCGCCGGCCCAAGGGTTGGATAAGGGTTGGGTTCCCACTTTTACGACTGGATTCGGATCAAATTCAAAAGCCATATTCGTCTGAGATACAGCAGGAAATGACAATAACATCAACGCAAGTTGAAAAATCGCGATACTTATTGTTGTTTTAGCATTCCAAGAACTGAAGATCATCCGATGATTTTTGATGAGAAAAAGGAGGCAACTCCCTTTGGCTAATTTAGTCAAAGGAGCAAATATTGACAAATGAAAAAAAGTATCCTGTTCGTTTTATTGATTCTGTCGTTTGTGACAGTGCGTGCTCAAGATTCCATATCTGTACTATTCATCGGTAATAGTTATACCTATGTGAATGATCTACCGACGATGCTGCGCGATCTCTCAGCGAGCTTAAATAAAGAGGTCACGATAGGGTCGAAGACAAACGGCGGATTTACCTTTCAGAACCACGCGAATGATCCGCTCACTTATGCGGCAATAAATCAGAATTTATGGGATGTAGTAGTTATTCAAGGTCAGAGCCAGGAGCCAAGTTTTCCTACAGGACAGGTGAATACGGCTTCATATCCGTATGCGATGCAATTGTCCGATAGTGTTTTAGCGAACAGTGCATGTAGTAACGTGATGTATTTCATGACCTGGGGCCGACAAAACGGAGATTCTCAATGGGATTCGATCAACACGTTTGATAAAATGAATAGTAGGTTGTATAATACTTACAGACGTTTTGCAGATAGTGCTGATGCTATGGTGGCGGCTGTTGGTGCTTCTTGGAAGTATGTACGCGACACTTATCCAACAATCAATTTGTACTCTGGTGATGGTTCACATCCAAGTCTTGAAGGAAGTTATTTAGCGGCCTGTACGTTCTATGCTTCCTTATTCCGTCAAAGTCCGGTTGGAGCAACTTTTATTGCTGGTTTGGACCCGACTGTAGCTGGACAATTGCAAGCCGCAGCGGCTATAGTTATGTTGGATTCATTGGATCATTTTTTTATTAGACCAGTTGATTCGCCAACTCAAGGATCATTTTCATTGACACAAAATGGTGCGGACATACAAGTTGTAAGCACATCAATACATGCCACGGACCTCATATGGGATTTTGGAGATGGGACTGGATCAACTAATGAAACTGAAAGCCACACATATACTCAGAATGGAACTTATACAATCGAATTGATTGCAACTTCAGCATGCAATTCGGATACAGCTATTTTTTCCGTTCATGTTACCGTTTTAGGATTAGAGGATTTAGATCCAAGTGTTTTGGATGTAAAACTTTCAGAAAACGAGCTCTTAATCGAAGCAAGCGCTGCTTGTGAAGTAAACATCTACACAACAGATGGGAAAATACTTGGTACACACTTTATGAGAGAATTTGACCAAGTTACATTGAATAGGCCAAATCAGACTGTGATAATCTCAGTGGTTCGCGATAATTCTGTGAAATTCTATAAATTGTTTTAATAGTTGTTATAACACTTGATGACATTGCGTTTCAGAGTTTACAATAGAATCGCTGAATAAAAACTAAACCGTTATACCTTCTAAATCGGTTTTGTCGAGGGCTTCAGGATATTTGTTCGGGCAGATATTTTTCAGGAAATTTGCGCAAATATTGAAGTCTTATGAGAAAATTTAACACTTGGCGATTTACTGAAAATTATGGTAAGACTCTTGTGCTTGGTATAAGTACATTTCTTACAGCAGCATTTGCTGCAACAGGGCAAACAGTTTTGATTAATCCTGCATTGGAAGGAGGATTCGAACTTGGTCCGTCGTTTGCGGCTAATGGATGGACAGTGGCGAATGCACCGGCAACGAACCAATGGTACGTTGGTACGGTAGCTTCAGGAATGACGAATAATTCGGCCTACGTATCCGCGGATGCAGGTGTGACGAATGGATACACGAATACCTCTGCGTCAGTTACTCACTTTTATCGTGACGTCACTTTTCCCGCCGGTGAAACAGCGATAGGCTTGAATTTCAATTGGAAATCCAATGGAGAATCTGGTTTTTGGGATGCTTTGATCGTATCAATTGCTCCAACTAGTTTTACTCCAACAGGAAGTACTACATCCTTAGGAACTGGTGTTTTGCCAGCTCCGGCAGTTGAATTAGGTCGTTTTTGGCTTCAAACAACCACACAAAGTGCGACCATTCAAATTCCTCCATCATTGATTGGGAACTGTACCGCTAGTTCCACAATGAGGTTAATATTTACTTGGAAAAATGACGGTTCAGGAGGAACAAGCCCGTCTGCTGCTGTCGACAATATTCAGCTGGTTAGTAATATTAACAGTATTACTTCAGCAGGTGGGACATTTACCATTGATAATACCTTGCCATTAAGCGCGACGAATTTTCCGAGTTTTACATCGGCAATTGCAGCCTTAAATGGTGCTGGCCCATGTCTTTTGAATCCAGTGGTTTTTAATGTTGCAGCTGGGCAAACCTTTAATGAATTGCCGCCGGTGATTACGGCATCTGGAACTCTTTCAGCACCTATTACCTTTCAAAAGAATGGAGTTGGTACGAATCCAATAATTGTGAGTACTGGTACGACTGGGACTAATGACGGATCCATTGTAATTAGTGGGGGAGATTATTTTACGTTTGATGGTATTGACATTGATAACTCCGCTAGTAATAGTATGGAATACGGATATATTATTCGAAACTTCACAGCTACGGATGGAGCTAAAAACAATATTATTCGTAATGCATCAGTTCGAATGAATCGCACAGTTACGACTTCTACTTCTGCAGCGTTTTTAATTTCAACTACTACCACAGGTGGTGGAGTAGCTGCAACAAGTGCGGCCGGTTCAAATGATAATAATCAACTTCGCAACTTGACTATCAATGGTGCAATAAACGGAATTTCGTTTCTTGGAACAGCAGCCTTTCCCGATCTAAACAATCAAATTGGTGTAATTGGACTTTTGAGAAATTCTATTACGAACATTGGACCTGTAGGGCCTACATTTGTTGGAGCAAGAGGAATTAACTTTTCCAATCAGTCTGGTTCGACTATTGTGAATTCGGATATTTCTTCTGTAACCTCAAATCAAGCTGCAGCTCAGGGAATTTTCTTGACAGGATGTTTGGGAAATACTGTGGTGAGCGGCAATTCAATTTATGCTGTTTCTAATCAAGGTTCTACAACTAGTACGTCAATTGCATATGGAATTCAAGCTCAGAACGCGACTACTGGTACAAATGTTCTTCGTGTTTCAAATAACATGATCGGTAATATTTTTACAGCATTTACTGGAACAGCGACTGCAACTAGATACGCTATTGGGATCCATGTTGGCGCGGCAGGAGCTACAAATGCCCAATCTTATGAGGTTTATCACAATACTGTTAGTATCGGTAATGGACTTACCCCAACATATTCGAATACTTGTTTTGAGATTCAGAATGTTTCTGCGGTTTATAAAGTGCAGAATAACTTGTTTGCGAACTTTACAGGAGCGCAAGGCGCCACTGCAAGACATTACACTTGGGTAACTACATCGGCGACTAACTTTGGTGCTGCTGGTTCAATTTCAAATAATAATGATTTGTATGTTGCAAACGATGTGAATGTATCAGGTTTTGTAGCTCGAGCAAACACAACAAATATTGCAACAATTGCGGCTTGGACTGCTGCAATTACAGCAATTCCAGGTACAGATCAGAATTCGTTTAGTGGAGCGCCTGTGTTTGTTAATAACAATAGTGATTTGCACTTAAATATGGGTGTGACTCCAACTCAAATCGAATCTTCAGGTAATACAGGTTTGGGTGTGTCAACGGATTTTGATGGTCAAAACCGTCCTGGACCAACAGGCTCAGTAAATGGTGGAGCTACTGCACCAGATGCCGGTGCAGATGAGTTTGATGGTTCGCCATTATCACCACCAACTATTACGCTAAACACTGTTACGCCATCAACAACTCCACAATGTTCTGCTACACCTCGCTTAGTTTCTGTGAATGTTGCAAACACGTCTGGAACTGTTGCAAGTGTATCAATTGCGTACTCTTTCAATGGAGTTGCACAGGGATCTTTCCCAATGACAAACACTTCAGGAACAACTTGGGAAGCTACTATACCAGCTGCCACCCCTGCTAATGCTACTGTGGCTTGGGCTGTAGTTGCAACTAATAGTTTTGCTTTGAATAGTACATTCACAGGTACTGCTTACTCCGACGAACCTCAATTAGGTGTTACGGCAACTGCTACTGCTACACCGGCAACAATTTGTGCGGGTTCATCAACGACGCTTCAGGCACTTGCTTCTAAAACTGGTACAGCAACAGTAGGAAGTGGAACAACAGTTTCAGGAAACACAATTGCTCAAAATCCATTCTATGGTGGTTATGGAGGTGTGAAAACACAATACCTTATTCGTGCAAGTGAATTAACCGCTGCTGGTTTGGTTGCTGGAAATATTACTTCGCTTTCAATGACAATTACATCTGCAGGTGCATCATTATCAGGTTTTGCGATCAATATGGAAGCTACTGCCTTGAATGTGCTTACGAATAATATCGAAACAGTTAATAATCAAGTTTTTTCTACGGCAACATTCGTGCCTACGGTAGGTGTGGTTAGTTTCCCGTTTAGTTCGGCATTTGCTTGGGACGGAACGTCTAACGTAATTGTTAGCATCTGTTGGAGTAATAACAACACGTCAAACACAGTATCAAATTTGTTAGTTTCAACAACTAGTTTTGTTTCAGGTGTTGCCCGTGCAGCAGATAGTAGAACACCAGCTGAAATTTGTGGTTACACAGGGAACGTAGCTCCTGGTGGATGGACAACAACTACAGGTACAGTTTCTAGTCGCCCAATATTTAACTTTGCAGGTGTGCTTTCGGCACCAATTTCTTCAATTTCTTGGTTGGATGGTGTTTCGACAGTTGGTACAAGTAACCCACAAATTGTTACTGCTTCAACTACGACAACCTATACTGCAAATATTCAAGTTGGAGGTTGTGCGATCGCTACAGCACCAACAACAACTGTAACGGTTAACCCGTTGCCAACAGCACCAACTGCAACGAACTCTACGCAATGTGGAAATGCAGTACCAACGGCATCTGTTACGTCAACGAGTGGTTTGCCAACACCAACATTTATTTGGTATAGTGCAGCAGTGGCAGGTACTGCTTTACAAACGAATACTTCTAATACGTATACAACTGCTATTTCATCAACAACAACTTTCTATGTTGCTGAATTGAATACAGTAACGGGTTGTGAATCTGCTAGAACTGCAGTGACTGTAACTGTTGCTACCGCAGATAACATTTCAGCTAGTGCAAACAATGCTACAATTTGTATTGGTTCATCTGTAGACTTGAGTGTTATTAATGCAAACCCTACGCCAGTTCAATCATATACATATACATGGACTAACGCTCAAACTGGAAGTGGTTTAACATCTGTTACAGGAGCTAACCAAACAGTTACACCAACTCAACCAGGTACATATACATACAACGTTGCCGGTGTTGATGGTGGATGTAATGCATTGTCTTCGGTTGTTGTTACTGTAGATCCATTTGCAGCTACATTGACACCAATCAATATTACGTGTAACGGTTATAACGATGGGTCATTTAGTGTTGCCACTACTACATGTGGATCTGCACCATTCTCTTACATCGTTGATGGAGGAGCGCTGACTTCAACGATACCAACGAATTTGACTCCGGGTACTCACACGGTAATTGTTCAAAATGCGGCTGGATTCCAAACATCTGTAATCAACGTTACTATAACACAGCCAACTACAGTTATTTCAGCCCCTGCCGGTACAAATGCGTCAGTTTGTCAAAACGCCGCTTCGGCAGCTGTTTCAGCGACATCAACTGTTTCAGCGCAGACACTTGTGATTCCATTCACAGTAAGTGCACAGCCAACTGAAGTGAGTTCATCCACTGTTCCGGCAACGGTAGCAGCTTCACCAAATGTTTTTGCAACAGCTGTTATGCCTGCATTACCTGCAGGATCAACGATTACAGGTGCAACTTTGAATTACAATGGAATTCAAGCTACTGGTAGTTCTTGGCAAAGCGATGTGCGTCTCGGATTAACAGGTGCAATCAATTTAAACTATACTCAAGGTACCGGTGCAGCTGGTTCTGCAGGGACATTTAATTATGTGGTAACAATCCCTGTTGGCGGTGTATCAGCAACAGGAGGTACAGTGGACTTGAATTATTTTGATTTCTTCAATGATAATGGAGGTTCAGAAGCTACATTCCCAACTGGATCTAATGTTGCGAGTATCACGATTACTTATACACCACCGGCAACAGTTTCTTGGTGGACGGCTGCAACTGGAGGTACTCTAATTGGAACTGGTTCTCCGTTCGAGACAGTTGGTACAACCGTTGTACCTAACACAAACACTCCGGGTGTTTACACGGTTTATGCGCAAGGTGATTTTAGTGGATGTGCTAACTTGACTCGTACGCCTGTAACGGTAACTGTACGTCCAATTTCAACGTCTACAACTAACATTACGGCTTGTGCGACGTACACGTGGACAAACGGTACTACGTATACATCTTCAGGAACATATACACAAACATTGGTAAACTCTGTGGGTTGTGATTCAATTGCAACATTGAATTTGACCATCAACCAACCGTCTGCATCAACACAGAATGCTACTGCTTGTGTTACTTATACTTGGCCTGTGAATGGAACTACTTATACAACAAGTGGTTCATATACCCATACTTTGGCCGGTGCGAATGCTGTAGGTTGTGATTCTACAATCACTTTGAACTTGACAATCAATCAGCCAACTTCAGCAACGCAGACAGTTTCTGCTTGTGTAACCTACACTTGGCCAGTCAATGGAACTACTTACACGACAAGTGGTTCATATACCCATACTTTGGTTGGTGCAAATGCGAATGGTTGTGATTCAACGATTACTTTGAACTTGACGATTAATCAACCAACAACTGGTACTGATGTTCAAACAGCTTGTGTTTCTTACACATGGATTGATGGAATTACGTACACAACATCAAACAACACGGCAACATTCACAATTGTTGGTGGTGCTGCAAATGGATGTGATTCAGTTGTTACTTTGGACTTTACGATCAATCAACCGACAACTGGAACAGACGTTCAAACAGCGTGTGGTACATACACATGGATTGATGGAATCACGTATACATCATCAAACAACACAGCAACGTTTACAATTGTTGGTGGTGCTTCAAATGGATGTGATTCAGTGGTTACTTTGGATTTGACGATCAATCAGCCGGCTACAGGAACGGATGTTCAAACGGCTTGTGGAACATTCACATGGATCGATGGTATTACCTACACATCATCAAACAATACCGCAACATTCACTTTTGTTGCTGGTGCTGCAAATGGATGTGATTCAGTGGTTACCTTGGATTTGACGATCAATCAACCAGCTACTGGAACAGATGTGCAATCAGCTTGTGATACTTACACATGGATTGATGGAAACACGTATACATCTTCAAACAACACCGCTACCTTTACGATTGCTGGCGGCGCTGCAAATGGATGTGACTCAGTGGTTACATTGAATTTGACGATCACAACGACACCAACTGCAACTGCAACGGATAATGGTGACGCAACGATCACGGCTTCTTCTGGTGCGACTTACCAATGGATCGATTGTGGAACAGGATTGGCAATCGCCGGTGAAACTGGTCAAACATTGACAGTTGCAGCGAACGGTTCTTATGCGGTGGTTGTGTCAAACGGTTCATGTGCTGATACATCAGCATGTGTGTTGATCGATTACATCGGAATTAAAGAGTTGGTGGAATCTGCTGTACAGTTGATGCCTAACCCAACACGTGAAAACGTAACAATTACGATGAGTGTAGCTTCTGCAACATTGGAAGTACGCGATGCACAAGGTAAATTGATGGTGGCGAAAGCAATCACATCTGGAGAGCAAGTTGATCTTTCTCAAGCGGAAGTGGGTGTTTACTTCTTCACGATCAAAACTACGAATGGTAGCGTTGTGAAACGAGTAGTGAAGAACTAATCTTCATTCAGATAAAATGCGAAACGGCATCCTTCGGGGTGCCGTTTTTTGTTAGGTTATTTGGCGATAAATTAAGATTGCTTAACAACCGAAAACTAAAAAGGCTGCCTCGATTGAAGCAGCCTTTTTAGTGTTTTGTATTGAGATTATGCTTGCGCGAATTGAATCTCTCCACGAATAGTTACATCTTCACCAACTAGAACTCCTCCTGCCTCTAAAGCAGCGTTCCAGTTCAAGCCAAAGTCTTTACGGTTAATTTTTGTTTCGAAACTAACTCCAGCTTTCGTGTTACCCCAAGGATCTTTTCCCGTACCGTGGAATTCAACATGTAATTCTACCGGTTTAGAAACGCCACGCATGGTTAATGTTCCCGGAATAGTTCCTCCTGTAAGTGAAACGTTCTCAGCTGCAAATTCGATTGCTGGGTGATTTTCTACATCGAAGAAATCGGGGCTTTTCAAGTGACCATCGCGTTGTTCGTTGCGCGTATTTACGGATGCAACTTCAATTTTTCCTTTCAAAGTCGCTGCAGTGAAATCTTCGTTCGATTCCAATGAAGCTTCAAAAGCATCGAAAGTCCCATTTACTTTCGTGAACATCATGTGTTTTACTGAAAAACCTAGTTCGCTGTGTGCCGGGTCTAATGCCCAAGTTGTTGTACTCATGTTTGTGTTGTTTTATGGTTGTTAATTATACTTTTTCAATTAATTCTTGAGCCGTTTTACGGACCTTAGCAGCGTGCTGAAGACTATCCTCCTCTGATCGGTAGCCCAAAGCCACTGAAAAGACCGTATGATGATCTGTTAAATCCAATATTGCATCGTATGCCGTCGGATCAAGGCCTTCCATTGGTGTGGCATCGATCTCAAGAAGCGCTGCTTGGAACAATAAAAATCCCATCGCGATATATGCTTGTTTGGCGTTCCAATTAGCAATTTCATCACTGTTTAACAGTTGAACCTTGGATTTTACGAAGTCTCCATATCCTTTAAGTTCCGAAATGGCTCTTTCACGAGTTTTTGCCGTGCGTTCGATGTGCGAATCGATATCAGTGTCTGGGAGCTGTTTGTTGGCTGCAAAGACAAGGAAGTGCGAAGCCTCGGTGGTTTGTGTTTGATTCCAGGAATGAGCTTTGAGTTGCTCGCGGATCTCAGGACTTTCAACCAGAATCACCTTGAATGGTTGTAATCCGTACGAACTCGGTGATAAACGAACCGATTCCAATAAAGTATTTAGATCTTGATCGCTGATTTTTTTGCTGGGATCGTATTTTTTAGTGGCGTATCGCCAATGTAACGCGGATGTCATAATGAAAAGAAAATGTTTGTTTCACGATTACTGTTGAACTAGATCCATCGGAATATCCATGATCAATACATGACTATTGGGTTCAACATCTAGATCGAGTTGTTCTGTATCCCAAACACCCAGAGCATCACGTTTGTTTAAAAGCTGTTCGCCCACCCGCACAGTGCCTTCAATGACGAAGATGTAAGCGCCATTGCCTTTTTTCTTAATGGTATAGCTTTGTTTCGACGTTTCAGTGAATTTTCCCAAGTGGAACCATGCATCTTGATGGATCCACACACCGGAATCATCCGGGTTCGGGGAGAGTACCTGGGCAAAGGCATTGTTCATAGCTTTCTCATCCAACAATTGTTGATCGTAGCGTGGAGTGACATTGCGTTTATTTGGAAAGATCCAAATTTGAAGTAAGTTCAGGGTGTCTTTTCCGGTGTTGAACTCGGAGTGCTGAATTCCAGTCCCGGCACTCATAACCTGTATCTCCCCGGCCGTAATCGTGGAGGCATTTCCCATAGAGTCTTTGTGAGATAATTCGCCTTTTAGAGGAATGGTGATGATCTCCATGTTATCATGCGGGTGGGTGTTGAATCCCATTTTACCGGCTACCAGGTCGTCGTTAAGAACGCGTAGCACGCCAAAGTGGATTTTATCGGGATTGTACCAAGAGGCAAAACTGAAAGAATGACGGGCTTCAAGCCAACCGTGATTTGCATATCCTCTTGAGTTTGCTGCGTGAAAAGTTGTTTCCATAGTTTGTAAAATGTTGAACAAAGATAGTTTAAAATCCGAAATATATACCATGGTAAATAAAAATTAACGCAAATTCACAAATCCTTTTGTGGAGTTGTTTGGAATGTTTGGGATTGTAGGGTATTGATAATGAGTAGAGAAATATTTTTTTGAGATTTTTTTTCAGGATTTACTTGCAGAAATAAAATTTGAACGTATCTTTGCAACGCTTTTAACGGAAAGCATTACACAATTTCTGAATTCAGCTGTAGCTGATAGGTTACGAAGAAAATTGGTTTGGTAGTTCAGTTGGTTAGAATACATGCCTGTCACGCATGGGGTCGCGGGTTCGAGTCCCGTCCAGACCGCCAAAGTTAAAAGCAAAAGCCTCCAATCGGAGGCTTTTTTTATGCTCAAAAATTCCGTTTCCTTAGTAAAATCAAGCATTTCGAGAGGTTTTGACTGTTTTCCGACTTCGGTCAGAAAACACAAAAAACACCAAAAGAAAACAAATATTCGGTGAGCAATTCGGTTAGCAAAAATGCTTTCCGATATTTGCTAACCGAATAGGTCGCAAAACCTTGGTATCACTGGCTTGTAGAAGTTGTCGATTTGATTAAATTGAACGTGTTCACAAACAATTATTCATCAAATTCAGTGAACAAAAAATGGAAAATCAAAAGTACTCTGTGTTATTCTGGTTGTACCAGAAAAAACAGAAAGAAGGTAAATCCTGTATTTACGTGCGTATTACAGTTGATGGTAAACGTGCAGAAGTCGCAACACCGCATTATATTCTCCCCTCTCAATGGGACGCTAGAAGGAAGCGCGTTAAGGCCAGTGCACCCGATGGAGTGCTAATTAACGGAGCTTTGGATCATGCTGCTAACGAAATCAAAAAGCACTTTCTGAATCATGTTTCGAGGGGTGAGCAAATTTCAGCCCCCCAACTCAAAGAATTGTACTTGGGCAAAAAAGAAAAGACTATCCCCAAAACCCGCCCCGATGCTTTCGAATCCCACCGCGTAAAGATGGAATCCATGATCAAAGTGGGAAAGGTCGCAAAGGCTACCTTGGCAAAATACAATTATTGCCAGGGTAAGGTCGAAGCATTCCTGAAACATCGATATAAGGCCAAGGACAAACCCTTGCAGGATCTCAGTTTGAAATTCGTTACCGAGTTTGAACATTTCCTCCTAGTGCATGAGCGCATGCAAACGAATTCAGCACACAAATACATTGTGAACTTAAAGCGAATCATGAATGTGGCGGTTAGCCTGGAATGGATCCCGAAGAATCCGTTTGATAACTTCCGATGTTCTTACACCAATCCAGAACGCGAGATCCTAACGCAAGCCGAACTGGATCTGATGCTGTACAAGCAGATCAATATGCCGAGACTCGCCGAAGTGCGGGACATCTTCCTTTTCTGCTGTTACACTGGCTTCGCTTATGCGGATGTTGCGAAATTCGAACAGAACGCCCTGACGATCGGTATGGATGGTGAATACTGGTTATCGACGATCCGTCAGAAAACTGGCACCCGGGAAAGTGTTCCAATCCTCCCAATTCCGCTGGAGATCATTAACCGATATAAGAACCATTCCTTCTGCGAAAAGTACAATAAGTTACTCCCGGTGAACTCCAACCAGAAGTACAATGCCTATTTGAAGGAAATAGCTGAGATCTGCGGCATTAAAAAGACCTTGACCTCACATATGGCGAGACACACGTTTGCAACGACTGTAACACTCTCTAATGGCGTTCCGTTGGAAACGGTATCGAAGATGCTCGGACACACCAAGCTATCCACCACCCAGATTTATGCAAAAGTTCTCGACACGAAAGTAAGCCAGGACATGGGTGCATTGAAATCGATACTCGCTGGCAAAAGTAAATCAGCTGAAACCAAAGATGACCGGGATCCCGGTATCAAAAAGATCAGTTGATACGAAGGCGATCCGGGACGGCGGATCGCTTTTTTTCGTTGATATCCTGAGTTGAATTTTGTTGAAAACTCCCTTTTCAGACCCCTTCTGAACGTAAAAAGATTACGTGCTACCGGCTGTTAATTTGTACACTTCTGGAACGAAGTTCCAGAAGCGACGGAATCACTCAATTGACTTACGAAATGGAACACTTTATCACTGCTGAAAAACAACTAATTCTTGAACTCGAACACATTCTCCAGGGGCAATCCCCAATGACTTCCAGAGCAAAAAAGGCGGCAAAACTTATTCAAAAAACGCTCTCCTCTTTCAGAGAGCAAATACGAACGAATGGTTTTAAATGTGACGAAGATGAAATCTATTTTTTCCGGAACATCAAACCAAAAATTCACGCTTACTTGAACTTTTTCTCCATTTTGTATGACATAGAAAAAGCTAAATACTGTAAGTCGGATGATGATTTAAAAAACCTCATCGATAAAAAAATGCGCATGTTTCTAAATATAAAGGAAGAATATATCGATTTCGTCACCTACTACATGGAAGGTATGACCCACTTGGATCGACAATATTTTCTGCGTCCAACAGACTTGATTAAGTTCGGTCGTCATTCAGCAACCATGATGGTAGATCCGGAATTCAGCACGACCTATGATATTGTTGCTGCCGATATTATTACGCATCAAATGCTGAAAAAGCACCTCTTTCCAGATACGGAAAACCTAAAAACTAGAATGCCTGCAGTACCCAAGATGAAGTGGACCGGTACCAAATCTGATTTCATTGAATTTGTTTACGGCCTCCAGGCATCTTCTGCGGTGAATTATGGTGATGTGGAGATCATCGAATTGTGCCAGGCTTTACAATCTATTTTCAGAGTACAGATCGAGGATCCTTACAGGATCTTCATCGATCTCTGTAACCGAAAAACGGCACCAGTTAAGTTCATTCCAAAAATGGAGGAAGGTTTTTTGAGGAAAGTGGAAGAAATGGGAGGTAAAAATTGAAAATGACACCTTTAATAGAAATGAAATTTCATTGGCACTTTTGACCATGTCAGTATCAATATGGATTAAAATCACTTCTTAATTCTGGTATTTCATTTTTAAATTGCCTCACAACAGAACCTAAATGCTTCAATTCACAAGGTAAATAAGGCTCGTCATCTGGACTATAATGAACTATTGATTTTCTAATTTCTTCAGAATCAGAAAATTCGGAGTTGTTAATTTGCCATGTATCCTGAATTTTGTTCGCAGATGCTTTCAATTTCCAATTAAAACTCAATATGGGTTTAACTGCATCATTCAAAGTATTTGTTCTGCTATATTGAAATATAGTTTTAAAATGCACCTCATAATTGATACCCTCCCACCAATTAAAAAGTTCTATAAATGGTGCATCAAAAAATTTCACTTGATCAGGAAAGCTCCCTAACTCATTCATTATTTGATTGTTTCTAATGCGGTGATACTTATAATGACAACTCGAAGGAAGTGATGTGTCGCGAAGATGTTCCTTTGACTCAAAAACAAAGTCTTGTGTATTTGAACGAATCTCAAGTTTATGGTATTCACATATTTGAGTGATGTAAAAAATACCATCGTTAACATCTTCTATTTTTATTACCGGAATAACAGTTATTCCTCCGTCATATGGACATTTATCATAAGTTGATTCACTAGAAGTGAGATCAAAATAATTCTGAATAGGTTTTATTTCAAGACCTTTTGACTGAACGTTTTCCAATTGAATTGTAAGCATTTTAAATGAACTTTATTGAGAACAATTTTACTAATCCTTATTCAATTTCCT
>JACCEA010364602.1_pt1 | contig 39085 bp, 40 predicted proteins | sample 7449851 | NCBI WGS metagenome assembly JACCEA01 (sample SAMN15323453, study PRJNA562643) | freshwater metagenome | isolation source: river surface water | place: USA:Blue River Watershed | collected 2017-08-18 | reverse complement strand
CGTAGTCAGGGGAGCTATTGCTCACGGGAAACGTGGACATGCAGACCGCAGCACGAGCTTGAAGGAAACAGTGGTAGCCTGTGGTGTGTGCCTGGCAGCACCTGGGCGGGGATGGGAGGGCGGAACCCAAGGTTCAACCCGACCAGTGGAATGCAATTTACAGGTGACTGGACCAGGGGATGGGTCAGCGGGGCTGTCCCATTCCTTCTGGTGCTAGCTGTATAGCGCATCGTCGTCGTCGTCTTCTTTGTCGCTGCCCCCGCCGTCGTCTTCGGCGTCGTCGTAAAACCCGCCGCCGGCCTCGCTGTCCTCGACCAGGGTGATTTCTTTCACGTCCTCGTCATCCTCTGCCTCCGTTCCCGCAGCCGCGCCGGCTCCGTCTTCCTGGTCCTCCTCCGGCTCCTCCGGCTCCTCCAGCTCTTCCGGCTCTTCGTCCAAGTCGCCGCTGTCGTCGCCGTTGTCGCTTTCGTCCTGCTCGTCTTCGAGGGACGGCAGGGCCGCGCCCCCTCCGCTGCCGCTGCTCCGAGGGCCCTTGCCGTTCTTGAGTACGCGGCCGACCACGGAAATCTTGGTCGCGCCGATGCTGAACTTTTTGCCGAGCACCTCAACGCTGACGTCGTCGTTGATGTGCAGGGCGTCCAGGTCGACCTCGGACTGCAGCTCCACCGTCTGCCGCGCGACGATGATCTCCAGGACCGGGATGCGCCGACCGTCCTCCAGCGTCAGCCCGGCCTCGCACAGGATGCCAAACTTGTTCATGTTGACGATTCGCGCGCGCACGACGCTGCCCGCCAGCGGGTTGCAGACGTCGGCGCAGTACTGCACCTGGTAGGTGGTGTCGCCGTTGAGCATGGCCATCTCGACGCGCCCCATGGAGACCTTCACGATGTCCACCGAGCCGGGGCGGACGAGCCCGTGGCGGGTGCACACCCCGTCCACGCGCGCCCGCAGCTTCGCGGCTATGGTGTCGCGGACGTTGCCGTTGAGTTCGTGCGGTCGCAGCTTGACGCGGTCCTTCAGCAGCGCGCGCAGGAAGAGGGACTCGTCCATGGTGACGGCTGCCTGCCTGGTACGTATTATGAACGTCCCTTATATACAGAAATGGATGCGCTGGACGCGCTAGAACAGCGCTTCATCGCCATGAACAAACAGCACCACGAGCACCGCAAGGCCGCGCAGGCTTTCGTGAAATCTCTGAGCCCTCGCGACAAATCGACGCTGCGGTTCTACCAAGGCATCGGCTACGACATCCTCAATCAGGTGCTGTACGACAAGTGGGCGCTGAAGACGGTCAGCTTGTATAAGGCCGTGGATGCCGTCACGGGTGCGGCGGGGGCGGAGGGTGCGGGCGAGGAGGGAGGCATGATGTGTGTGCACGATTCCCGGTACATGGCGTTCGACGAGTACGTCCGACGCGTGGCCTGCAGGCTCCCCTCGCAGCTGCTGTCCAGCATCAAAGACCTGGACGACATGTTCGCCCGGGCTCCAAAGCTGGCCAAGTCGATGACCGTCTACCGCGGCGTGCACGGCGCGTACGCTGCCTCCATGTCCCGGGCACGCGTGGGGCATGTCGTAGAGGTGGACACGTACCTGAGCACGTCCTTCGCACCTTCCGTGTCGTACGCCTTTGCGCAGCAGGCGGCGGAGGCAGCCAAGAAGACCCAACAGGGCTCGCTCCTCATGGTCGTCGAAGTGGCCAAGGGCACGCCCTACGTGTACATGGACGCGGCGATGGGCTCGGTGTGGGAGAGCGAGCTCCTGCTGCCGCGGGGCTGCCGGCTGCGGGTCACGGCGCGGCCCGCATCGCGCGTGGACCCCACGCAGCGCTGGGGCGAGAAACGCGTCCGCACCGTGCCCGTGATGTCCGTCGCGCTGACCTGGGCGCCCACGCCCGCCCCGGCAGGCTTGGACACGTCGAAGCTGCTGCTGACGCTGAACGCGCCGGCCTGCAGTACTAAAAGCAAACCCCACGCCTCCGAGTAACCACAGAAAGCATGGATTTCCCGGCCGACCTGGGGCTGCACTCGTTCCTGGAGCGCGAGGTGTCCGTCCTGCGCCAGGCGCGAGAGGCGCGCGACGCTGCCTTCACGCAGCCGCCCCGCTGGATGCGCCGCGACGCGCCCAGCCCTTGGGCTCTGCGAGACGGCGCGGCTTATCTGGTGCTGTGCGCGCTGGACCCCAAGACGGCCGTCCTGCCGCGCGACGCCGTCCTGACGTGCGTCAAACGCCTGTACGAGAAGCTACACCTGCGCGGCCCGTCGCATGAAGTGTTCGACGACGCGCACCCGACCGGGCTGAGCGAGGCCGCGTGGCGCTGCATCGCTGCCAAGCTCAGGCGCACGGTCCTCCTGTGCGACCCCGCGTCCCCGCCCTTCCTGGTCGCCTACGAGCAACGGGACTCGCGACCTTCGGTCGCTCCGCAGGCCGCCGAGGCGTGCCTGCTGCTGCTGCGAGAGGCCGAGGGGTACGTGATGGCGAACGACGTCGGGTCCCTGGCAGAAGGCATCGCCCGGGCGAAGGGGCTCCTCCAGGCGTCCGCGAGCGCCCAGGCCCTGCACGCCGCCATCGAGGGCATGCTGCGCAGGGACATGGAGGTCCTGCGGCGCGCCCTAGGGCTCCCGGAGCGCGCGGGCGAACGGAAGCCCGAGCTGGCGAAGCGGCTCAAAGAGCAGGTCGCGTCGCCGCAGGCATAAAGTCGCGCCATGGATTACATTCCCACCATGCAGGGCATCACATTGCCACCAGCAGATGCCGCCAAGGTCAGGAGCTGGCTGGGCGGCGAAGCTCGCGAGGTGGAGGCCGTGCTGCGGCGCGACCTGAGCCGCCTGCAGTTCCAGGCGTGCATGCGCTGGCTCCGCACGCGCGGCGGGTGGGGGGCGGCCGACGGGGCACAGGAGGAGGAGACGCTGGACGTGAGCACGGCCGACGGCGTGCGCGTCAGCATCGCGGGGCGCGAGGCCATCGCGCGCTTCTGGAACACGCAGAGGGTGGCCGCGGACGGCGTGAGCGTGCTGCGCAAGCGCCGCGCGGACGCGCCGGTGGAGCTGGTGGAACACGACTTTCGTATCAACTGCAAGACGGAAGACCCCCTGGACGACGAAGCGGTGCAGCTGCACCTGCGGGCGCTCCCGTCGCTGCACAAGCACTTTCGGCTGAAGAAGCGCGTGTCCCTGACGCGCCCCGCGGACTGCCCCGGCGTGCGCATCGACCTGACGCAGGTGCGGGCGGCGCCCGCGCGGGTCGTGCGCCCCGCGGACAGCCCCCTGCTGTCCACGCCGCCGCACTACGAAATCGAGGTCGAGCTGGTGGAGCGTGGCGACGCGGAGGCGGGCGCGACGGCGCTGCTGCGCGCCATGGAGGCCGTGCTGAGGGCGCTGACCGACGGGTTCTGGCCCTGCGGCGCGTCCGTGCGCGACCGCGTGCTGACCGAGTACCTCGGCGCCACGGGCAGGAAGGCCACCGCCCTGGCGCACGCCCGCAAGCTCCCCCGCCAGCACTTTGTCGGGCCCATGCCCGTCACCCTGGAGCGGGAGGCGCTGCCGCTGGCGGCGTCGCAGTACTGCGTGACCGAAAAGGCGGACGGCGAGCGGTACCTGGCCTTCGCGGACGGCGAGGGGCGGGCGTACCTGCTGAACAACCGCCTGGACGTGCGCGGCACCGACTGCGAGCTGCCAGCGGGCACGCTCCTGGACGGCGAGCTGGTGGAGGCGGCGCCGGGGCGGCACCGCTTCATGGCCTTCGACGTGTACCTGGACGCCGGGAAGGACGTGCGGTCCCTGCCCTTCCTCGCGGAGCGGGGGCGGGACGCCCGGCTGGCGCGGCTGCGGGCCGTGTGCGGCAAGCCGTCCGACGACCACGACGACGGGGGGGTGACGTTCCGCTGCAAGGAGTTTTCCGAGCACGGCGAGGACCCCGCCGCAGCGGCGCGGCGCATCCTTCTCAAGTCGCAGGCCGGGCAGTACCCCTACCGCATCGACGGCCTCATCTTCACGCCCACCGCGCTGGCGGTGGGCGCCAGCAAGCCCGGCGACCCGGCGTCCGCGGCCTGGGGAGCGGGGCGGTGGAAGGCGGCGTTCAAGTGGAAGCCGCCGCAGGACAACAGCATCGATTTCCTGGTCCGCTTCCCGGAGCAGGGCTCCCTCCCGACTGAGGGCGCGCGGCTGGTCATGGGGGAGCCGCCGCTCGCCGAACCGGTCGTGCACCGGGTGCTGCACCTGCACGTCGGCTTCAACACGCTCTACGACCGGGCCATCGACGCGATGACGTACCTGACGACGACGGGCAGCGCCGGCGGCAAGTACATCGCTCGCAGGTTCTCTCCCGAGGGCGACGAGGACGACGACGCGCCGTACCACGAGGCCTACGTGCCGACGCCGCTGCGCTGCGCCAACGGGGACGAGGTCCTGGAGGGCAGCGTCGTGGAGTTTGCCTACGCCGGCGCCGCGGACGCGCCGTTCTCGCCGTTCCACTGGCGGCCGCTGCGCGTGCGGCACGACAAGACGGAGGAGGCCGCGCGCAGCGACCCGCCCCGCGTGACCGCCAACGACCACGCCACGGCCAACAGCGTGTGGCGCTCCGTCCGCGACCCCGTGACCGAGGACATGGTCACTGGGAGGAGAGCCGCGCAGGCGCAGGCGCAGCCGAAGGCCGAGGCCGAAGCTGATGCGGAAGCGGAAGCGGAGGTCGATGTCGACCCCGGCGTGTACTACGCGCTGCCCCGCGCCGGCGAGGAGGGGGGCATGCAGCGCATGCGCGCGTTCCACAACCACCACATCAAGCTGCACACCCTGCTGCTGCCACTGAAGGCACACAAGGTGCAGTCGCTGTTGGACATAGGCTGCGGCAAGGGAGGCGACATCCACAAGTGGCACCAGACCGGCCTGCGCCGCGTCGTGGGGCTCGACCTGTACGCCGACAACATCAGCAACCCCTTCAACGGCGCCTACGCCCGGCTGGCGCAGGCCCGGAAGCGGCTGCCGCACGACGCCAGGTACGTGTTCGTGCCCTACGACGCCTCGCAGCCGATCGACGCCGTGCACATCAACCGCATGGAGGACGCCGGCGACCGCATGGTGATGCAGGCGCTGTGGGGGACGGTCCCGAGGCAGATGGTCAAGCCCAAAGAACTGACGCCGCTGTACGGCCTGGCCCGGGAGCGGTTCGACGTGGTGAGCTGCCAGTTCGCGGTGCACTACTTTTGCGGCAGCGACGAGCTCATGCGCGTGTTCGCGGACAACGTGTCCGGCAACCTGCGCAAGGGCGGGTTCTTCGTGGGGGCGTGCATGGACGGCGAGCGGGTGCGGGCGGCGCTGCGGGACCTGCCCAAGGGCGAGGAGCTGCGCGCGACGGTGGACGAGGGGAGCGGCCGTGCGGCCTGGAGCATCCGCAAGGAGTACGAGGAGGAGGACCGCCACAAGCGCATCTCGGTGTACGTGGACAGCATCGGCACGCGGAACGAGGAGTACCTGGTGGACGTCCCCGCGCTGCAGGCGCTGCTGGAGGCGCGCGGCATGCGCCTGGAGGCGACGGGCAGCTTCGAGGACGCGTACCCGGCGTACCTGGAGCGCGTGGGGCAGGAGCGGGGGGCGATGTCCGACATCGAGCGCCGCTTCAGCTTCCTGAACCGCTACTTTGTGTACCGGCGGCAGTGACGGGGCACAGGCATCGGCATCAGCACCAGACCTGTAAAAAAATCGAAACGCGCGGTTCGCCGCACGCAGGATAGACAATGGGAGCGAAGCACAGCGGCTGCGTGTGTTCTCCTACGGCACCGCTGCCGGTCGCGACCGCAACCATGGCCACTAATTCCATCTTCTCGCAGCTGGAGGGCAGCTCCTATGGAACCTTCCAGAAGCTCTTCGATGACCTGGGCCTGGACGTGTCCGGCTTCACGCTGCCAAAGGTGGTGGTCATCGGCTGCGAGTCGGCCGGGAAATCCAGCACCCTGGAGTCCATCACGAAATGCGAAATGTTCCCCCGGGCCAAACGCATCTGCACCAAGCAGCCCGTCCGCATCGACATGACGCACGCGGTGGACGGCGAAACCATCCTCCTCACCAAACCCGGACAGCACGAGGTCGACGTGACCAAGGCCGACCTGCTGCGCACGCTGGAGGCCCACATGCGGTCGATGTCTGACATCGTAGACAGCGAACTCCTGCTGTCCATCTCCTCGCCAAACGTCAAGACGTTCACGCTGGTCGACCTCCCCGGGCTGCGCGCCCTGCCCAAGCAGGCCGCCCAGGCGACGCGGGCCATCACCGACGCCTACCTGGCGGACCCAACCACGCTCGTGGTGTGCGTCGTGCCCGCCGCAGAGGAGCTCCTGCTCAACGTGGAGTCCATCGCGCGCGTGCTGGAGCACGGCCGGCAGCGCCAGGCCATCCTGGTGCTGACCAAGCCCGACGACGTGCCGGCGCACCTCGTGGGCGACCGCATCCTGGACCGGGTGGACCCGTGCGCGGCCGCCGAGGAGATGCGGGAGCTGGGCGGGGGCGGCTTCGCCTCCTGCGTGTGCGTGATGAACCGCAAGCTGGACGACGCAGTCAGTCTGACCGAGCACGACGCCGTGGAGGCCGCGTTCATGGAAGGCCTGAGCGACTGCGAGCGCATCAGGGGGCGGCTGGGCGTGCCGTCGCTCGTCCGAGAACTGGACGCGCTGTACCACGCCCGCATCGTGGACACGTGGAAGCCGCGCGCCCTGGACATCCTCATGAATGAGTCGGCTGCCGTCCAGCGCGACCTCGAGCTGCTCGGCCGAGCCGTCGAGACCTACGGCGAGCTCAAGCAGTACCTGATTGCGAGCATGGTAGACTTGCCCGTGTGGCTGTACTCCCTGCCTGAGCTGGGAACCGTGTTCCCCATCATCCCCCCACAGTTCGGAGTTGCGTGGGGCAGCTTTGCGTGGGGGATGCAGGTGAGGGAGAGCCTTCCGTCCGGGGCAGACGTGCTGGCGCGCGCCAAGGCGTTTTACAAGACAGACACCGAGCGCACCCTAGTCACGCAGCTGGTGAGCGTGTTCACCACCGACGACAACGTGTGGAAGACCGCGCGCTTCGGGGCGCTTAGGGCGGAAGTCATCGAGCGCTTCACGAAGGCGTACGAGGCTGGCCTGGACGCGCCAGAATTCAAAGCCGTCGTGGCTGCGGCGTACGACGACTACCGCCGCCGCGTCCTGCGTTCTGGGCCATGCCAGGAACGCACAAGAGGCGGACCGGCGTACGACTTCCTGCGAGAGGAGCAGGAAGTATTCGGTCACGTGTGCGTGCACGTGCTGTTGCCCGCCATCGAGCAGGCTTTCGACCTCCCGAGCGACGCGGAGGTGCAGGAGGACGATGACGTGCGCGCTCGGCGCACCGGGCTGCTGGCGCGGCTGGCGGAGCTGGAGAAGGGCATGGCCGTGGTGGCGGGCCTGGTGTGAGCAGCGCAGTTTCAATTCCGCAGGCCGTTGCAATTTCCGGGATTTGTTATTAGTAAGCGCGTGCCAGATGCAGTCGGCGTCGCAGTTCGTGTGGGACGCCTTCTGGAGCTTCTGTAAGGAACACCCGTGGCTGGTGGCCTCCAACTGCGCCTTCCTGCTGCTGATTCCGGTCGAGAGCATCATGCTGCCGCGGCTGTACGGCGGCGTCATCACGGCCATCCAGAGCCGGGACCACGGGCAGCTGGCGTCCTCTTTCGTGCTGCTGGTGGCGGCGAGCGTCGTCATCAAGGCGGGGCTGGTGGCGTCCGAGTGGCACGACGCCACGCTGTTCCCGCGGCTGCAGGGGCACATCCGCCAGCGCATGTTCGGGTACATGCTCACCCGGCACGACGACGCCGCCGACGACATGCCGACCGCCAAGCTGGTGTCCCGCTTCGGCAAAATCCCGCGCATCGTGTCCTACGTCCTGGAGCGGCTGCAGATGGTCTTCGTGCCCAACGTCATGATCCTGTTCGCGGCGAGCGTCTACATCGCGCTCACCATGGACGTGGTGCTGGGCGCGAGCGTCGCTGCGCTGAGCCTGTTCGTGGTGTTCGTGGTGACGACGACGCCGCGGTTCTGCAAGCTGGCCGCCGTCGAGTCGGAGCGCGCGCTGGTCGACGTCTATGACGAAATCGACGACGTCTTCCGCAACATCACCTCGGTGCACGAGCGGCAGCAGCACGACGCCGAGGCCGCCCGCCTGCAGGGGTTGGAGTCCGCGCAGGGCCGCGCCGCGTATCAGTCGATGACCTGCAGCCTGAAAGTCAAGGCGGTGCTGCTGCCGCTCATCATCATGCTGCTGGTGCTGTTCGGCTACCGCTCCTACGCCGCCTTCCGCGAGGACCGCCTGCAGGTCGCCACCTTCGTGGTGGTCTTCATCCTCATCATGCAGCTGCTGGGCGCGCTGACGGTGGTGGCCGACCAGATGAACGACTTCACCGCGGCGTGGGGCACGCTGCAGGCGGCGGACGCCCTGTTCGAGCGCCGCAGCATCCACGCCGCGGGGGCGCCGGCGCGCGAGGGCGCTGCCGCTGCCGCGGACGGCAGGCCTGCGCTGAAGGGCTGCATCGAAGCGCGGGGGGTGCGGTTCTCTTACGAGCAACGGGCAAAGCCTGTGCTGGACGGCGTCGACTTCAAGATTTGTCCTGGGGAGCGCGTCGCCATCGTGGGGGGCATCGGATGCGGCAAGACGACGATGCTGAAGATGCTGTTTAAGTTTCTGAAGCCGCAGCAGGGCGCGCTCACCTGGGGGGGCGTCGACCTGCAGGACATCCCGACCGCCGCGCTGCGCGAGCGCGTGGCCATGATTCCCCAGACGCCCGTGCTCTTCAACCGCAGCATCTACGACAACATCACCTACGGCCACGAGGGCGTCTCGCGGGAGCGCGTCATGGGGATGCTGACGGAGCTGGGGCTGGACGAGGTGGTGCGCGGGCGCGAGGGCGGGCTGGACTTCGTGGTCGGCAAGAACGGGTCGCGGCTGTCTGGCGGGCAGCGCCAGCTCATCTGGTGCATGCGCGTCATGCTGGGCGACCCACAGCTGCTGCTGATGGACGAACCTACCGCCTCCATCGACAAGGCGTCCAAGGAGAGGCTGATGCGGCTGCTGCAGCACATGATGAAGGACCGCACGGTGGTCATGGTCACGCACGACGAGTTTTTGATGCGGCAGGCGACGCGGGTGTTGCAGCTGTGCGGCAAGGACGCGTGAATATGTAGTGTGCGACTGTGAAGTGTTGGGCATGCGTGTGTCCTCGGTAGCTCAGTGGTAGAGCGCCCGGCCGTTAACCGGGAGGTCGCAGGTTCGAGCCCTGTCCGTGGAGGCTTTTTGGGGGGGATTACGTAATCGGCATCAGCTGCAGCCGTACACTTGGTTGATGGCCTGCGTCACCGCGACGCACACGCGCGCCCAGTCGGCCGGCCGCCCTGCCTGCTTGTCAGGATGGTACACCATCAGCAGAGGCAGCAGCTTCGTCCATCTTCGGGACGTTCACCGATGGCGGCAGCAGCTTCGTCACCAAGTAGGTGCGCGTCGTCCACATCTGCGCAACCGTCTTGTCCACGCTCCCGTGCCACCCCAGCCTCGCGCGTAAGAAGCGCAGGTCGTGCACCTCCAGCTCCGCGACGGCGGCGCGCCTCCACCAGCTGCTCTGCTGCGCTGTTGACGCCCTGCTGGGGCCTCGTCTGCTGCTGCGGAGGCCCTGACTGTTGCTGCGGCGCCTCTTGCTGGTCCTGCTGCTTCTGTGAGGCCTCTTCCTGCTGTTGTGGCAGGGCTGGCGTCACTGCGGCGACCAGCCGCTGGGTGCGTCTGCTGACGTGCATAGGCCTGCAGTGCCACTGCACTACCGCACCCGCGTGCTTGAAAGTGACTGTGTTCCTGGTCCAGTCAATGGCTGGGTTGACCTTGGTCAACCATGGCTTGCCCAGGATCACCTCCAATCCGGGAGCGAGCTGATATACAGGCAGGTGAACACTGGAGCAGTACTCCCTTACCCTGATCTGCGCTCCTACCAACCTTCCCTTAGCTGCTGCGCTAGCCCCGCCAGCGAAGGTGACAGTGGGAGGCGTACTGCCCAAGCTGGCGCCAACCGGGCGCTCCCCCACCTGTGCGACCCACCGACTGTTGACTGCGTTTGTGGAGGCGCCTGAATCGACCAGAATCTGCGCGCTGCGTCCGTTAATTTGCCCTGTCACCACGAGCAAGACGTTGCTGAGGTCCTCATCTTCATCTGCGTCTGCCGGCTGGTCCTGCAGTTGGTCTGTACTGCGCCGGGCTGTGTCTGCCACAGGCTTTTCTGCTGCTGCTGCCGCGCGGCGCTCCACCACCACCTCCAGGTTCGCCTCCAGCTGTTGCATCTGCTGCGCAATCTTGATCTGCTTGTCCAGAGGGGCACTGGCAAGCTTTTTCTGCAGCTGAGCTTTCAGGTTTTGCAGCTTGTTGCGGATGTCTCGGAGAGACGCCCTGCTGCTGCTGCCGCTGCCGCTGCTGCTGCCGCTGCCGGCCGCCGCGCTGCCGCCCCCCTTTCCCGCCTGATCGGCCCGGCCAGCAGCAGGGCCTGCCGCAGCGCGACGCTCTGCCTTTTCCGCGCGCTCCTCTGCCGCTACCGCGACTGCGGTGCGGGGATGGGAGGGAGCTTTGCTGCCGACCAGTGGATTGCTATTTACAGATGACTGGACCAGGGGAATGGGGTCCGCAGGGGCTGTCCCATTCCTTCTGGTGCTAGCTGTATGGTGTGTTGGCATTTGTAGTAGGGTATTTGTGACGCCGTGACGTGTTTGGATAGTGTGGAGAACTGATGCAATCCGAGGGTTTTCCAATGCATCATCATTTTTGAAGACCTCTCCGCCGATTATCTATACTGCCCGTCTGTATGTATTAATACTGTACGGATATGCGAACGGCCGGGGCCACGAAGCCCATCCCTGTCACATACGTTTTGCGACCGGATGCCCTTCTACTGCGGCGACCATTCGACATCGCTGTGGAAGCTGGCCACCTTTGCGTACACGCGCCCGTCGGCGTCCTGCTTGATGCACTGCACGTTGTCCGTGTATATTCCTGCGTCGTACATACCCACGTACTTTTTGTAGTGGGCAGACCACGCCACGACGCCATCCGTCGTGCGATGCGCCGCGATGCGCACGCCGACGGGCAAGTTGTTTTCCGCGTCGAAGTCGACTCTCACGATGAGGTCCAGGTCTGGATAGCAGCTGCTGTACGCCTGTTTTGTGTTCAAGAGCCACAGCAGGTGGCCCTCGTCCTGGCTGCCGACGAACCGCGTCCACAGCAGGTCGTAGATGCTGCGCTCGATGTAGCACTTTTCGATGCAGCTCTTCTTCACTTTCCTGACGTTGCTCGAGTTTTCGGGAAGGCACCGCGGATTGTCGCGGCCGCGGGGAGGGCACGAGCCGTGCCGGTGGTAGGCTGGATGATGGGGCGCCGACAGCGCACCCTCGCTTGCAAAGTACGTGATCCCGCGGACGAAGGCGTTGAAAACGTTGGTGACGTGCTGCGTTTGCTTGACGTTACGAATGTCGGGGAGCAGTCCTTTGAACACGCGGTCCCGGAACCCGATGAGTGCTCCGTTGTCAGCGCGCACGTTGGGTTCTTTCAAAAGGATTTCGACCTCCCCGAGAACGTCCTGAAGCCGCTGAGTGGACCGAGAAACGATTTCGTCCAAAGACCCGTCCGCCTGCGCTCGCCGCAGCCCGCGTTCGAGCGCAGACAAAGCGTCGATGACCTTGGACATGTCGCGAGCACCCGCGAAGCGATTGGAGGCCAGCGCAATGCCCGCCGTCGACAGCAATTCGTCCATGGTCATGCCGCAGGTTTTTGTCCGGCGTCCCCCGCGCGGAAGGCGCGGGAAAACTCGTCGAAGCCCTTGGCGCCCATGCTGGTGTTGCACAGGACGCACAGGACGACGAGGTTGTTCAGCGCCGTCGCACCCCCGTCTGCGACGGACACGACATGTCCCGCGTGGAAGCACTGCTGGGTGACTTCTCGTCGGCAGCACGCGCACTGTCCGACGCCCGCCCGCTCTCCGAACTCGGCGTTCCACAGCGCTGCGCGCAGCGCTGCCGGAACCTGAGGGCGGCCGCCGGACGGTTTCGACGGCTTCCCAACAGGGGGTGCTCGGTTCGTGCGGTAAGCGTCGAGCCATTGCGCGTCAGACAGCCATGCGTAGTCGGGGTCGCACGTGACGTACAGCGCCTTGCTTCGCCTCTGCGCGGCTTTCGTCCGCGCCTTCCCAGCCGTCGCCTCGTCCGCGCAGGCCAGGTGGTCGTTCACCCACAGCACAAAATCGAACAAGGTCAATCCGTCGGAGAATTCTTCCATGACCTGGTCGCAGCGGTGGATGCGGTCCTGCAGCTGCACGAGGTTGACGTTCGGACGGCGCGGCATGTTGGTCTTCGACAGGAAGGGCCCGAATTCCTGCGCGAACACCTGGCGAAACTCGTCCAGCGTCTTGCGACGCACGGCATGCAGCGTGCCTTCGATGACGTACATCGGCACTGGGACGGACGCGTTGATGAGCTGAAAGGCTTCCGCCATCGTTGCGGTATCGCCCACGTCGATCACCAGAAGGTGCACGGGGTGGTCGGGCGCCTCCTCTGCAATGCGCTTCATGCTCTCGAAACGGTGCTGTCCGTCAAGCAGCCACAGGGTCCGGTCGTCGTTCCGCCGTCGCGCCAACACCATCGGTCCGATGTACAAAGGTGATTTGTTGTTCTTGAGCCTTTCGAACTGATAGCGAACGATGCCATCAACGCGCTCGCTGTCGATGGGGCGCTGCAGTTCTGGCACTTGCAATCCAAGACATCGAAGACGCCCCAACGGTTCGACCCACAGTTCCTGTCCGGGTGCGATGGGTACCTTCATGGTCTGTCGCCCCTCCCCCCGCCTACGCCAAAGCACATCTTTATGTATACGTCGATTCCCATCCACGAGCAGAGCGAGTATCGCCTCAGCAACCCGGCCACGGGCATCCAAGTCCATCTGCTCGGAGACGCGTTGAACGTGCAGCTCGTGCTCCGTGCCAAACCCACGGCATCCTCTGCAAACTACCTGCGTCGCCTGGCACGCCAAGAGCGGCACCATCCCCGTGTCGGCCACGAAGACGAAGGACATCGTCGAGGTCGAGGTCACGGCCGTGCGGTTCCGCGCGGCGTGAACAGCAGGTGCCAGCAACGCTCCATGTAGTGCCCGGCCACGGGATTGCAGTCCCGGTCGACCTCGGCCAGCAGGGCGCGGTACATGGCCAGCGGCCGCGCCAGGATTCGGTCGTTGCGGACCGCGAAGACGGCGCCCGGGAACCACCGGATGTCGTGCGGAGGGGGCAGCGGCGCCCGGAAGCAGCGGGCGTACCAGAGCCCCAGCCGCTCGTCCCGGGCGGTCGGGTGCACGGGCATGCCGCGATGCCTTCGGATCACGAAATCCGAGACGACGCCGTCGCCGCGGACGTGGTTGCCGCTCAGGCCGTCGCGGGCGGCCTGGTGCGCCAGCTCCGCGACGTACTGGCAGGGGTCGGCGCCGCTGGGGATGTGGTCGCGGATGCTCCCCTGCAGGAACGCCGTGACGTCGCCCGGGCGCAGGCTCTCGTAGTGCGCGCACACGTGGTGCAGGTACGTGTGTGCTTCGCGCCCGACGTTGGGCAGCGGGACCGCGCTGGCATCGACGGCGCCGGCGCCGCTCTTGTCGTAGACGGTCACCGCCGCGCTTCCCCGAAAGCCGTCGCACCACGAGACGTCCTCGCGGTACCGGGCGACGACGACGAGGTTCATTTAGAGTCTACTCCCTTTTTCCGTCGATGCATGACCGGGAGCGGCTGGCGATGCTGTTGGACCGCCTCAAGCCGCGGCCGTCGTCGCACGCGGCCTTCTGGGCGCGGGAGGCCGCCGCGCGCCGGCACCTGGCGGCCCGCCGCATCCAGCGGGCGTTCCGCCGGGCGCTCAGCGACCCGTCCTACGCCGCTTGCCGCCGCCGGCTGCTGAGGGAGTTTCGGGAGCTGCTCACCACGGGGTGCCGCCCGCCAGCAGGTGCGCCAGGTCGTGGTACGTGACGCGCTCGTGCGGCGCGTCGCAACGGTAGCTCCACCCGAAAGGTATCACGAGCGCGCGGTCGGGCGTCAGCCGCACGTCGACGGCGAAAGGAGCCGGGGCCGTGATGACGACTCCCGCAGCCCCTGCCTGCGGCACCAAGGCGGTGTAGGCGGCGGTCGAGCGGAAGTCCGCGACCTGCACCTGCAGCGTCTGCCGGCGAGCGTAGAGGTACATGAACCGCATCAGCCCGCCCAGGTCGTCCTTGGGAAGCACCACGGGCTGCCTCTCCAGCAGCAGGTCGGGGTCGGCCTGCGAGGCGTGGTCGATTTGCAAGACGACGACCTCGCCCGGGTGCGCGTGACGGTAGCGGTAGTTGAGCGCCAGCGCGGCGGCGAGCAGCGCGACGAGGAGCAGCAGCGTGCCTGGGCGCATGGGTGCGGGGGCCTTTGTATGTGGTCGCGTCTTTTTTGGACACAGGGGGCGCGCGCCCTGCGCCCTGCGCCCTGCGCCCCGCGCTCGTTTGTACGCTTAAAACTTCACCACGTACACTACGCACCATGGCATCGGCAGGGGTAATGTGCGACCTGTTCAACGCGAAGCTGCAGGAGTTTGTTCGCGACCTCTCCAAGTCTTTCCCCGAAGTCCAAGACTTCAAGATGTTCAACACGGGCCTGGCGCTGGCGCTGGGCATGTCGGCGACCAAGCCGCAGCAGATGTTCGACGCCCTGGTGGCGCGGCGGTACTCGCAGCAGATCATCGACCGCGACGAGAAGTTCTTCGAGGACCACGAGTTCGACCAGGTGTCGGCGCTGACGGACGATTTCGACATCGTGAGCCGCGTGCGCGCCGTGTGGGACAGGATGGACGCCGCCAACAAGGACGTGGTCTGGAAGTATCTCCAAGTGCTGCTGGCCCTGAACACGCGGTGCAACAACGCCAAGGCTTAAGGCGTCGCGCCACACGATGCATGCATACCCACCGATGCACGCGCGCATCTTCGACAACATGCTCGCGGACCTCCGCGGCACCAGCACGTACATGAAGAGCAAAATCAAAAAGGCCCAGAAGTCTGCAGGCGACAAGGGCAGCGGCTTCGCGGACGCCTTCCGCGACGCGGTGCGCAGCATCCACGCCGCGGTGGCGGAGGCGGCCTCGGGCGAGGCGCTGATGCAGCGCCCGGAGGTGCGCGCGGTGCCGGTGCTGCCGGGGCTGCCGCTGGGGGTGGTGGACGACAGCCTGACTCCGGCGGACCGCGGGGCGCTTCGCAAGTACGTCCTCATCCTGTACGCGCTGTCCCAGACCGACGACCACGAGGCGGTGCTCACGGCTTACAAAGCGATGCAGACCCAGGTCCAGGCCCAGAACGAGCACGACCTCGACGAGGCGGGGTTCACCCCCGCTCTGGCCAAGGCCATGCGCCTGCTGTCCGCGTGCTTCGGTGAGCAGCAGCACCAGGCGGCGGCAGAGGAGGAGCAGGTCGATGCCCGCGACCAGCTTTGCGGGACGAGCGAGCGCAGCTCGCCCGAGCAAAGCCAGAGGCTTTGCGAGACGCTGCTGCGGGACAGCAAGATCGGGCAGCTGGCCAAAGAGATTTCGTCCGAGGTTGACTTCTCGAAGCTCAACCTAAGCAAGCCCGAGGACCTGCTCAACGTGAACAACCTGCTGGGCGGCGACGGCCCGCTGTCCTCCATGATCGGCCAGGTGAGCTCCAAGATACAGCAGAAGCTGCAGACGGGGGAGCTGCGACACGAGGAGCTGCTGTCCGAGGCGATGGGCCTGCTGAAGACGTTCGACTCCTCCGGCGCGCTGGGCGGGCTGCTCAACCCCGACCTGCTGCGGCCGCTGATGAGCGGGCTTCACATGAAGCCGTAGGCGTCGCCGCCGGGCGCGTCGGCGCGGTTGAGCTCGGCGCCGATGACGAACTTGTTGTTGACCTCGCACCCCGAGTAGCGCGGCCACTCGCGCGTCTCCACCCGCACGTCCATGCTCTTGCTGAAGAAGGGCGCGTGGTAGACGCTCTTGTTCAGCCGCTCTTTTTTGAAGTTGTTCTCGTTGCAGTGCGTGTTGTACAGCTTGGTGAAATCCGCAAACAGCATGTAGGCGTCGTCCGCGATGCGCAGTCGCCCGGACGTCAGCAGGTGATGCAGGCCGTCCACGTCGCTCTTGATTTCCGCGCGGGTCTTGGTGAAGTACTCGGGCATGTGCTCGTACACGTTGCGGCGGCCCACGGCCTGCACGGCCTCCAGGTAGGCGCGGTTGCACTTGACGAGGATGTTGGGCATCTCCTCGGCCAGCCGCGCCCCCAACCCGCTGTCCTGGTTGGGGGGCTTGACCGCAAAGTCGAACACGACCAGCCGACGCAGGATGCTGCCGTGCGTGTCGGACCAGTTGGGCGTCTGGTTGCCCGCCAGGATGCCCGGGACCTTCCACTCCACCTGCTCGGCGGTGCAGAACTTGCGCGCGACGCACATGTCGTCGCCCGACACCATCGACTGGAACTCGGCCTGGTCCAGGCCCAGGTCGCCGCGCACCTCGGGGGCGATGAACATGTACTTGTCACTGAAGGCGGACAGCCCGAACTTCTTCTCGATGTTGTTGCTCAGCACGCCCACGTCGGTGCGGTCGTAAAAGTTGCGGCACACGTGGTTCAGCACCGTCGACTTGCCCGTCGCGGCCAGCCCCTGCAGGAAGGGGATCACCTGCCAGCCGTCCAGCTCGTTCACCTCGTACAGCAGGCGCCCCAGGAAGACGTACAGCCAGCGGCACACCTCGGGCTCCCAGCGCTGCGTGTCCATGATTAGCTGCAGCGTGGGGGTGGGGATGTCGCGGTGGTCGCCCGCCGGCAGCGCGTCCTCCGCCGTGAAGTCGTGGGCAAAGTACTTGCAGGCCACGGCGTCCGGCGACAGCGGCGGGTCGCCCTCGGAGAACGGCATCCACCGGTCGCGCCAGCCGCCGTCCTTGGTCTTCTTGTACTTGGTGACGTACAGGCCGTTGGCGAAGGCGAACAGGCGCCGGTCCTTCTTGAGCTCTGGGAACTGCAGGTCGCGGCAGGTGCTCAGGTAGGACGTCGCGTACTCCACCGTCCCGCGCATGCGCGTCAGGCACGACCACATGTCGAAGTTGTACTCCTTGTTGGTCATGTCGAACACGAAGTCGCGGATGCTGCACTGCGGCACCCAGGCGTGCGTGGACCCCGAGAAACGGACGACGCCCGTTGCGAGGTCGGGAGCTGCGCTCCCTCCCGACCCCCCCGACCCCCCCGACCCCCCCGGCCGCTGCACCTCCCGGTAGCAGTGGTCGCCCCACCGGCGGTACGCGCGGTGGTAGGCCTGCTGCAGCAGGTACAGCAGCAGCTTCTGGGTGGCGTTGGTGGCCTTGGGGTCGTCGCAGGGCGCGCAGAAGTGCGCCAGCCCCAGGCACGGCGACGGCTTGGGCTCGTCCCGGTCGTCGCCCTCGCCCTCGTCGGGCACGTCTTCCTTGCCGATGACGCGCAGGGCGCGCTGCAGCTGCCGCTGCGCGAACGCCGCGTGCTGGGCGTAGTAGTAGGCGCGCATGAGCTTCTCCAGGCGCTGCTGCACCCGCGTCCACTCCTCGCCGTCGCCGAGGCGGCCCTTCGTGTCGGCGTACGTGCGCACCAGCTTGGCCAGCGCGGGGTTGTGGGCGCACATGAAAAAGTCGTCGTCGTCGTCCCCCGCGGCCGACGGCGGCTCCCCCAGCATGCGCGTCGCCAGGTCCCCGCCGTCGGACGCGACCGTCAGCCCCTTCAGCGCGGCCTCCAGCGCCGCGCACTCCCGGGCCGCCGCGTCCCGATGCACGACGACGCTGTTCCCGTTTTCGTTGGTCATCACGACTCCTCACGCCCTCCAAACGCAGCGCGTGCGCCTTTATGAAGGATTTTTCGGGGACACAAAAAAGGATGGACAACGGGGAGCTGGAGGCCATCGTCGACGACATCGTTGCGACATCGAAATCACAGCGCGGGCGCGGCGGGGCGGTGTCCCCGGCGGAGCTGCGGGCGCACCTTTCGGTCAAGCACAAGCGCTTCGCCACCAGCTACCCCAAGCTGTTCGAGATGTGCCTCAGTCCGACCTTCGACGCCGACCAGTTCCGGTACATGCTGGCGCAGATGGACCTCATCCAGACCAAGCAGATGTCGTTCGAGGACAGCACGAAGAAGGTGTGCGAGAACCTGAACGAGCGGTACATCCTGCCGCTGGTGGGCGCCCCGGACGCCTCCATCGACGTCACCAAGATGGATCACCTGAGGTTCACGACCACGAAGGAAAATCGCGAGACATACAGCTAGCACCAGAAGGAATGGGACAGCCCCGCTGACCCCATCCCCTGGTCCAGTCACCTGTAAATTGCATTCCACTGGTCGGGTTGAACCTTTGGTTCCGCCCTCCCATCCCCGCCCAGGTGCTGCCAGGCACACACCACAGGCTACCACTGTTTCCTTCAAGCTCGTGCTGCGGTCTGCATGTCCCCGTTTCCCGTGAGCAATAGCTCCCCTGACTACGCGAATGTAGTCACAAAGCCAGCGGCTCTGGAAGATGAGTGGACATGGCGCACACGTATCCGCACTTAGGCGGTTTCCTGGTTGTGAACCAGCACGATGACGTCACGAGGACAGTCACCGCATGTGATGCCACGTACGCAAGCGTACTCAGACAGACATACCCTGGTCTGGTCGCGAAGCTTTAAGTATAGAGCAGCAGCGCGATGCCGCTCTGGAGGGGCTGTCCCAAAATGTTTGGTGCCAGCTATAATAATACTGTATAGCAGCGAGATAGATGCAGTCGTCTGTGCGGTTCCCGCCCGCGTACGAACGGATGCCCATTCGCGCGTACACCAAAGCGGGGAGGCTCGTGCCGCTGGGCGCCGAGGAAGAGGAGCTGCTCGTGCTGTACGTGTGTCACCTGCACCGTCACCCGGACGCCGCGCAGGACGTCACGTTTCGCGCCAACTTTTGGAGGGACTACCGAGCAGCGACCGCCTCCACGGGCAAGAAGAAGCAGCCGGCTCCGCTCGTACTCGACTGCGACGCCGCGCAGGTGTGCGCGGCGTACACCGCCCTCATGGGCGCCCCCTACAAGCAGGGCTGCGCTCCCGCGACGACGTCCAAGGGCCGCGTCGAGCCCGTCCTGCGGTGCACCGTGGAGCGCCCCGGCCTGTTCGTGGGGCGGGACCCGGAGCACCCGCAGCGGGGCCGGGTGCGGCGCAGGGTGCGGCCGGAGGACGTGACCGTCAACGCCGCCACCCACGCCGTGGATGCGTCGCTGCCGTGGAAGGCGGTCCTGCATTCGGACAGCCCGTGGCTGGCGCGCTGGACCTGCAGCGCGACGGGGCGGCTGCGGTACATCTGGCTGGCGCCGCACGCGACGCCGCGCGCCGTGAGCGAACGTCGCAAGTTTGATTTCGCCCGGCGCGTGCACCGAGCCCTGCCCGCGCTCGACGGGGTCATCGACGGGCTGCTGGCGTACCCCCAGCACCAGCAGCTGGGGGCGGCGCTGCACCTGCTGCGTCACCTGGTGCTGCGCGTGGGCAACGGCGGCAGGAGGGGAGGGCGCGGCGCGGTGGGCCTGACCGACCTCCGTCGCCGCCACGTGGCGAGTGATGCGGGCGGCGCCGTGACCCTGGCCTTCAACGGCAAGGACATGGTGCCCTACCGCCGTCGGCTGCCAGCGCTGCCGGCGCCGGTGCGCCGCGTCCTCCTGCGTCACGAGGAGGGCAGCGGCGGCCGGCTGCTGTTCCCGCACGTGAGCCCGCGCCTGGTGAACCGCACCCTGCGGCAGGTGATGCCCGGCCTGACGGCGCGGGTGCTGCGGACGCACGCCGCCAGCGCCGCGGTGCAGGGCGCGCTCGACCGCGGCGCGTCGGTGGCGCAGGCGCTGAGGGAGGCGGCGGACCTCTGCAACCACGTGCCCGAGGCGCAGACGACGCTGCACAACTACGTGGACCCGCGCGTGCTCGTGGCGCACTGCAAGCGGACGGGCGCGCGCCTGCCGTTCCCGGGCACGCGGTTCGCCTGGGCCGCCGACACGCCGGCGAGCTATCGGTTCCCGGGAAGTACTTAAAGCTTGCGGCCACGCAGGCAGGAAAACATCGTCCATGTTCCTGTCCATGTTCCTGCGCAAGCCTCGCGACCGAAAGAAGACCGACGCCGACGCAGACATAATAGACCCGGACGCGGACGTGTGTTCCTTCGCGCAGACCGTGCTGGAATCCCTCAAGCAGAGGAACGACGACCTGGCGCAGGCCATCGAGAGCGAGACCGAGGAGCACGCGGACATGGTGGAGGAGCTGCGCACGCTCAGCGACCAGGTGGAGGACATGGCGGAGCTGCTGGACGCGCACCGCAGCACGCTGGCGGACGTCGCCTCCGAGCTGCAGGCGGCGCTGAACAAATACAGCAAGTAATACAAAAGATGTCCGAAAGCAGCCTGGAGCCGGTTCGGGCTTTGGCGGGCAGACTGCTCGCGCGCATGGACAAGGAAGAATCGAACGAGAGCGTGCGCAACATCTACGGACTCATGCGGGACGCAGACATCGACAGCGTCATCGACAAGTTGCAGGACGAAGGCATCCGCCGTCACGTGCTGTCTGGCAAGGACGAATTCTTCCGGCGCGTGGAGGACTGGTCGCCCTCCATGGTAACGAACGCGGAGGCCATCGAGTTCGTCGTCAAGAGCAGGGACATCGATGATTCCGAGCTTCTGAAGCGCATGCAGACAGCGATGTCCAAGAACGCCGAAGACATGCAGAACGCGCGCGAAATCCTGCTCAAGGTCACGGCCCTGCTGACCTACCGCCTGCTGGCGCTCTACTACACGGTGGCGGCGACCTTTGAGGAGGCCGACCCCGAGGAGGGCCGGGAGCTCATGAAAAACATGACCGCCATGTTCCAGAGGGACATTCTCTTACAGTAATCACCTCGTGGTCTCCACGCGGACCGCCTCGCGGTGTTCCTCGTCCGTCAGGAAGTACGGCCCGAGCCGGTGGCGCAGCACGCACATGCACCACGCCTTGATGTCCTCGGGAGCGGGGAGCCGGGTCACGTCAAGGTCGTCCTCGCACGCGATTTGGATGTGCAGGGCCCGCAGCAATCCACCTGCCGGGCCCAGGACGTCGCTGGTGCGCCCTACCATGTCGTTGGCGATCACCAGGCAGGTCGCCAGCAGGCGGCGCAGTCGGCGCCGGTTGTCGCGGCTGATGTCAAAGTCGCGCAGCATGCGCTGGTAAAGGTCTTCCTTGCCTTGGCGAGATGTCGTCACCGAGGGGGCTCCAGTCGAGCCGTCGTCGTTGGTCGTAGTTGCTCGGACGTCAGGGCCATAGAATTGCAGGAGGGGGTCCTGCGGGCGGAGCGTGAGGAGCATCCGCCCCGCGGACAGGTTGCGCGCCACGATGCGCTGCATGTACACGCTGGCCAGCACTACCGCCACGGCGGACACCTCGTACTGCACCGCCCACGCCACCAGGGGATGATGGGAGGGGACATGGCGGAACACCACGCCGTCGGGGTAGGACTGCGAGGAGGCGAACACGTTGGCCCAGTGGAGGGTTTCCTGCGAGACGAGGGTATCGCACACCCGTGCGTCGATGAGGGGGACGCTCATGCCATCCTATGTATCTCATAAATTGGCGGTGGCGCCTGTAGCAGTATGCATATCGTCGCGAGATACGCCAAATATATCTCTGCGGTCGATTCCGATTAGAGAACCTGACCCCTGGCATCCAGAAGTTTCCGCACCCGAGTGAGTGCCTGCCTCAATCGAGTGCCCGCCCTGCCCAGGGTTGACGCGACCATAAAACAGGCCGCGCGTTGGGGCCGCTGCAATCTGTCGTATAATCTATAATCTGTTGTCTAATTCCTTTAACGGGGCACCGTAGATAGTATAGCATGCAGCAGCCGCCAGCGCGCCTACAGGATCAGGCGACCCACGACTCGGCTAGTAGTTTGCACTGCACGGAGGACCTGGTCGGCGGCGGCTGCTGGGATGAAGAACACCCTATGGCAGAAGAAGAAGAAGCAGAAGCAGCGCGCGTAGCAGAGGCGGTAGCAGGGGCGCGGTGGACCGAGCTGACGACCGCGCCGCCGACCTCGCCCACCGTGTTCACGGCCACTTCCAGGGGTGTGCTGTTGCCGAACAAGTGGAAGACGGCGCCCCCGACCGCCGTGGCCGCCCAGCGCGCGTCGACGGCGTCGATGCAGTTGGTGCGGTTTTTGTTGTCCCGCGTCAACGAGCTTGAGATTTTGTTAGCGGACGCCATGGAGACCAACGACTCCCTGGCGACCGAGCTGCTCATCGCGCGTGGTGCGGCCGCGCGGCTGTCCTCTACGGCCCAGCGGGCGATGTCCAGACACACGCGTTTGATGAGCGTAGGAGAAGACAGGCACGCACCCGTGCCTTAGTAGACCGCGGTGCTGCGTACAGGAGAAGGATTAGGGGGAGTGCGCCTTTTTGCATCGGGCGATCGTGAAGGGGGGAGGGGGGAGTGCGCCTTTTGCGTCGGGCGGCCGTGACACAATGTAGACAGAGAGGCCGAGCGAGACTTGGATCCTCGGGGGTGCGCCTTTGCATCGGGCGCAATTTCATCGGCAAACAAGTACATGGCATCTCAGCACAGCATCGAAGTCGTGGTGGCTCACTATGACGAAGACTTACAGTGGTTGGACAAGATCAAGGACCATCCGCGCGTGAGCGCGACGGTCTATCACAAGGGTAACGACCCGCCTCCGGGCGCCATCCTGTTGCACAACGTGGGACGGGAATCGCACACTTACTTGACGCACATCGTGCGCAACTACGATCGTCTGGCCGACCTGACGCTGTTCCTGCAGGGCAATCCCGTCGACCACGCGCCGCACGACGTGCCCCTGAACGAACACATCGCCCTGCTCGCCGCGTCGGCGGCCCGCTACGGCTGCAGCACCAACCTGGCCTGGGGCGTGGAGCCCGGATTTCGCCCCACGGTCGCAGGCGTGGCGACGTCCGAAGAAACGTTCGGGGCGTGGTTCGAGCGCGTACTGGGGCGGTCGATGCCTTCGGTTGCTCGGGAGGCCTCGCAACGGGCTTCGCCCGTTGCTCGTGAGCCGCTGCTGTGGTACGTGGGCGGCATCATGGGCATGCGCCGCGACCGGCTGACGTCCCGTCCGCGGGCCTTCTACGAGGGGCTCCTGCGCGAGCTGGACTGGCACGTCAACCCGGCGCAGGGGCACTACTTCGAGCGGGCCTGGTATTACATCTTCGACGCCTGCAGTGCGGAGCGGGAGCACGCGGCGCTGGTGCGGGCCGTGCTGGGGTTCGCGGCTACTCGTCCAGGAGCAACTCCTTGTAGTACTCGGCCGTCTCGATGAAGCGCTGCGGGTCCGCGTTCAGGGGGGCGAGCCGCCGGTGCACGACGTCGTCCGGCAGCTCCCACCACTCGGCGTCCACGAAGCGGGTCACCAGGGCGTCGTCGAAGCGATACTTGACGATGCGCGCGGGGTTGCCGGCCACGACCGCATAGGGCGGCACGTCCCGCGTGACCACCGCGCTGCCCGCCACCACGGCGCCGTCGTGCACGGTGACGTCGCCCATGAGCACCGCGCCGTCGGCCACCCACACGTCGTTCCCCACCCTCGCAACCTCAGGAGCCCGCTCGGGCCGGTTCTCGGGGGCGCCACGGCTCAGCCCGAACTCGCGGAAGGGGAAGGTCGAAGCGTGCCGCAGCGCGTGGTCGCCGTCGACCACGAACACGCATCGTCCGATGCTGCTGTACTTGCCGATTCGCACGCGGCGGACCGGCGGGCGGTAGCAGTCCACTCGGGCCTCGTCGTTGACGTAGGAGTTGCGTCCGATGTCGAACATGTAAGGGAGCTTGGGGACGTACAGGGTGTCGCGCTTTCCGCGCAGCGTGCGAGTGTACGTGCGCAGGGGCGCGTGCCAGGGGAATCGCCACTGCATGTCGTTCGTTACATCCGCCCTGTGCGTTTTCGTTTATGTGCCTGGCAGCACCTGGGCGGGGATGGGAGGGCGGGACCAAAGGTTCCACCCGACCAGTGGAATGCAATTTACAGGTGACTGGACCAGGGTCAGCGGGGCTGTCTCGCGAGCGTAGCTCGCTCGAGCAAAGCCGAAGGCTTTGCGAGACCCATTCTTTCTGGTGCCAGCTGTATGTGCCTTAGCGGGCGTAGACGCGGGCGATGTCCAGCGCGCCCATGATGGCGGCCTCGACCTCGGTGCGCATGTCGTGCACGGACTTGCCAACGCAGGACACGCACCGACGGAAGATGGGCTCCGTGCCGGCGTAGGACCAGCGTCCCGTGGGCGTGCGTCGGCCGCGGTACATGATCACGGACGCGTCGCGGGTCTTGTCGCGAAGGCCGTCGAGGACGCTCTTGACGTACTCTGAGAACGCCGCCAGAGGCAAGCGGACGGCCGCGGTGCCGTTGAGCTTGACGCGCACCCAGCCGTTGCCCTCGTCCGCAAAGTCCAGGCGCCGGCACGAGCAGCTGTACTGATTGTCGGTGTTGTAGCAGCACACGTGCACCTGCACCTGCGTCGCCTCCAGCCTCCGCTTGCTCTCTTCCTCGAGGCGCTGCTGCTCCTCCGCATCCCGCTGCTTGACGATGTCGACGATGGCGTGGGCGAGGTCGGCGGCCATGGTTGCCCGGTAATTCTCCGGCGTTCTTTTATAATACGCGCGCCCTATGGCCGAGGCCGCTACAGCAGACCTGCAGCGCATGAGGAAGGACCTGTGCGCGCTGGCCAAAGACATCAAACGCGCCGCGGCCGACGGCACGCTGGGCGACGACGCTTTCAAGAAGGCGATGGACGCGCGCATCCGGCGCATGCGCAGGGAACACCTGGGGCCCGCCGCGGCGGACGACGGGGAGGATAACGCCCGCCTGAAGCTCAGCGAAGAAACGCGCGCTTTGCAGCAGCAAATGGTGGCGACGCTGACCGAACAGGTACAGGAGCTGACGACCCAAAACGAGCTGCGCCAGCAGAGCATCGAGGATTTGAAAAAGGCCATCGTCGACTCTAACGCCGCCAAGCGCTCCAGCAACTCTGCGCTGGAGGTGATGACGAAGCAAAAAGCTGCCGCGAATGCTCATTCGATGAAAAATTACGAAGAAGCGTTGCAGGCGAAAATCAAGGCGGACGAACTCACGGCAGAACTGAAGAGGCTCCAAGACGAACAGGCCGCGGGACGGGCGCAGGTGTTGGAGTTGAAGCAGAAACTTGAGGTGACCAAGGCAGGTGTCGACGCGGACAGCCAGGCGAAAATCGATGCGCTGACGCAGCAGTTGGCGACCTCGGAAGCCGACAAGAAGCAGCGCAACGCCAACGACGCCGAGCAGCTGGAGAGGTTCACACGGCGCGTCGCCGAGGTGGAACGGGAGCGCGACGCCCGGATAGGGGAGCTCGAAAAGGCGGTGCAGAACGCCTCGAACGCGCGGCGCGCTACCCTCGCCGACGAGCGGAAACGCATCGAGGAGCTGACGGAGGAGCTGACCAGCGCCCAGCGCGCCATCGCCGTGCTGCAGCACATCCAAGGGCCGCAGGGCGTGCCCGCGGCCGAGCGCGACCAGGCGCAGATTCCCATCGAGGACGTCGGGACCGACTTCCGGGACGACTGGCGGCGCGTGCAGCGGGATTACGAGAGCCGGACGAGAGCTCACTCGTTGTCGGTTCGCGCGCTGGATTTGACCACTCGAGGACGCCCGATGTCTTCTGCGCGCGCTCCCGGCCAGCAGACGATGCAGCGTGGCGGCGCCGGCACGACCAAGGTCCTGGAAGACATCAAGGCGGGGCTCGCCTTCGCGCACTATTCTTTCCAGCTCCTGTACGACGACCCCGTCGTGTTGAAGCTGCGGTCGCTGTCCGTCGAAAAGAGGAGCGAGCTGCTGCGGGAGGCGGTCACTGCGTCGAACGCCACCAAGCAGCTCACGGGACGGGACAACCTGCAGAAGCAGTACGACAGCATGATGTACGTCGACGAAGACAGCGTGCGCCGGGCGACGCCCGTCGTGCTGAGGCTGCTGCCCGCGGGGGTCGACGGCGCGCACGCCTGGGACGCGGCCCTGAAGAAGTCGAACGACATGATGCTGCGCGTCGACTATCACAGGCTCGTTGGCACGGTGCTTTACAAACACGACGACGCCAATAGACTGGGGCATGCCATCTTCCTGAACTCGGTGTCCGCCTACCTGCGCAACTACTTCGAGACCGACCTCCCCGCCGCTCAGCGGCTGGTGAAGCTGCTGCAGCGGCTGGATGCCGGTCTTCGGACGGCGGTGTTGGGCAGCGACAGCGAAGTGCTGACGTATGTCAAGTTCCGGTGCGATGCCGACGCGAGGGGTGCGTTCAAACGCAACGACAAGCGTTTCATGGTGAGCGTGGACGACGTCGACCGGCCGCGCAGCCTGCTTGTGCGGTACAATCAGGACGGCAAGCGCTACTACGGCAGCAATGCAGCCGCCGCAGGCGCAGGCGTAGGCGACCCGCAGTGGCTGGACTGCGTGTACGGGCCGTTCACGGGGGTGTTCGGCTACGCGTTGGACAACGAAGAGATGGCGCGGCAGTGCGTCGAAATCAAGCAGCTGCTGTCCGCGGGCAGGTCCGTGTTCGTCATGGGCTACGGCGCGAGCGGCGCGGGGAAAACGACGACGCTCATCTACGACAAAGTCAGGAAGCAGCGGGGGGTCCTGCTATACTTGCTGGCGAAAATGCAGACCGACAAGGTCATGTTCCCGAAAGTCACTCTGAGAATCACCGAGTACCTGGTCGATTACGTTTCGACCCCCCAGAACGTACAGGTGGCCAGAAAGCTCGGTGACGGGGGGATGGAGATGACATGGAGCAGCGTGAACAAAGACTACACGAAGGGCGCGGACACGCTGGGCGCGGTGGTGGCGCTGCACGTGGACCAGCAGCGCGCCATCGCGCCCACGACCAACAACCCAAACAGCTCCCGGTCGCACGTGCTCGTGGACATCGAGCTCGGGCCGGGCCAGAGCCTGTTCATCGGGGATTTCGCGGGCGTCGAGAACCGCTTCGCCTGCGACGACCTGGAGGTGCTGCGCCGGATGGCGGAGAAGTACGACGCCGCGCTGCTGCAGCGGGATCGACCGCTGGCGTGCCCTCGTTCGGAAGTGGACGCCGCGTACGCGGCGATGATGGGCGGGGGCGTGCCGGCGCCCCTCGTGATCCCAAACAGCGCGGACGCGGACGCCGTGGACCTTTCCCTCGTGGCAGCATTCGACGCGCTGCCGAAAGACCCGGACGAGGAACTCCTGTCTCTCATCGCCGAGGACCTCGTGATTTCAAAGGCGGGTGCAGCAGCGAAGAGCTCCCCCCCGAAGACCCCTGGAGCCAAGACTCCTGCGGCCAAAGGCATCGCAAGCACCGCGGACACCGCCACGACGGTCAAACTGTTGAAAGCGTATTTCAAATGCCTGCCCGGCGGGTATCGACAGGACGCCCAGGAGTTTGCGGCGCTGTTCGGCGCGTGGGACATGAAGGTAAAAGCCAGAGCGGACCAAGAGGCGAGGGAAACTGCAGCCAAAGCGGACGCAGCGAAGCGAAAACTGTCCGCGGCAAAGGTGAGAGTGACGACGGCGACGACACCGGAAAAACCACAAGCTCTGGCGGATGTAAAGGCGGCGGAGGCGGAAGTGGAGGCGACCACCCGGGAGGCGAAAGCTGCGAAGGCGAATGTGGAGGCTGCGGCGCACGGGACGGAGGTGGACGTGTACGGCGTCGCGGACGATGCCTTCGTCGCCCGCCGCATCAACGGTGCGTCCCTCCTCGTGGACGAGGACTTCTCCGAGTTCGCGACGAGGCTGAACGAGTGGATGACGGGAAGGATGTGGGCGCCCGACGAGAAGACCAACCGGGCCAACGGCGAAAAGTTCCTTAGCCCCGGGCACTTCACGCTCTTCGGTTACGCTTGGAACGCCAACAGCTACTACCCGCAGACCTTCAACAACGAGACCAACCGTCGCTACGCTCCCTTGGCACCCATGCTCGGCGAGTGGAACTTCGCCGAGGCCTGGTTCGGGTACCGCATGACGTGGATGAGGCGGCGACGGGCGGCCTTCAACGCACTGCGCAAGTCGTGCGACTGCCGCGCCTACGAGGGCGCCTTCATCAACCTCTCGCTCAAGGCCACGCGCGCTTTCATCAAGCAGCTGATGCCCAAGAGGAGCGTGCCCGCCTTCGTCGACGCCTGCGCCGCCATGCAGTGCAACCCGCTGTACCAGGGGTCCTGCTTCCGGACGCCCGCGGCGGGGGGGCGGGGGGGAGACCCGGACCGCGCCCTCGTGGACGCCATGTACAAAGACGTCGCCGCCAAGAAGCCGGTGATGGCGGTGTTCTGCGTGTTCAACCTGTCGCGCGCCGCCAACGACCCGCCGCCCATCCCCTACGTCGACTGCACGGAGCTCAAGCTGGAGCTGAACCGGCTGCGCACGCTCGAGGACGGCGTGTTCCGGCTGCCCGCCGACGACAGCGTGGAGGACGCGTTCCGGGACATGCTCAACCTGAACACCTCGGGTGCCGTGGACGCGGCGGTCGTCGAGGGCCTGCGTGGCCGGGTGGCCGAGTTCGCCGCCAAGCTGGGGCCGGTGGCCGCGGAGGCGCAGAAGCTGCTGGACGACCTCGCGACCGGGGGCTCGCGGGACGCGCTCGAGGCGGGCGCCGCGCTGGTGCAGCTGCTGGACACCTCCAACGCGGCGACGGCCATCGGCACCCTGGAGTTCACGGACACGATGAGCAAGTTCGGCCGCGGCGCGATGCCCTGCAACTTCAGCGAGCAGCACGCGCTGCGCGTCGCGCAGAAGAGGGTGGCCGAGGTGCTGGGCCGGACGTGGAAGTCGCTTCAGTAAAAATAATCCCTGACTAATATTATACCAAAGACATGCAGCAAGTGAAGAACATCGGTGCGGCGGTGGGGTCCGCCGCGGGGGCCGCCGCGAGCGCGACCGGTGCCGCTGCCAAGAGGCAAGTCAACGCCGCCAACCGCAAGCTTACCCCTCAGAACATAAAGAACGCGCAGCGCATACTTATCGCTCCCGGTAGTGTTGAAGCCGACACAGACGGCATCACAAGGGACATCGATTACGCCATTAAGACTATGCAAGGGCTAGGCGAAAGCGACAAAGTTGTCGGTCGCCCCCTGCAAGGTGACGCGGGCGACTACATGTGGGGGGGCGCCGACGGCGCCAAGCTCGCCGAAGCTTTCAAGTACATCGACGGCAAGATCGCTCTCGATGAGAGCCCCGGTTCGGGCAACCTGGCCAAGACGTACCTGATGCGCGTCTGCGCCTACATGAAGCGTTGCAACGAGGCCCTGATGAACGTCGCCGACCGCCACAAGAACGCCGTGAGCGAGAAGTACCTGAATGACGCGATGACTTACTTGGTGACCGCGCTGCAGTACGTGACGCTGGCGCGGTTCAGGACGGCGCCCGACCTGCCGACCGACAGCGTCCTGGACAAGCTGGAGACGCTGTACGGCGACATCACGAAGAAGTTTGCCATCGATTTCAAGCTGTCAAACGATAAGACGACCGAGAATTACAGAGACATCATCGCAGACGCTCAAAAGTCCAGGGGTTCAGCTACGCCGGCTGCTGCCGCAACGCAGGAGGGAGGCGGCAAGAAGACCAAGAGCCTGGTGAAGAAGCCGAAAGCCAAGGCTGCGCCTAAGAAGGCACCTGCCAAGTCCAAGAAGTAAACAACGCTCGCTCAGAGTCCCGTCGACCCGAAGCCCGCATGCGCCGACGACGACGCAGAAGCTGATTCGATGTCTATTACTTCCTCCAGCACGGGGACGCGGCACGTGCGCTCGAATATCAGCTGCGCGATGCGCATGCCGGGCTCGATGACCAGGTCTTCCTTGCCGTGATTCACGAGGATGACCTTGATGGCGTTGGGGTAGTAGTCCGCGTCCACCACGCCCGCCAGCACGTCCACGCCGTGGCGCGCGGCCAGCCCGCTGCGCGGCGCCACCCTGCAGTAGGCCTCCGAGCTACGATCCGTTGCGAGGCCGTCGAAGGCCACCGCCACGCCCGTGTCCACCGTCGCCCGGCCGCCGTAGGCGGGCACCACCGCGGCCTCGCAGGCGCTCACGTCGAAGCCCGCGCTGCCGGGCGTGGCGCGCACGGGCACGCGGGCGAGGGGGTGGCGCAGCTGCACGCGGTACGAGCTCATGATGGCCGCGTCCCTTTGTTCCTCCGTCTGCGCTTCGTTGCCTTTATGTGCGGCCTCCCGACCGCCCGCACCAGCGCGTTGTCCTCGGCGATGCCGCGGACGACGGTGGCGTCCTCCATGCCCTCCAGCGCCGCCGCGACGCTGCCGCAGGTCTCCACGAACGCGGCCATGAACTCCCGCGCCCCCTCTTCCTCGGAAGGATAGAACGTCCTCAGCCGCGCGGACGTCTCCGCCAGCGCCCAGTGCAGCTTGCTGCGCCCCGCCAGGAGGGGAGAGGACCCCAAGCGACGGACGTCCGATGCCGTCTGGGCCGTGGTCCGCGACGGGCAGCGGCGCCCGTCGGCGTCCACGCCCGTGAGCGACATCATCGCGCACGCCCACAGCAGGCGCCCCGCCCGCTTCGTGTACTTGTACACCGTCCACGGGTACGGGCGGGAGGCGTCCATGAACAGCGTGATGACCAGGTCGTGGAAGAGGCCGTACAGGGACACCACGCGGAAGCCCGCGACCTCTTCGAACCAGCGAGCGTCCTCGTTCTTCTGCATGACGACGCGCTTGGCGTCGCGCTCGCCCGCGACCGTGACGTCGATCATCTCGGCGTAAGCGGTGATGTTGCACGGAGGCTTTGCCTCCTGCCCGACAGATACGCGCACCGCCCGCCGCAGCCGCAACAGCGTGACGTCCGAGCGGTCTTCGCCGTTGAGCGAGTGGTTGTAGGAGATGGGGTAGTTGGTGTTGCCGCCGGACGGCATCAGCCACTGCGTGCCCTCGCGACCCGAGCGGAAGCGGAGGACGCAGGGCACGGGCATGTACAGCATGGCGCAGTTGCGCTGGCACTCCTCGCCGTGCCCGCGGTGGTCGTCTGCGACCGCGGGCGTCTTCAGCGTCACCACGTTGTCCGAGGCGCGCCCGTCGGGGTGGACGCGCACCTCTTGCGAGCTCGAGGCCCCCAGCAGCTCCCGCATGGCGGCGTCGCTTTCTGCGGCGGTGCCCCCGTCGTGCGGTTTCTGGTCCAGCAGCCAGGCGCGGACGAAGTAGAGCACGGCCGTCACCACCTTGCACGCTTCTCGCACCCGCGCGGGCGTCGGCGAGTCCAGGTGGACCTCGAAGTCCAGGTCCCCGATGCTGACCCACTGCTCGCACGTGCGGGGGTGCTTCCCGAACACCGACGAAAAGTGCGCCGCGAACGCGTTCCCACCCTTGACGGCCAGAAAGGCTCCTCCGCCGAAGGCGCGCAGCGATGCTTGACACAGTGCCACGAACTTGCGAAACAGTTCCCCGAGGCGGCCGTCTGCCATCATCCGGCGGTGTTCGAGGTCGCTCACCATGGCATCCAGCAGCTGCTTCCTCGTCATGCTCCAGGCCTGCTGCGCGGGGTCTTTGAAGAAGCACATGGCCTTGGTCCCGCATCTGCAGAACTGGCGGTTGCGCGGCATGTGCGCGTCGCAGGGATTGGAGGACGCCTCTTCGTCGGGAGGCCGCGAGTACTCGCAGCGCTGGATGTCGAATACGGTGGTGCGCGCGCGGACGAACCGCACCATCCGCTCGACGCTGCCGTACTGCTTCTGGGCCCCTTCCATTCCTGCTGTGTACGTTGTTTCACCCGACGAAAAAAACGCAAAGGCACATAAGCGCCCGCGCCTGCGTAGAGAGCCATGCGGCAGCGGGCGGGCGGCTGCGACGACGGAGGCTGCGTGTACATCGTGACCACGCCCCACATGCGCTCGGTCGTCAAGGTCGGGTTCTGGAGGGGCACGCTCCCTCGGCTGCGGTCCAGGTACGTCACGAGCTACGGCAAGGAGGTGCAGCTCACTGTTTTTCGCACGCGGGCGCCCGTCCAGGTCGAGGCCCTGTTCAAGAAAGCTTTCGAGGGCGCATGCACCGAGTGCGAGCTGTACGACCGCAGCCACGTGGCCGCCTACGAGGCTTGGCTGGCCAAGGCGGTCGACCTGGTGGACGTGCAAGGCATCTCACACACCGCCATGGACGTGGGCTGAATGCAAAACGGGTTACTTCGAGGAACTCCGATGCGGCGAGCCGAAACTCACACACCGTGCTGCTCCGCCTGAGGCATTCGACGCGAAAAAATCAGTGCGGGTTACCACGCCATCGCGACCGACATGTGCACCCCTACGATTTCTTCCTCCTCGACCCCCAGGTGACGCAGCAGCCCGCGCACGTCCGAGTCGCTCGGCGCGGTGTGTCCGCACAGCTCCAGCACGTTGTTGTCCAAGTCCAAGCTGCACACGCGCAGGTGCATCACGTCCTGCACGTAGGCGTCCACCACCGCCGCGCACACGCGCTCCTGCGTCCCGTGGTCCGGCGCCTTCCCGTACATCTCGTGCCGCCTCACTTCGTCGGGGTCGAGCCCCAGGTCCCGCAGGACGCCGTCGTAGTGCCGCGCCAGCAGCCGGAACATGTAGTCCGTGGGCAGGCAGTAGTCCGGCTCGAGCTCGAAGGTCACGCGCGTCCGCAGGCCCCCGCCCTCCGCCACGCTCCGATAAATTTCCTTTCGGGAGAGCATGCAGGCCCCGTCGTTCCGCGACCTCCCCGCGCACGTGCTGGAGGCGCTCATCCTGGGCGGGGGGCTGTCCTGCGGCGACGTCTGCGCCCTGGCGTGCACGCACCGCGCGATGGGAGGGCTGTTGGTTATGGAGGGCCACCTGTGCGAGCGCCTGTGCGAGGGGGCGGGCCTGCGCCGCCGACATCACCTGGCATCGACCATGCCCGCGGTCGCCCTGGTGCGCCTGGCCGGGGTCGACCGATGTCAGAGATGTCCTGCTGCACGCGCCGAAGTGCAGTGGTCCTTCGGCACGCGGCTGTGCCGGCGCTGCCTCGACCGCGCCACGGTGACCTGCCGCCGCTGCCAGGACTTTTACGGGCTGCCCCCGCGGGCCTGGAAGGCGGTCCCCAAGGAGCGCGTGCCGGGCGGCGAGCTCTGCATGCTGAAGGAGCACCTGCTGCCGCTGCTGCGGCCGGAGGACGCCAGCTTCGAGGCGCGCGAGGCTCGGCTGCGACGGGAGGTCGCGGCGCGGAGGGCGGAGACGCTGCGGCGCTGGTGCGAGCAGGCGGGGCTCGCGCCGGAGTCGCTGGCGCTGAGCCCGCACTTTTGCAGGCACAGCAAGATGTCGACGCCGCTGACGCGCGCGGGGTTCGGGCCGGTCCTGCGCAGGGTGCGCGAGGAGGTGCGCCGGGCGGAGCGGAAAACAAGGAATCCGCAGTGCTAAGTGGCGGCACACAGGCGGTACGCGATGCACTGCACCATCTGCATGTCCATGCACAGCCCGAGTTCGGGTTCCGCCACGTGCGTCTCGGAGTACCTCCAGGACGTCGCATTGGCCCAGCACGCTGCAGGCACGCGCACGCCAGACGGCAGCAGCCCCCTGACCAGGAGCGGCCGCCCCGCCGTGAGCATCACTGCCATCGTCAGGAGCGCGGTGATGACGGCGGTCACGAGGCACGCCACCAGGAGCGGGCGCAGTGGTGTCCTGACGCCGACGCGTCCGTCGCTGGAGCGAAGCATGGGTATTTGGACGTCCTCCATGGTGATTCTGTGCTGGTGTCCGAATGCGAAATCGTTTTTTTTCCTCTACGGCTGCGCTCGCACGCGCAGGGGCACCGCGAACCGCATGAAGTGACGCTGGTGGTACCGGACGGCCTCGCGCATGGCACGGTTCTCTACCAAGTCTTCCAGCGTCAGCGGACGTCGCGACAGCGGGTCCGTGCCGTGGTCGCGGACGTGACGCTCGATGGCGTGGCGCTCGTAGGTGTCGCCGTACCGCGTGACCACCGGGTCCAGGAACCAGTCCATGGTGATGGGACAGCAGAAGCAGTCCGGGGCGAAGGGCATGGCGTCCGCGCTGCGCAGGCGCTCGATGACCGTGTTGCAGCGAGACGCCATGCGGCGCCAGTACTCATCGGCACGGAACGGCGCGACCGCCTTCAGTCCGTCGATGGCCTCTTGGATGCGCCTCTCCTGTCCTTCGCGGTTGACCAGGTCTCGCACGTGATTGAACCCAGCGGCATGAAACACGCGCAACGTCGCGTCGCCTACTTCATCGATGTCCTGCAACGGGGTGGCCATGGTCACGTTGTACACGTCCTCTTCTTGCCATGACGCCATTGGGTGTCTTTATGTTTGCGACTGGGCGTCCGATGACAGTGGTTCGGGCTGCTGTCCGAGTGCGAAATCGATTTTTTCTGGACACAACAGGTGTCGCGGGCGCCTTGTGTATTGCTATTTACAGATGACTGGGCCCTGGCCCAGGGGCCAAAGGATGGGGAGCGAGCTACGCTCGCTCGAGCAAAGTGTCTCAAAGGTACCTGTCGAGGCACTGCTGTATGTCACGAAGGCTCTGATACTTGGTGCCGTACACGTACATGTGGCTCATGGCATCATCATCGGCGGAGCCAAGCACGTGCCACTGAGCATCCTTCACTCGTCCGACCACCGTTCCGCAAGCCATGCACTGCAGTCGCGCGGACAGCCAATCGCCGTGTGGCAGCAAGCGGAAGCTTCCCAGATCGCCCATCTCGTCGGTGCGGTATACGAAGCCCAAGGGCGTGCCTTCCTCCCACTCGTGAGGCAGCACATAGAGCAGCTCGACCTCGCTCGCGGCGATGCCTGGTGCTGTCCGCAGCGTGTCCAGGCACCATCCAAGCAGGTACATATGGCGCTCGTACACCGTGCCTTTGGGCGTCTGAGGGCGAGCATGTTCACACAGACGATGACGAGGCTGGCCGGGCTGCAGATGGGCGCGGCGGCACTTCCGACTTCGGAGGCGCTTCCAGGCCCAGAGCAGGAATGCCACCGCGAGCGCCATGTGCCAGAGCGTCATGGTGGGTACCAAAGGCCAGAAGCTGAAAGCATTTCCCAGCGGCTCCACGCCAGGCCCGTGCGCCGGTTTAGTAGTGACGATGCCGAGGCACAGGAAATCGTCAACCGCACACACCGGACGGGGCAGTGCATCGATGTCCTGTGGCGTCCGATGACAGTGGTTCGCTACGGCGTGTAGATGTCCGACAGCCCCCAGTGGAACACGTACACCGGCCTCACCCGGCCGTAGGCGCGCGCCGTCCACGGCATGGCGCGCTTCTTGCGACCCGCGTAGTGCCGCAGCCCCAGGTGCCAGCCCGTCGGCAGCACCCAGTTGGAGTCCTGGGCGCTGATGCCCGAGACCCCCTGCTGCGTCGCGGCCACGCGGCCGTGCGCCTCCAGCGCCCGCTGGAGGCGGCCGTCGGGGTAGTCGTACAGGTCGTGCCCCTGCAGGTACAGCGTCTCGGCCGTCTGCAGCAGCCCGCCCAGCGCGAACATGCTGTGCTGCAGGTCGCGGGCGCTGTCCATGTCGAGCACGCCCTCGCGGGAGACGCCGTGGGTCGCGTAGTTTTTGAAGGCGCGCACCGCCCACTCGACGCCCTTGGCGTCGCCCCGCAGCTGCGCCACCAGCAGCCGCGCCTCCATGACCGTGGTGTGCCAATTGGAGAGGTCCTTCTTGTCGCGGTCCCAGCCCTCCGCAAACTTGCCGTTCCACAGGATGCCGAGGCGCCCGTCGACCCACGCCAGGTAGGCCCTCGCGTCGGCGTCCGTCCAACCGGGCGCGCCGACGCGCCGCAGCAGCGCCGCGGCCCGCGCCATGCTCGCCGTGCCCCAGCCCGCCGCAAGGAGCGCGTTGGGGCCGTTGAACGCGCGGTTGACGCGCGGCCACGCGCGCAGGATGGCGGCGGCGTTGTCGGCGTGCACCCGGCGCCGCGTGCAGGCGTACATCACGGCCTGCTTGAAGCTCTGCTCCGCGTCCGACATCCATTGCTTGTGTGGATGTCCTGGATCGCTCTTGGCGAACCAGGCGTTCGCGACCGGCTGCGGCCGGTAGTCGGCCGGCGTCGCCTCGCCCAGCCGCCGCAGCGTCGTGCCGTTGCACCGTCCCGCCAGCATGCGGTCGACGTGCCAGGACGCGAAGTAGCCGACGTTTCCCGTGGGCGCGGCGGTGGCGACCCTCGTCAGCAGCCCAACGATTGTAGCAAGGAGAAATGCCTTCATACATTACGTGGACACGAAAACGATTCTGTGCGATTAGTAATCGTGTTCCGGATGTTCTTCGCAACCGAGGTCGCCAAGACGGCCGCCTTCCTTATGTCCGACTCCGTACCCGGCGACGCCGTGCTGCGCACCGCCAGCAACGCCCACCGCATCCTCATCGGCAACGGCACCGACGTCGTGTCCTCGCTCACCGTGTCCAGCAACCTCGTCACCGTGGGGCACGCGACCCACGCCGTGGACGCCACCGTGTACGGCGTGCTGTGCGCGCAGGACCTGCAGTCGCGCGCGGGGCAGAACGCCATCAACATCGGCTGCGACGCGGGCACGACCGTGGTCAACGTGGGCGTCGGCGCTTCCGGGCCCACGACCATCAACCTGGGCGGCCCCGGCGACACGCTCAACCTGGGGGGCGCGCTGTCGCACATCGTCACGACCGACCTGCAGGTCCAAGACAAGCTCCTGACCATCAACCGCCACGGCGCCGCGGCCTCCGCCACGGGCACGGGCATCGAAATCGAAGAGGCCGGCGCCATCGTCGGCTACATCAAGACGACCCCCGACCGCGGGGGCTACCTGCTGCGCGCCCCCGCCTCCGTCAGCGACCTCACGCTCGACCTGACGTCCGAAGCCGCGAACTTCAACGCCGGCTGGCTGTGCCTGAGCAACGGCCGCGTCGGCGTGCAGACCGCCACCCCGCAGACGACCCTGGACGTGGTGGGCCAGGTGTGGGGGCGGTACGACGGGGACGACGCCGACGCGGGCCGCGGCGCGCTCACGGTGTACAACGCCGCCCGCAGCCGCGCGCTGACCCTGGGCACGGCCACGGCGGCCTCCAACTACGCCTACGTGCAGGCCCACGACGCCACGAGCACCGGCGCCACGACGCCCTTGATACTGAACCGCAACGGTGGCAACGTCGGCATCGGCACCAGCAACGTGCCCTACACGCTGACGGTGGCGGGCTCCGTGAACGCGACGGAGGTGACCATGCTGTCCGACCGGCGCCTCAAGAGCGACCTCCGCGTCATCGAGGGCGCCCTCGACCGCGTCCGCGCCCTGACGGGCTACACCTTCCGGATGGCGGCGCAGGAGGAGCGCAGCACCGGACTGGTGGCGCAGGACGTCCTGCGCGTGCTGCCCGAGGCGGTCTCCGTGGACGACTTCACATCGCACATGAGCGTGTCGTACGGCAGCATGATGGGGTTGGTGGTGCAGGCCATCAAGGAACTGGATGCCGCCGTGGCCGACATCCGCTCACGGCCTGCCTGTCTCATATAAACAGTACCCCCCACATGCGGCAACTAATCATGGACGCAGATACCTCGTCGTTTCACACCGGTACTTCTGAGTCTGATGATGACGAATATTCCGTAGGAGAGGCCACCGAAACCGAAGCCGAGTGGTCAGAATACGGGGACACCTCATCCGAATGCTCTCATGGGAGCGATGAAACCGATGCATCCTCTGAGATGGATGCCGAACCGCTGACAGAAGCCGAGGAGACGCAGGCGCGGGATGTGGGCGCGGGCGAAGTTTTCGTGGACGAACTTGCTGGACGGTGGAGGGCGCTCACGTACCAACAACGAGATGTTGCTCGTAGCGTCATGACCGATGAGCGATGGGACATACTAACAGAAGTACTGGGGGACAACAGCTTCGAAACCTTGGTCAAGGCTTTTGGGAACCCACTGCTGGCCCTCATCCGTTACTACCAGGCGCGTCACAACCGGCTCATTCCCGAGGGTCCCTTCGAGGACGTGGTGTGCGAAATTTTGGAGGACGTCGACGCCGACATGGACATCGACGATGACGGGGTGCTGGCGTTGCAGGAGGCCGCCGAAGCCTACCTCGTCGGACTCTTCGAGGACGCGCAGCTGAACGCCATCCATGGCCTCCGAGTACGCATCCAACCGAAGGATATCCAGCTGGCGAGGCGAGTGCGCGGCGAGCGTGCGTAGCTTAGATGCGTTTTCATGAGCGACGCTTGGTCTCGTCGATTATCATCGCTTTGGTGTTGCGACGAAGGCGGTAGTATTCGTTGCCTCGTCTGCTCATAGCAGTCATCATGGTCTTTTGATATGCTTGGTCTTGTTCCTGCGTTTCGTCACGCGCCAGCACCTCGTGTCGCAGCATCGCATCGTAGAAGTCCCCAAGGAGTTTGACACCTTTGAAAATCAGTTGTTCGGTCGTCTGCGTTCCAGGAACCACTTTCCACCGGTCCTCGCTGAATATTTCCATCAAATCGCGCTTCAGGCCTATGAGCCGCACGTTTTGGTTCTCCGGGTACTCGTCGTCAAAATGGATCTTCCTCAGTAGGTTGGGAATGCCTTCGGACAGCATGCTCTTGAAGCAGCGTCTCATGAAGTCGTGGTCTTGTACAATGTGGCCGATGCTCTCACTCCCATAGTTGTTGCAAATGGTCACGTGCGTGCTCTGGTCGATATTTGTCGTGTTGTTGTCACCTGTTGTGATAGGCATCGCTGTTTGAGCAAGCATGTTGCTCAACGTCATCAGCAACTGCTGAATGTCGATGGGCTGTGGCTGCGGCTGTGGCTGCTGCTGTGGCTGTGGCTGTGGCTGCTGCGGCTGTGGCTGTGGCTGCGGCTGTGGCTGCGGCTGTGGCTGCGGCTGTGGCTGCGGCTGTGGCTGCTGCTGTGGCTGTGGCTGCTGCTGTGGCTGCTGCTGTGGCTGTGGCTGCTGCTGTGGCTGTGGCTGCTGCTGTGGCTGTGGCTGCTGCTGTGGCTGTGGCTGCTGCTGTGGCTGCTGCTGTGGCTGTGGCTGCTGCTGTGGCTGTGGCTGCTGCTGTGGCTGTGGCTGTGGCTGTGGCTGTGGCTGTGGCTGTGG
>JACCEA010769095.1_pt1 | contig 39099 bp, 28 predicted proteins | sample 7449851 | NCBI WGS metagenome assembly JACCEA01 (sample SAMN15323453, study PRJNA562643) | freshwater metagenome | isolation source: river surface water | place: USA:Blue River Watershed | collected 2017-08-18 | reverse complement strand
TTAAGGCCAATGAAACATGGAATTATATCGTTCCAACAACTGAACCGGATCCAAGTTGGAGGTCTCCTGGTGCAATTTTAAATGGATGGCAAGCAGGAATAGGAGGTTTTGGTTTTGGTGATGGTGATGATGGCACAACAATAGCAACTGCAACAAGTGTATACATAAGAAAACCATTTACTTTAACTAATGTTAGTGATATTAAGAGATTAATCCTTTATATGGATTATGATGATGGATTTGTTGCCTATATTAATGGAGTTGAAATTGCTCGGGCCAATTTGGGAACAACTGGAGTGATTACTCCTTTTAATACATTGGCCACTAGTCATGAGGCAAATGGATATCAAGGATTGGCAATTGACGCATTCGAAATAAATCTAACTCAATTATCAAATTTACTTGTTAATGGCGAAAATGTATTGGCGATACAAGTACATAATACTGCTGCTAATTCTACTGATTTAACGAGCAATGCTTATTTAGCAGCTGGATTTGAAAGTTCTACATTTACATTCTCCCCAACTTTACCTTGGATGAATCTTAATGCTACAGACGCTTGGCATACAAACTTTACCCTTAATTCTGCCGATCAATTATTTTTAACTTCTGCAGGAGGTATTGCTTTGGCACAAGTGACAATTCCGCTTTTACCGGTGAATAATTCCTATAATTTTAATTCAACTTCATGGTGTATTAGTCCAAATCCAACTCCTGCCGATACGAATGATGCCTCTTGTTTTACCGCATTTTTAAGTAAACCAATAGTTTCAAAACCAGCCGGTATTTATGCTTCAGGTTTTAAAATTGCGCTCTCAAGTATTGATCCGAATGCTCAAATACGATATACCACAAATGGTGATATTCCATCGGCTACCTCAACTCTTTATACTGATTCAATAACTATTGTTGCAACAACTATTATTTCAGCGCGTTGTTTTGATCCTGCCAATTTGGTGTTACCAAGTTTAGTGGAGAAAAATACATTCTTAATAAATGAAGCATATATTGGGTTGCCTGTGATTTCGATTTCATCAGATTCAGTGAATTTATATGATACACAAACGGGTATTTATGTCCTTGGACCAAATGATTACAATCCTAATTATCCTTATTTCGGAGCAAATTTCTGGGAAGATTGGGAGCGCTATTCATATATAGAATATTTAGCAACGGATAGTACTCAGAAATTTGAGGGTGCTATTGGATTGAAAATTCATGGTGGATGGTCTAGGGCACAGCCTCAGAAAAGCTTCCGTGTTAAGTGCCGCGACGATTACGGTATGAATAAGATTAATTTCCCATTAATTCCGGACAAACCATATATTACAAAATACAAAGATTTCAATCTTCGAAATGGTGGGAATGATTATGGTGGTAGTAGAATGAGAGATGCATTTATGCAACGATTGACTAAAGGCACTCATAATGATTATATGGGCTATACTCCTGTAATTGTATTCTTAAATGGTCAATATTTCGGTGAGTATGAATTAAGAGAAACCTTGAATAACGATTATGTAGAGAATAACCATGGTTTTCCGTCTGACAGTGTTACGGTTTTAACTGAAAATTATTTAGAAGGTTTGAATGTTAACGATGGTACTTTAGATAATTTTTGGCCAATGTATAATGCAATTGTTGCGGCAGACCCAGCAAGTCCTACTTTTTATAGTTTGGCTGATTCGTTAATTGACCTTCAAAATTTCACAGATTACATCATAGCAGAAACTTACTATGGTAATGGTGACTGGAGTAATACGCAGGCGAATAATATAAAATACTGGAACGTTCCTGGAGAAAAATGGAGAATGATGTTAATGGACTTAGATTTTGGATATGGTTTATATGGTCCAACTCCAAATGATAATTTTTTAACGCATGCAACAAACAATTCTTTTGTTCACATGGATGTGATTTGTGGCAAACTTCTAGCTAATCCTCAATACTTGAATTATTTTATTAACCGTTATGCGGATTTAATTAATACTACATGGCAACAAAGCAACGTTCAAAATGTTGGAAACTCAATGATAAATGAAGTGGCACCTTGGATTCCAAGACACCATACACGTTGGAGTGGAAATATGACTAATTTCTTGAACACAATGACCAACATGCTTAATTGGAATCAAAGTAGAATTACAGGTGCAAGAAACGTGGTTCAAAGTCATTTTTCACTTACAGGACAAGTAACATATACCTTAGATGTTCAACCGGCTGGTGCAGGTAGAATACATATTTCTACTATTGAACCAAGTGAAATTCAATATCCATGGTCAGGAGTTTATTTTAAAGGAGTTCCAGTTAAAATTACAGCAATTGCAAACCCAGGATATACCTTTAATCATTGGGGACCAAATTCGTTATTTACATCAAACAATTATTCAGCGGATTTATCAATTACTCCAACTGTAAATTCGGCTTTCACGGCTTGGTTTACTGGAAATGCAGTTTCTGACGCGATTGAAGTTAGTGAAATCATGGTAAATGCAGAAAATTCTATAGATAGTGATGACTGGATTGAGCTACATAACAAATTGAACGTAGAGCTAAATATAGGTGGAATGACTCTTTCTGATAGTTCATATTTTAATAATTATACCTTTCCTTTAAATACAAAGATTCCAGCAAATGGGTATATAGTTGTTGCTCGAGATACGGCTCAGTTTCATGCTCAATATCCTTCTGTAACTTCATTTACAGGCCCATTAGGTTTTTCATTGAATAATACAACAGAAACTATTTTTCTTAAAGACCATAACAATAATGAGGTGTTACATATATCTTACACAACAACTCAACCTTGGCCGCTAGGAACCGATGGCGACGGAAGAACCTTAGAGTTTGAAGGCGCTCCCCAATCTCCAAACGATCCGAATGCTTGGTTTGCAGGATGTGTTGGGGGATCACCTGGTGAAGCTTATTTCCCGTGTGATTCATCCTTATTAATTTCAGAAATTAATTATAAATCCCTAACTACTTCAGATGCAGGAGATTGGTTTGAAATTCATTCTCTATCTACTCAACCAGTTGATTTATCTAATTGGTATGTTACCGATGCAGGGATGAATACGATTTATACTATTCCTTCAGGAACTGTTGTAAATCCAAACGGATATTTGGTATTGGCAAAGGATCTTTTATTATTTTCTAGCATTCACCCAGCGATTACAAATGTAGTTGGTCCAACAGCCATTGGGTTGGGTTCTACTGAAAGCATTCATATTTATAATCCATCTAATCGTTTGATTTTTTCGGTGAATTATTCAAATCAATCTCCATGGCCTTTAGAGGCAGATGGATTAGGAAAAACCCTTGAGTTACTTTCTACAACAGGTAGAATGTGTGATGGATCCAACTGGTTCGCTGGTTGTCCCGATGGTTCGCCAGGAGAAGTATATAATCCATTGTGCGATCTTGGTTTATCGGATAACGAAATGGATAATTTAGTATTCTATCCGAATCCAGTTACAGATATGCTTCATGTAGCGTTATCTGAAAACGCTCAGGTTCAAGTATTGTCCTTGGCGGGTGAATTATTAATGGAAAATAACTACCTAGCAGGGAATGTTGAGATTAATATGAGTGAATATTCAACTGGACTTTATCTAGTATCGATTCATGGTAAAACGTATCGAATAGTTAAAAACTAACGATTTGTTTGAAGCTAATTAAAATCCCTCTGGTTTCCAGGGGGATTTTTTGGTTAATAAAGACCCATTTTAATGTGAATATCCAAGTGGATTAATGAAAAACCCAAGTTATTACTTGAGTAATTTTGAACTATAAGCAATTACTATTTTTTATTAGATAGAAACTATTGCTACCACCTTTATCTCGGACTAATCGTCAAATGAATGCGCTACTTCCCGATGAGGTATTCAAGTTTACTAGTTCTAAATTGCTGATTTCATTTTGTCAGGATCTTATTACCTTACTTAGGAGTGTGAATTACCGCATATCATAATTATATTTAACCCCTCACTCCTTTTTCGTCCAAAATATTAATGAAATGAAATCCGCGTGGTGCAAAGCCTTCATTATAAAATAATTTATGGGCTTTATAATTAGTGGTATATGAATCTAGTGCCATCATGGTGCAACCGATAGATTCTGCTTTATTTCTTAGGTAATCAATAATTAATTTTCCAACGCCCTTTGAACGATATTGAGGGCAAACAACGATATTATCTAATTCCAAATACTTTCCACACCATAATTTTTTTCCTATCCAAAACCCACTGATACCGAGGCATTCATCTCCATCAAAAACGGCCACTTGTCCGTAATTGTTTGCAAGCATTTCTTCTAAATCTACTTTATATTCTGCTTGGGTTAGTGCGGGATATAATTCATTTAAAACATGAATATAGCCAACCATTTCCTCCAAGCCTGTTAATTCTCGTACAATCATTTTTTCAAGTGTTTTTCGAATAATTCTAAAATGCGTCGGTATTCATCGTACCAAGAGTAAGCTTCCTTAAAACCATGATTCTCGACAGGAAAAACAGCTAATTCCCAGTTTTTTTTACCTAATTCAATAAAGCGTTGACTCAATCTCACAACATCCTGAAACTGCACGTTGTCATCCACCATACCATGTAACATTAATAAAGGGTCTTTTAAATTTTCAGCGAAATAAATGGGTGAACTTTTTCTATATGCTTCAGGATCTGATTGAGGATAATTTAAAATATTGCTGGTGTATTCATGGTTGTAATGCGCCCAATCTGTAACTGAACGTAATGCCGCTCCACACGCAAACTCTCCTGGTTTGGTTAGTAATCCCATCAAGGTAATAAATCCACCATAAGAGCCACCGTAAATACCAATACGACTAGAATCGATTTGTTTTTGTTCAACCAACCATTTTTTGGCATCGATAAAGTCTTCCAAATCTCGTCCTCCCATGTGTCTATAAATTGCAGTACGGTAATCCCTACCATATCCTTCGCTTGCTCTATAATCCACATCAATTACGGTGTATCCTAAATCCAAAAGTAAGTTATGGAACATGTATTCACGAAAATAATTGCTCCAATAGTAATGTGCATTTTGCAAATAACCGGCACCATGAACAAACATCACTGCGGCTCCATTTTTTAGTTCTTTTCTAGGTTCGTAATAACGTGCATAGAACAATTTGTTGTCTGATCCTTTGATTTCAATGATCACAGGATTTTTCCACGAATATTGCTTGAATTTTTCAGTTGTAGAATACGTCAATTGGGTTTTTAGTGGAATATTCATTAAAGCCGGTGCAATATACAATTCCCAAGGTTGAGTGGCTGATGAATAACGAATTGCCATTTGTTTTTCGTCGGGTGAGAGAGCTACGTCATGATATCCAAAATCTGTTAATAATGGAATCCATGATTTTGTAGCAATTTCGAATTTGTAATAATCTCGATTACCGGGGCGAGTTTTGTTTGCAGATAGAAAAAAATAATTTCGTTCCTTCGATAATTGTACTCCGTGTATCTCAAAATTTCCATTCGTCAAGGGCTCGATTTTGTTTGTTTCCAACTCATAGATATATACATGCGAAAATCCAGATTCTTCTGATTGAAAGTAACAGGTTTTCCCATCTATTAACCAGTCCAACACACCCTCTTCCATGTTCCAGGAGGAAATTCCGGGTCCACCAATCCATGCTGAATCGTGTTGATGGTTAATTAATTTTATTGAAAGTGATTTCAATTCAAGCAAACCGATCCAACGATCTTTGTTATCGGCAGATCGAATATCAAATAAAGCTATTGGTGAATTTTCAGAAAAACGCAGCGAATGAATAAAAATGTCACGCAATTTCCCGTTTTTTATAATGGATGGAAGTTCTTCAAAATTGACCCATTGGACTGTGTCTTTTTCGCGATCAAGGATAGCCAATTTCATTGTGGGTTCATCATTGGAAACTTTAGAGCGTGCGACAATTGATTTGGAATAACCACTCGCTGTAACATAGTCTTCCACTTGTGTAGATTTTGTTTCTGGTTCTATCGAAGTACGAATCCCTATGAATTGACTACTTGGATTAATTTGTATATCCACTAATTGTCCATCACCAAAAAACCATTTTTTTGGAAGTGAAAAAGCAGGTTTATAAGTTTTATTGCGCCAATCTTTCCGGTTTTTTTGATCCTTAACATATTGAAAAAGATCAGCTTGTTGGTTAACTAAAAAGGACGAGTCAGTTGGTTTATTTTTTTCCCTTCCCTCTGAAATATTTGTGATTTGTCTAATCGATCCATCTATGGCATTATACAAAAATAGATTGTTTCCTATTCTAAATGATACAAGGTTTGGGTCGGTTAAGCGCTGTACACCTGAAATAGGTTCTTCTGTTTGATAAACGATCTTTATTACCTGTGATTTAGTATTATAGGAATAAAGCGTACCATCTTGGGCATGATATACCGTTACAAATAATCGTTGTTTAGTATCAAAAGGAATTTGAATGGAGAAGTTTTTTTGATCAACTTTAACTATTTTTTTTTCTTTATTAGAATACGCGTATAAAGAATTTCCTGGTTCTGCATCAGGGTTCCAATCAAATAAAATGTGCGTTCCATCCACATTCCAGTAATGATTTTCAGGCAAATGTCCTACAAAATCATGACCCTTCATTATTTCTTTTAAATCTAATTGGGCTTGAATTTGAAAAAAACTAAAAACAAAAAAAAGTAGGAATAGATTTTTCATTTATTCGTATTTGATGAATACATTTTTTGCTTCTGTGAAAAAACGTAGCGCTTCCCATCCTCCTTCCCGACCAACACCAGATGCTTTGACTCCACCAAATGGGGTTCTCAAGTCACGTACTAGCCAAGAATTCACCCAAACAATTCCTGATTGTAATTTATCAGCCACGCGATGCGCTCTTTTTAAATCATTTGTCCAAATCGTACCGGCTAGTCCGTATTTAGTTGAATTAGCCATCATTAGCGCTTCCTCCTCCGAATCAAATGGGGTGATTGTAACAACCGGACCAAAAATCTCCTCTTGGTTGGTTCTACAATCAAAACTCAGACCTTCAATGACTGTAGGACGAATGTAGTACCCATTATCGTAAGGCGCCTCTAAATGAACTTGATTTCCGCCTGTTAAAACCGTGCCTCCTTCTTCTTTAGCAAGCTCAATATAGGAAAGTACTTTATCCATATGCGATTTTGATACAACTGCACCTAAGTGTGCTTTCGGATTTGAAGGATATGAAACCAAGCTATTTGAAACTTTTTCAACGAACGCTGTTTTGAATTTTTCATATAACGGTCTTTCAACAAAAATGCGTGAACCACATAAACAAATTTGACCCTGATTGGCAAAAGACGAACGAATGGTTGTACTAAGCATAGATTCAAAATCGCAATCGGCGAAGATGATAGATGGATTTTTCCCCCCTAATTCTAGTGAAAGTTTTTTAAACATGGGAGCAGCAGTCCGAGCGATATATTCTCCAGTAGCCGTTCCGCCTGTAAATGAAATCGCTTTAATTTTTGGATGCTTTACAATGGCATCACCAACAGTTGCTCCCAAACCATGTAATATATTTAATACACCCGGAGGCATACCCGCTTCTGTACAAACTTCACCAAGTAAATAAGCAGTATAAGGGGTGATTTCAGATGGCTTGGCAATTACGCAATTTCCAGCGGCTAAGGCAGGAGCAATTTTCCATGAAAAGAGATATAAGGGTAGATTCCAAGGAGAAATACATCCCACAATACCAATTGGTTTGCGCGTTGTAAAGTTTACACCAACTCCTTCCATGTAATGAGATTCGGATGAAAAGTGCAAAATGGCTGTAGCAAAAAAATGAAAATTGGAAACAGCACGTGGTATATCCACAGATCTAGCTAGCGAAATAGGCTTACCATTATCTTTTGACTCAGCAGCAACGAATTCTTCCATTCTACGCTCTATTCCTTCAGAAACCCTAACTAAAATAGCACTTCGTTCTTCAATAGACAAACCGGACCAAATAGGAAATGCATCTTCCGCAGCTTCAACTGCTTGATTTACATCCTCTTCATTTGAATTAGGTATTAAAGAATAAACTTGCCCGGTCGCTGGTTCATAATTATCAAGGTACTGATTTGAAATAGGTTCACTAAATTGCCCATTGACATAATTGCGTATTTTTTCCATGTTGGATTGAAAATTTTCTTGTCCTACAAATTTGGAAAAAAGAATTGATTTGAGGTAACTAGTTCTCGGTATAATTTTACTTAAAACCAAAGTTAAAAGAAGCCTTGTTATTTCCGCAAGAAATAATAAAAGTGCCAGCCTCGGTTATCCATTCATTATTAGCTCCTACAAAGGAAAGTGTCTTTGAGTCAATATCAAACGTAAGAACTTTAGCTTCTCCAGGTGCTAATTCAATTTTTTCAAATTTTTTCAGTTTCTTATTTGCAGGTGTTATGCTTGCAAATTCGTCTGTGATAAACCATTGCACTACTTCCTTCCCTGGGATTATACCGGTATTCTTTATTTCAATGGATGCTTTAATTTTATTAGCATTTGATGTATCAATTTTTAAGTTGGAATATGAAAATGTAGTATAACTTAATCCAAAACCAAATGGCCATTGTGGATCAATTGCTAATCCGTCCGTTTTGTTTGTCTTAGTTTCGGAATTGACATAATCATAATATTCAATGACGCCATCAAATTTCGGATAGGTATAGGGTAATTTACCAGAAGGATTTACCTTTCCTAACATAACATCTGTAATAGCTTCACCTCCAAAATCACCAGGTAAATATGCCTGTAGAATCGAAGAACTTTGCGGTTCTAATTCTCTAATGATGTGAGGTTTTCCAAATAACAATACTAAAATCACTGGTTTGCCTGTTGCCTGAAGGGCTTTGACAAGTTCTTGTTGTTCATCACATAAATCTAGTGACTTTACATCTCCAGGTTTTTCTGTCGCTGGCATTTCACCCAAACAGATTATAATTTTATCTGCTTGAGCAGCGTTTTTCAAAACCTTTTCTTTATCTAATAATTTACAAGTTTCCCAACCATTCAAACTGGATAAATCATATCCTTTTTCATATGTAAGATTTTGTCCAAGTTCTTTTTGTAATGATGCTCGTAATGTTAAAGCTCCTTGCGTGTTAAACAAAGTATCTTCGCCTTGCCAGGTGTGAGTCCAAGCACCATTATGAAAAATTAAATTTTCAGCGGCTTCACCTACCAATAAAATTTTTTCTTCTTTTTTTAAAGGAAGTGTTTGATTTTGATTCTTCAGAAGTGTAATAGATTCTTGAGCCGCTTTTTTTGCCGCTTTTTTAAATTCTAAAGAGGCAAATTGAATATATGCTTGCCAGGGTTCAAGTTGCTTTTCAAATAGTCCCAATTTGAGTTTAACGAATAAAATTCTTGTTGCTGCATCATTCAAACGGTGCATTGAAATCTTTTTTTCTTCAACTGCTTCTTTAAAGAGTTTTAAATATTCATCATGTGGGCCGTTATATGGAACCATGCTCATATCTAAACCAGCATTTATAGCTAAAATGATTGCTTCTTTATGATCTTTTGCCACCTTATGAACCGTATGCAACATGCGTATATCTTCCCAATCAGAAACAGCAAATCCTTTAAATCCCCATTTGGTTTTCAATAGATCGGTTATCAAAGCTTTATTTGTGTGACCTGGAATTCCATTGACATCTCCGGAATTGATCATTACCGTTAATGCACCAGCGTCGACAGCAGCTTTAAATGAGGGCAGGTACAATTCGTGCATTATTCTTTCTGGAATCCATGCAGGTGTTCTATCTCTACCTGATCGCGGAAGACTATAACCTACGAAATGTTTCATGCAGGCAGCCACTCGAGTAGATTCTGCCGGATTGGTTCCTTGGTAGCCTTTTACTAATTCAGCACCCATTTCTGAGGCTAATAAAGGATCTTCACCCAATGTTTCAAAAAATCTAGACCATAAGGGTTGTCGACCCAAATCTAGAACAGGAGAAAAGTTCCATGGAACTCCAGAGGCGCGTGTTTCATAAGCGGTAATTTCACCCATTTTATTAGCTAAGGTTGGATTCCAAGTTGCGGCCAAACCAATTTCTTGTGGAAACAATGTACCACCTACCACGTAATTAGCTCCATGAATTGCATCAACCCCATAAATCACAGGGATTTTCGTTTTTCCTTGACGATATGGAGCATGGATTTGATTAAGAATAGTATTCCAAACTTCTCGAGTCAAGGTATGAGAACTTACATTTAATACTGATCCTAAGGCTTGTTTTTCAATTAATTGAGACAGTTTTTTTTCATCGATTTGAATAGGTAAAAGAATAGCTCCTTTTTCATCTGTCTTCAAAAGAGCATCTAATGTGACCTGACATGTCTGAGCAATCTTCTCTTCGGTAGTAAGTTTGGAAACAAGTTGTTTGGCTTTTTTAAGCAACGCCTTATCATCTTGCCCAAAAAAATTAAAACCAAATGAAAATATCCCTAGGATTAAAATGAAAGATCTCATATAATACGAATGAATTGAGTATAAAAAAGAAAAGGAAGATCACTCTTCCTTTTCTTTAAATGAACTAGTAGGTTATTCTATTATCAATTTGTAAATTCCTGAGTTGTTTTCAGCATTTACTCTGATGAAATACGTTCCGCTTTTTAAATTGCTTACGTTAATTTCGGCGTTATTTCCTTGAACAAGTTGTTTAGAAATAATTTGACCTGCCATAGAGTTAATTTCAATGGAAGATATAGTAGAATTTGCTGAAATTTTCACCATATCTTTTGCAGGATTTGGCATAACTACAACACCTAATTCAGCCTCAACAATTCCACTTCCAGGACATGCAGAACAACTTGCAAAACAAACTAAAGGTAAAGAATCATTTGCAGCAACTACGTAATATCTGTTGAAGAATCCGTCATTTACCGGATCGATACAAGTTTCTGTTCCAGTGAAATTTTCTTGATCATTCCATCCGTCTACAGTAAATTTATACTCAACAGCACCAGGAGCAAGTGGTAAAGATACTTCCCAGATTGAACCTGATGTATTTGTCATTGGGTTACAAGATCCACACCATCCATTAAAATTACCATTTAAGTAAACTCCTGTTCCAATTGTACCAGCATAATCTGCCATATCCACTCGGAAAGTAACAATTGGATCTGGTAATTGAACAATTTGAGTTTTTTCATAGATAAATCTCCACCATCCTATACCGAAATTGATATCTGCAATCATAGTATTGTCATTATTTGCAAATGTAATTTGATAAGTAACTGAAGCTGGTGCATTAGCAGCAGAGGTTAATTCTCCACCATTGTAAACTTTTGCAAGACCAATGTGTCCACCTAAACCGTTTATTGTTAACTCACCACCACTGTATGTGTAGGTATATGCACCTCCAGTATGTGGTGCAACCGGAGTTCCACATCCATCAGGTGTAGCTCCTTGCCATGCTTCTAACCATGTACTTCCATCCATGTAATGTGTCATTGTACCATTTGCCTCAAATTTGATAGAATCGTCGAACAAACAAGCACGGGTAGTTACATCAGCAGCACCATTAGACCACCATGAACCATCACCAAGTGCAGGTCCTACCGCTAAAGAACCAGCTGACCCTTTCAATTTCCATGTACCAACAAATTGAGTAGAATTACTTGGACAAGCAGTACAGCTGTTAAAACATACCGCTGGTAATGTTGCGTCCCCTGAAATTTGGTAATATCTATTGAAGAATCCATCATTATTTGGATCTAAACAAGTTTCAGTTCCTGTAAAATTCTCTTGAGCATTCCATCCATCCACAGTGAATTTATATTCAATGTTCCCAGCTGGAATAGGAAGAGTTGCTTGCCACATTCCATTACCCATGTCTGTTAAAGGATTACAACTTCCACACCACCCATTAAATGAACCATTTACAAATACGCCTGTTGCAATAGTTCCAGTATAATTAGACATGTTTACTCTGAAGGTAATATTTGGGTCAGGAATGGTTACAGTAGCCGTTTTTTGATAAACGAATCTCCACCAAGCGTTACCAACATTAATATCCAATGTCATGGTGTTATTGTTGTTTGAGAAAGTAGTTAAATAAGTAATGCTAGCAGCAGCATTTGCTGGATTGTTAATTTCTGCACCATTAATTACTTTTGCTAATCCCAAATGGGCTCCAACTCCATTAACTGTTAATTCTCCATTGGTAGAATTATATGTGTATGTAAAAGGAGCGTTTGTTGTACCATCGTGTGGTGCAACGGGTGTGTTACAAGCATCAGCAGATCCTTGCCAAGCTTCAACCCAAGTACTACCATCCATGTAATGGGTCATAGTACCAGATGCATCAAATTTGATAGAATCATCAAATAAACATGCTCTAACAGATACATCCCCAGCGGAATTAGACCACCAAGCAATGTCTCCTTGATTTGGCCCTACACCCAATGATCCAGCTGCTGGGGCTAATCTCCAGGTTCCTTCAATTTGTGCAAAAACATTCATTATGAAGAATGTAAAAGCAGATAACAAGTAAATTTTTTTCATAGTTGAGATTTATTTTGGATAAAAATAGTATTTTTTACAATAAGTAAAAAATTATTTATTTATTTTTTTACATTTTAAATGAATACTCCTGATTTTCAACCATTTCTTTATATTTTTTATAATCAAAAGAAAATAGTTTTGCCGGACGATGTTTAACATTAAGTTGTTTTTCGTCGTGTGAAATGAAAGGAATATGCTTGATTTTTTTTCTAAAATTGGCTTTATTTAAATCTGTCTTAAAAGCATATTCATATAATTGTTGCAATTCACTAAGAGTGAATTTGTCTGGTAGCAAATCGAAGCAAAGAGGTTCGTTGGATAATTTCGTTTTTAAAGTTTCGAAGGTGGAAACCAAAATTTGATTATGATCAAATGCTAATTTTTTAATTTCATGAACGGGAATCCATTTAACATCATTGGCCCAAGATGAAGCAACTGCATTCATTTCATCCATTTTTGTAAGCGCAAAATACGCACAGGTAATTACTCTACCTTGCGGATGTCTGTCTGGTTTTCCAAATGTTTGAGATTGATGTAGTTGAATATTATCCAGATTGGTTAGGTCATGAAGTATTCTTTTTCCCGCTTCATCTAAGTCTTCATCCGGATATACTAAATCTCCTGGAATCGCCCATTCACCAAGAAATGGATCCATATTTCGCTTGATAAGCAATAAATTGATTTCTCCATTTTTGAAACCAAAGATTAGGCAATCCAATGAAAATGAATAGGAGAAAAATTTATCAAATTCTATTTTATAGCTCATTTGTTAAATCAGGGAATTGAAAATAGTGATTTTATTTTCTTGTAAAATTATTGAAAAACGCGAACATAATCTACATACATGGTTTGGGGAAATATAGTAGTGGCATCTGGATTACCAGGCCAATTTCCACCAACGGCTACGTTAAGTATAAGGAAGAATTTTTGCTGAAACTCACTCAGTTCTGCTGGAGTAATGTCTAAAGTATTGTATACAACATCATCCATCATCCATGTAATTGAATTTTGATTCCATACAATGGAGTACACATGGAATTCATCAGCGAGTTTTCCTGAGCTTAGGCTGGTACTTGAACCATATTGAGCATGAGTTCCATTATCACTCCAATGTGCTGTTCCATGAGCAGTACGATCATTTACCCCTGTACCACCGATCATTTCCATAATATCAATTTCACCGCAAGCTGGCCAACTTTGGGTTGTAATATTGTCACCCAACATCCATATTGCAGGCCAAATACCTTTTCCGTAAGGGACGGCTGCACGAACATCAATTCTTCCATATTTCCATGACTTCAATCCTTGTGTTTTTAATCGGGTAGAGGTATAATCTTGGGCATTGAACGTTTCAGATTTGGCAGTAATTTTTAATATTCCACTGGAAACTTCAACATTTTGATTGGTATAATATTGTAATTCATTATTTCCCCAACCACCGTTGCCGGTTCCAATATCGTACGTCCAATCAGAAGATAATGTTGTACCATCAAATTCGTCGTTCCATACCAAAGACATTCCCGAGTAGGTTAGGGGAGTGGAATAACCAGTGGTTGGTGCACCTGATGCTGCTGAATCAACGAAAATGGTAACTTGATCCAATTTTTCAATAAATGCAGCGGCAGTAGTATGTGCTTTGGTTTTTATCTGATAGACTCCACTTTGTTGGAAAATATAACTAGCGTTTCCGGATTGAGATTCTATTACCGTTGAGTCCCCGTTGGCATAAAAGGTAAAGGTATAGAAATTTGCATTTGAAGCTGTAGCATTTACAACAACATTACCCGATGTATGAGATATGGTTGTTTGTAAATTTGAGGGCAAGAGCAAATCTGGTTGTGGATCTTTTTTTTTGCATGCACTTAAACCGATAAATACAATTCCTAAACTACTTAATAAAAAGGTTGCTGTTTTCATACTTTTATTCTGCTGAAAGTTTTAAATACCACAATAATCCACCCGCATGATGTTTATACTGAAGATGCATGGTTGAATCTGTTATTTCTAGAATTCTATATTCATTGACTCCGGTGTAAAATCCTAGAAAAGAATTAGTGGATAATGAAATACTGGTTTGGTCACCCTCTGTTAGCAACCAAGAACCTTGAAGTTGATCGGTATATGGTGCAGTAAAATCCCCCAAGTTTTGAAAAGATCCAGGAAATTGTCCGGCTAACGAATTGTGCACGTATGCATCTCCATGATTAACCATGTCAAATTTAAAACCATTTAAATAAAAAATGTACCGATCATCATACATACCACATCCCGGTTTTTCATTGGCGCCAGCTGCCCACCATTCTGGAACAGAACCAAGCGCACTTTCAGGATCTGGTCCTACACCTAGGTGACCTGTACTAACTGAATCAACATGCCACGTTTTATAACCGGGACCCGAAGCTCCACCTGTTAGTTTTGTAAAGAAAGGATTGTTTAATAGACTTAAATCATCTTGTGAAATGATGATATCTTGCGTACTGCTTTTACTTCCACCTTTGTTAAAAACCGTAAGAGTAATGGTATAGGTTCCAGCATATGGATAGGATGCAACTACTGTATTTCCTTGTTTTTTAATACCATTACCAAAGTCCCACATACAAAGGATGTTTGGATTATTGGAGGTTAATACAATTACGTTTGCGTTCGTATCAGAAGCAGCATAGGTAAAACTAGCGTCTTGTTGAGTGGGAGGATTACCTAATTGCGAATTCTTATGACACGAAATTAGAATAAGGATACTGAAAATGGATAAGATTACTTTCATAATATAATTTTTTAATAACCTGGATTCTGTTGCCAGTTACCACCAGCTAAATCAATTTCAACTTGAGGAATTGGAAACAGCTCATGTTTGCCTGTAACAAAGCCCGGAATGTATTGTTCTGCTTGACCGGAACGCACTAAATCAAAAAATCGGTGACCTTCACCGGATAACTCAAGCCGGCGTTCTTTATAAATATCATTAATAGACTGAACTGAAATTCCAGGGATTCCGGCTCTCACTCTAATTTGATTCACTAATTGTTGCGCAAGCAAGTTGTTGCCAATTTTATAATGAGCCTCAGCAGCCATTAAAAGTACATCGGCATAACGAATTACTCGATAGTTTACTGGACTGGTAAGGTCATTGTCAGGTAAACCAATTTCACCTTGTCTTTTAATGTATTTGTTGTTGTAATATCCGGTATGGCCACCTGCCCCAATAGCGTACGTGATAGACCCTGGATCAGGTTGTGCTGCAATAAACGCCTCTATATCCAAAATGGTGTGTCCCCTTCTTGGGTCAATGGGAGAAAAGGCATTATACAATTCTTGGGTAGGTAAGTTGTAGCTATTACCATCTCCATAAACAGGACCATTGTATTGTCTAATACCTTGAAATCCTGGAGCTGCATTTCCTTCTAAGCAAATTAAACAACCATAACTTCCTCCTTCAAGACCAGTATATTGAATATCAAAAACGGTTTCTGAATTATTTTCGTTATTCACAGTAAATAATTGACCATAATCCGCTATTAAACTGTACAATCCACTATTTCTAACTTCATCTAAAATGGATGCAGCTTCAGTAAATTTGTTTTGATATAAATAAACTTTCCCAAGAAGGGCTTGCGCTGCTCCTTTTGTGGCTCTTCCTTTTTGACTGGCAACAGGACTAAGTACGGAAGCGGCAGCAATTAAATCAGCTTCAATTTGAGCATATACTTCACTTTTTGGAGAGCGAGGTAGTTGTCTAGCCTCCTCAATTCCAATTCTTTTATCCACTATTAATGGCACATCTCCAAACACTTTAACGAGTTCAAAATAATAAAATGCCCGTAAGAATTTAGCCTCTGCTAGAATTTGTTCCTTTCCTGAAAAATCGATATTATCTTTATTTTCCATAATATAATTTACACGTGTTATCCCCGTGTAATTCCACCTCATTAGGTTTCTCAACTCATTGTTAACCCCACCATGCGTCATATTGTCAATTTGATGAAGCCCTTGAGAGTCGTTCACGCTTTCACCTCCAGCTATGGAATTATCAGATGCTATTTCGCCTATCCATAGAGAAAGGAATGATCCTTGAAGTAAATCGTATGCACCGGTTAATGCTCTTTCAAAATCGTCTGGAGTTTTAAAATAATTTTCCGCATCCTGAGCATAAGGAGGATCTACACTTAAGTATTTTTTACAACCTGTAACAAGAATTACAATGATTGCAAGAAAAAATATGATTTGTTTTTTCATAATTAAAAAGTAATTTGAATTCCACCCATGATTGTTTTTGCTTGGGGGTACATCCCAAAGTCAACTCCTGCGCTCAATGCATTAGCTGAACCTAAATCTGGATCGTAACCCATATATTTTGTGAGCGTTAATAAGTTGTTAGCAGCAACATATAAACGTAATGACTCTATTTGAGCTTTTTTCATCCAATTTTTTGGAAATGTATATCCTAATTGAATGTTTTTAAGTCGAATGAAAGAGCCATCTTCTACATAATACGATGAAAACACATTGTTTCTGGTTTCTCCAGTTGTCAATCTTGGATTTTCATTTGACGTTCCTGGTCCTACCCAGCGGTCAATTACATATCCCAATTGATTGGCATAAGGCTGTTGTCTTTCGTAGTTACGAATAATTTCATTGCCAATAGCGGAAAATAGGGTAGCGGATAAATCAAATCCGGAGTAACGTACATTTAAATTGAATCCCCATGTAAAATCGGGAATCGGTGAACCAAGAAATGTTTTATCGGAATCATCGGCAAAGCTAATTTTTCCATCTCCATTTTGATCAACAAAAATCAAATCACCAGGCTGTACTCCTTCTTGGGTTACCCCTGAAGCATCAATTTGTTCTTGAGTTTGATATATTCCTGCGGTTTCATATCCGAAGAAATATCCGATTGCATATCCTTCTTGGAAACGAGTAGCAACATCTCCACCCACACTAAATGCTGCACCTGGAATATAATCTACTCCATCAGGAACGCTAGTTACTTTATTTAAAATTCTTGAAATATTAAAACCAATATTAGTATTTAACTTCTTCTTCGGATCGCTTTGATAGGATAATTCCAATTCAACACCTTTATTTGATACGTCACCAGCATTGATTATCGGGGGATATCCTCCTGGACCATACGAACCTAATATGGCAGTTACCTCAGGTTGAAATAGTAAGTCTCTTGTATTTTTAACGAAATAATTGGTTGTAAGATTTAAGTTGTTCCAAAGTGTTAAGTCCATCCCAACATTTAATTGGCTTGTTGTTTCCCATTTTAAATCTGGATTAGAAGGTCTACCGATGGCAACGCCTTGAGTTAAGACATCATCAAACACATACACCCCTTCACCATTCAAAAGGGCACGGTAAGAAAAATTTGGAATTTGATCATTTCCAGATACTCCATAACTTGCTCTTATTTTCCAATAATTAATCCACTTAATTTTATAAAAAGATTCATCAGAAAGTAACCATGCACCTGAAACAGTTGGAAAGAACCCATATCGATTATTAGGGCCAAATTTACTAGAACCATCCCGTCGAATTATCGCAGAAAATAAATACTTACTCTTATAAGCATACTCACCACGAATAAAGGCTGAAACCAAACGCTCTGTAAATTCCCAAGAATAAACATTGTTTAACAATCCTCCTGCTGCTAAGTTGGCTGAAATATCAGCGTATTCAACAGAATTATTCGGGATATTAAAGGCTGTACCTCCTAATGCTTCACCGTGTCTTTGGAACACCGACAAACCAAAAGTACCTTTAATACGATGGTTTGAATCTAAGGACTCATCATAATTAATGAAACTCTCAAACGTTTGATCGGTATATCCTGCACGTTCTTCGTTTACTGATGCGCCTCTTTCAAGAAAAACATCCGGGGCAATTTCTACTAACGGTGATTCGAGGCTAGAATTTAAGGCAGTGTTGGCATATTTACCTGGGCCGTACCAAACCAACGGTGAAAATACTTTGCTTTTTACTTGAGCATAATTGTAATTGTATCGATTTGTAAAACTTAATTTATCGTTTATTTCATAAATTAATTCTTCTTTCCCAACAAATTTATCCGCATAATTCCAGTTATATTGGTTTTCAATTTGTGCAATTGGATTTAAAATGTCGCTTACTTCATCTAAATAAGTATAGGTGCCATTCGAATTTCTAATGGGTTCATTGGGAAATGCATTAATCGTATTGTAAAGTACTGACCCGATTCCATTTTCAGGAAGTGTATTTCGGAAGTCATTGGAATAAAGGAAAACAGAATTTAATTTTAATTTTTTGCTTAATTCTGTACTTAAGTTTAATCGCGCATTGTATCGAGAAAAATGAGATTTAGGACCACCAACAATTCCATCTTGAGTAAAATAACCTACTCCTAAAGAATATTTTGTGTTGCCGGTTCCTCCGCTCATACTCAAATTGTGACTTTGCACCGGTGCATTTTTAAACACAGAGTCTTGCCAATTTGTCCCAACCCCTAAAGCCGTATTATTAAACGGCATAGCTTGTCCACCAAATGCGAACATTTCATTTTTTATTACCGCGTATTCAGATGCGTTCAATAGATCAAGTTTCCTACTTGTTTGTTGAATACCGTAATAGCTGTTAAATTCTACTTTTGGTTTTGAATTTAATCTTCCTTGTTTCGTCTCAACTAATATTACTCCATTGGCAGCACGAACTCCATAAATACCTGCAGTTGCATCCTTAAGTACGTTTATTGATTTAATGTCAGATGGATTTAAGGCATTTAGTCCTTCAGAATCATAAACTACTCCGTCCACCAAAATCAATGGATCGTTATCTCCAAAAGTTGATAGACCTCTAATTCGAATGTTCGAGGCTCCTCCGGGAGAACCTGAGTTGGTTGAGATATTAACACCGGATATTTGTCCTTGAAGTGCTTGATCCATCCGAGAAAGATTCATTTTTTCGATGTCCTCACCACCCACTTTTGAAGTTGCTCCAGTAAGTTCTTTTTTCGTTGAAGTACCATATCCTACTACCACGACTTCATCTAAAGAAACAGATTCTTCCAAGGTAACATTGATCAACGATTTTTTCTCTATCCTTATCTCTTGTGTTTCAAATCCGATGAAAGAGTATTTAAGAATAACTCCATTTGAATCTGGAACAACAAGGACATATTCCCCATTATCATTGGTTTTGGTTCCTTTATTGGTTCCTTTAATCACCACAGACACGAAAGGCAAACCTTCGTTTTTGGTGTTTTTTACAATACCATTAATGGTGCGTTGGCTATAAATAGATACTCCAACAAATAGGAAAAACAAACATAATAATTGCTTCATACGCAAGATAATTTTTGTAAAAATACTTAATTATTTTACAAATTACAATAAGTAATTTTTTTTATTTGATCAGACCAAAAAAATAAAAATTAGCAACCTTTGGGTACAGATAATATCTGTGATTAATGCGAAATATTTTCTGACGAAAAGTTTGTAACACCTTGTTTTTTAAGGGTTGCATTCACTTTAACCGCAAAGAAAGCGAGGTAGGCGAAACAAATTACTCCCACCCAATAGGATTGCTGAATTCCTAATAATGATTCATCTGCCAATGCACCTTGGAGTGCAGAAATAAATCCGCCACCCATAATCATCATTATTAATAAGCTAGATGCAGTATTTGTTTTCTCATCCAATCCCGCAATTCCGAGCGTGAAAATACACGGCCACAATGTGCTGCAAAATAGACCCACTGAAATGAATGCAAAAACACTAATCATTCCACTTGCGAATATTCCGATAATTAGAGCAACGATTGCTAACAATGAATAGAGAATTAATTGTTTTACCGGATTTCCCTGACTTAACTTATCTGCAATGATCAAAAGAATAACGATTCCGAGGTAAGGATAAAAAACGGCTAAATCATTTCCAGCAATCTTATTTACTATTAAGAAAATTCCAAAGGCCACAAAAGGTAATACAACGCCTAATATTGATTTTAAGGAATTACTAAGATTAAATACTCCAGCGGCACTTGTCCATCGGCCAATCATTAGGCTTGCCCAAAACAAAGAAACATAAGGAGCTATTTGATTTTCATTTGTTCCGAGTTTTTGTTTCATGAATTCAGGTAAGTTACTAGCAGTAGCTACTTCTACTCCAACGTAAAGAAAAATGGCAATCATCCCTAAATAAACTTGAGGGTATTTCAAAGAAGCAAGGATATTCCCTGTCCCTGTTCCTGAACTAGATTCTAATTTATCAGGAACATTTGACAACTTAAAAACAATGGCTGCAAGAAGGAACGCAGCACCCAATATTAAATAGGGAGTTTGAACTGCTTCTAAGTTGAGGGTTGTATTGCTAGATCCTATTCCTCCAAAAATGGCAAATGAAACGATTACCGGTCCAATGGTTGTACCCACATTATTGATACCCCCAGCCAAACTCAAGCGAGCATTACCTTTTGAAGGATCACCCATTTGAATAGCCAATGGGTTGGCAGCAATTTGTTGTAAAGAAAATCCTAAGCCCACGATGAACAAACCAGAAATTAAAAGAGGGAAGGATGCTTGATTAGATGCAGGTACAAATAATAATGTACCTAAAGCAGAAATAACTAATCCCAAGGCAAGACCATTTCTATAGCCAATTTTGTTGAGGATATCTTGTTTTAAAAGCGCGGATATTAGAAAGTAAAGGATCGAGCCAACCGTATAAGCTACATAAAATGCAAATGAAATTAACTGAGATTGAAGCTGAGTTAAATCTAAGGCTTTTTTGAATACAGGTATTAATATATCGTTACTTGCAGCTACAAATCCCCAGAAAAAAAAGATCAAAACAAGCGTTCCGAAAGCGCTGTAATTAGTATTCTTCACAGTGTTAAATTTAAATTATTGTCCAAATTACAATAATTTAAAAAGTTAGCTCACTTTCTCGGTATGTTTTTTTTCAAATGGGGTATGCGCGACCATTTTTTCAACGGTAGAAATTATTGCCGCTTTATCAATTCCACAATCTGCCCAAAGTTCTTCCTGAGTACCATGATGGATATATTCATCCGCAATTCCTAATCGGATAAGCTCAGCAGTATATTTTTGATCCACCATAAATTCAATTACCGCAGAACCAAAACCACCCATCAAACATCCGTCTTCTAAGGTGATTACTTTTTTAAATTTGGTAAATACTTCATGTAACATTACTTCATCAATGGGCTTAACAAATCGCATATCATAATGAGCAGCAGAAATACCCATTTCTTTAAGTTCATTCATTGCATCCTGAACAAAATTACCAGGGTGACCGATGGATAAAATAGCGATATCATTTCCACTCGTTACTTTTCTACCCGTTCCCACTTTAATTTCTCGTAAAGGTGTTTTCCAATCAGTCATTACCCCATTTCCTCTTGGGTACCGAATCGAAAAAGGACCTTTATTCGGAAGTTGAGCGGTGTACATCAGGTTACGTAATTCTTCCTCGTTCATGGGTGCTGAAACAATCATATTAGGAATCATTCGCATGTAAGCCAAATCATATGCTCCGTGATGAGTAGCTCCGTCAGCGCCAACTAATCCCCCTCTATCTAAACAAAATACCACATTCAAATTTTGCAGAGCAACATCATGTAATACTTGATCATAGGCCCGCTGCATAAAAGATGAGTAAATATTACAGAAAGGAACTAATCCTTGTGTGGCTAGACCAGCACTAAATGTAACCGCGTGTTGTTCGGCAATACCTACATCAAAAGCTCGATCAGGCATGGCTTTCATCATGATGTTCAATGAACATCCACTTGGCATGGCTGGTGTAACCCCCATTATTTTATCATTATTTTCAGCTAATTCCACAATGGTATATCCAAAAACATCTTGATATTTTGGTGGTTGGGGTGATTTTGGTACGACCTTTACAATTTCCCCCGTTTCTTTATTAAATACTCCTGGAGCATGCCATTTTGTAGGGTCACCTTCCTCAGAAAATTTATAACCTCCCCCTTTTTTTGTTAAGCAATGTAAAATTTTCGGACCTGGAATATCTTTCAAGTCTTCTAACACTTTTGCTAACCCAATTGAATCATGACCATCAACCGGACCAAAATACCTAAAATTAAGTGATTCAAATAAATTGCTTTGTTTTAATATACTTCCTTTCAAGGCATGTGTAACCTTCGAAGCGATGGTTTGAGCATCTGGACCAAATTTGGAGATTTTTCCAAGTAGTTTCCACACTTCGTCTTTTACTTTGTTGTAAGTATGTGAAGTGGTTATGTCTGTCAAATATTCTTTTAATGCCCCTACATTAGGATCAATAGACATGCAATTGTCGTTCAATACAACTAATAGATTGGCGTCTTTTTCAAAACCAGCATGATTCATTCCTTCGAAAGCCAAACCAGCGGTCATAGCGCCATCACCAATTACTGCAATATGATGTTTATTCTTTTCACCTTTGTATCTATTCGCAACCGCCATTCCAAGGGCAGCAGAAATAGAAGTGGATGAATGTCCTACACCAAAAGTATCGTAAACACTTTCTGAACGTTTTGGAAAACCTGATATACCTCCTTTTAAACGATTAGTATGAAACACTTCGCGTCTTCCTGTCAATATTTTATGTCCATAAGCTTGATGGCCTACATCCCAAACTAACTGATCTTCAGGGGTATTGAACACATAATGTAAGGCAACTGTTAATTCTACTACACCTAAGCTTGCACCAAAATGGCTATTGCCAATTTCAGAAATGACATCAATGATGTACTGTCTTACTTCATTCGAAATTTCTGGTAAGTCATCAATTGAAAACTTTTCTCTAAGATCAGAAGGCAAAACAATCTGATTTAGTTTGGAACCGGCTTGGTATTCTTTCATAGGTTAGTCTCTTGCAAATTAACTAATTTCAATCCATATAACAACTATTTAGTTGTATTGTTCATTGTTAAACTTAACAAAAAAGGGCCAACCGAAGCTGACCCTTTCAAATAATGAGGTGTAAAAATTATTTTTTAACCACGTTGAATTGAGCAGATTTTCCATTTTCAAGAACTACGTTAAATACATAAATTCCTGCTTCAAGTCCTGCGATATTCACATCAGATTTTCCGTTTACTAAATTAATTGAATTCACCATTGCCACTTTACCTGCAACATCTGTGATTGTTAAGCTAGCAACACCCTCTCCTTCAATAGAAACAGTAACTTCGTCTACTGCTGGATTTGGATAAGCAACACCTTCGATTACATTTGTTTCAGCAAGACCAATTGAATTTTTATCAACTAAACCTACTCCAAGAGCCGTTGGTAAATCACTACCGAAACCAACTGCAAAACGGTCGCCATCACTTTCGTTAGGGAACATTGGTTGTAAGTAGTAATCTGTGTTCCATGTGTAATTTTGGTCGTCATATCCTAAATATAAATCAAGATTAACAGATTGAACACAAGCTAAATAACGTTGATTGTCTGCTAATACAATAGGAGTTGTAAATGCTCCATATACTACTTCACCTTGTAAATCACCAGGGTAATAATAGAATCCTGAAGCTACTTCTGTTAATGTCCACGCATTATTTGCTGGAAAGTTGGCATCGTTCAAGTCTGTGAATGCATCATCCCAAGTATATAAATACAAAGCCATCTCCTCTCCATCAAGTGGAGTAGTTCCAGTTGCTTTTGTTGCAGCAAAATAAACTCCAGTTGCAGCCACACGACTTGCATTTGGATCGTTAATTACTGTACAAACTGAATAAGTTTGATTATTAGTTCCAGGTCTGTAAAAGTTTGAAGCACTTAAAGAATTAGTTGCAGTATCTCTTTTTGCATAAGAGAAAACTGAATCATTTACCGTGAATGTATACGTTACAGTATTGTCTCCATCGTATTCATCTGTACCACCAAGATTAGCAGTATAGGTAACTGTATATGTACCTGCTGAATATGAACTTAAAGAGAAATTTGGTAAAGTGGAAGCACTTCCAGGATAAACATCTGTGCTATCACCTGAAACGATAGATAAACCTGAAACGGTATTATCATATACTATTGTACCCGCTGGATTAGTGATTTTTGCATTCAACGAAACCGTTGCTTGATCAGCACTTCCTGGATTATAGATTCTAGCTCCAAGGTCAAAATTAAACTCAGTACCATTTTGAGCAAGTAATGAATGTACATGACCCGCTTTAGGTGCTAAAGCAGCTCCTGGAGAAATTGCAATGTCATTTGCAAATAAACCTGTTTTGTTACCCATGAAAACAACTACTGGACCATTAGCCATTTCATTTACTAATGTTGCTCCATCGAAGTTAGTTAACATAACAACAGGAATCGTTACGCTAGGTGCGTCTGTACCAGCTCCCATTCCTACAACTTCTGGATCTCTATTAATGATAATAACACCAACAGCTCCAGCATTTTGAGCATTCAATGCTTTCAAACTGAAGTTACATGTGTTTCTGTAAATTACAGCAATTTTTCCAGTTAAATCATTGGTTAAAGGATTACAACCTTCTTGAGATACTGGGTGACCTTGTGCGTTTAGACCAGTACTTCCATCTTCAACGAGCATAATCGTATCTTCAACGAATACACCAGGGATGTTAAAATCTGGAGTTGCACCCCAAGAAGCTGGATCTGCCCATGTGTGTGCGTAGTTAGCAACGATTGATTGCGGAGAAACTCCGGCAACAATCACCTGTGCACCTGCCCAAGAGGAGGTTAGGATCACAGAAACTGCGAGTAAAAGTTTTTTCATAATTGATGATTTATTTTAGTTTACGCTAATTTAATAAAAATCTAATAACAGAAAAATATTTTATAAAAAAAGCAGTCAAAAAAGACTGCTTAAATGTATGTAATGAATTAGTTAAGGTTATTCTCCTTTTGCCACAGCAAATAAAAACTCTCTATTCATCCTTGCTATATTTTCTAATGAAATTCCTTTAGGACATTCAATCTCACATGCTCCAGTATTGGTACAATTTCCAAATCCCTCTTCGTCCATTTGACGAACCATGTTTATTACACGTTCTTTAGCTTCCACTTTTCCTTGCGGAAGTAAAGCATATTGAGAAACTTTGGCCCCAACAAATAACATAGCTGATCCATTCTTACAAGTTGCCACACAAGCCCCACATCCAATACATGCAGCAGCTTCAAATGATTTATCTGCATCTGCTTTTGGAATTGGAATCGCATTTGCGTCCATTGTTCTTCCTGATGTATTAACAGATACAAATCCACCTGCTTGTTGAATTCTATCAAAAGCACTTCTGTCCACCACCAAGTCTTTGATAATTGGAAATGCACGAGATCTCCATGGCTCTACGTAAATGGTATCTCCATCTTTAAACGTTCTCATGTGTAATTGACACGTTGTTACTCCAGTATCAGGTCCATGAGCTCTTCCGTTTATATAAAGAGAGCACATTCCACAAATTCCTTCTCGACAGTCATGATCAAATGCAATGGGTTCTTTTTGTTCATTTATCAATTGTTCATTTAATTGATCTAGCATTTCCAAAAATGAACTATCCGTGGAAACTTTGTCCAATTTATAGGACTCTAATGAACCTTTTGCATTAGCATTTTTTTGTCTCCAAATTTTAAGGTTGATGTTGATAAATTTTGTTGCCATTTTATCTATTTATTTCTCAATTCTACTTTTATTATTTGATAATCCATTTCCAACATTTCTTGTGCAAAAAAGGTATTGAAACGCCCATTAAAGGAACTAAAATACCGGTGAAAATCAATGTTCTAATCAATGGATGAAAATCTTGAATCATTGGGAAAAGCACCATGAACATTATATTAATTACTGGGTATACAAATAACCAGCTAATCAACAACATTTTCCATATTTTCGGTTTTTTTTCCATTATTTATAATTCCGCGCTGCGATTTTAATGAACTCGTAATTCAATTCCTCTTTGTGCATGATTGAATTTTTTGCATCCATTCCTTTGTATTCCCAAGCACCAACAAACTTAAAGTTTTCATCATCTCTTAACGTTTCTCCTTCGGAATCTTGATATTCTTCACGGAAATGTCCTCCACATGATTCTTTACGCTGTAATGCATCAACTGCCATAAGCTGACCCAACTCAATTAAATCAGCAACACGCATTGCCTTTTCCAATTCTTGGTTCATTTCATTGGCTTCACCTGGAACGAAAACATCGGCATAAAACTCTTCGCGCAGCGCACCAATTTCTTCGATTGCTTCTTTTAACCCTTGTTCATTGCGTCCCATTCCAACTTTGTTCCACATGATTAATCCTAATCTTTTGTGGAAGAAATCAACTGATTTTGTTCCTTTGTTAGTAATGAATTTTTCTATCGAATTTCTTACGTCGTTTTCAGCAGCTTCAAATTCTGGAGAGTCTGTTGATATTTTCCCAGTTCTGATTTCATCTGCCAAATAATCTGAAACAGTATAAGGAAGTACAAAGTAACCATCAGATAACCCTTGCATCAAAGCAGAGGCTCCTAAACGGTTTGCGCCATGATCTGAGAAATTCGCTTCACCTGCCACAAAACATCCTTTAATGGTACTTTGTAGGTTATAATCTACCCAAACGCCACCCATTGTGTAATGAACAGCAGGGTATATTTTCATTGGTGTTTCGTAGGGATTATCATCAGTGATTTTTTGATACATCTGAAATAAGTTCCCATATTTTTCTTCAATCCATTTTTTACCCAATTCAATCATTTTTTCCTCCGTTGGATTATGATCTCCTTGAGCATATGCGGCTTGTTTTCCTTTGTTTTTAATTTCTGTAGCAAAATCTAAATAAACGCCTTCGTTGGTGTCATTAGCTTCTATGCCATATCCCGCATCACATCTTTCTTTTGCTGCTCTTGATGCAACATCTCGAGGAACCAAGTTTCCGAAGGCAGGATATCTTCTTTCTAAATAATAATCTCTATCTTCTTCAGCAATCTGGGTTGGTTTTAATCTTCCTTCACGAATAGCTTCTGCATCTTCTTTTTTCTTAGGAACCCAAATTCTACCAGAGTTTCTCAACGATTCTGACATCAACGTCAATTTCGCTTGATTTGTACCGTGAACAGGGATACAAGTAGGGTGAATTTGAACAAAACAAGGGTTTGCAAACAAGGCTCCTCTTTTGTGTACTTTCCACGCAGCTGATACATTACTTCCCATTGCGTTGGTTGATAAGAAATAAACGTTTCCATAACCACCCGAAGCAATAATTACAGCATGCGCTGAATGTCTTTCTAGTTCACCTGTTACTAAGTTACGTGCAATTATTCCTCTAGCTTTTCCATCAACCGTTACTAAATCCAACATTTCATGTCGGTGATACATTTTTACACGACCTAATCCAATTTGACGAGATAAAGCTGAATATGCACCCAATAGTAATTGCTGACCAGTTTGACCTGCTGCATAAAAAGTTCGTTGAACCTGTGTACCACCAAAAGAACGGTTGTCTAATAAACCACCATATTCTCTGGCAAAAGGAACACCTTGAGCAACGCATTGGTCAATGATATTTCCTGAAACTTCTGCTAGACGATGTACATTAGCTTCTCTAGCTCGGTAATCTCCTCCTTTAATGGTGTCATAAAACAATCGGTAAATAGAATCACCGTCATTTTGATAATTTTTAGCGGCATTGATACCTCCTTGTGCAGCAATTGAATGGGCACGTCTTGGAGAATCTTGAAAACAAAAAGCCTTTACATTGTAACCCATTTCACCAAAAGATGCAGCAGCTGAAGCACCAGCAAGCCCTGTTCCCACAACGATGATATCGATTTTTGGTCGATTGTTTGGAGCAACTAACTTTAAGTGATTTTTATGATCGGTCCATTTTTCTGAAATATGACCAGCTGGGATTTTAGAATCTAAAATTGACATATCAATTCGAATTTTAATCTATTTAGTAATGAAAATAACAATCGGAATAAGCGCAAATAGTCCGGGAACTAAAATAGCAAAGCCGTACCCTAATTTTTTGATCCAAGGCGTATAGGTAGGATGATTAACTCCCAACGACTGAAACGCAGAGGAGAATCCGTGCCATAAATGGAATCCTAGAACCAACATACTGATGACGTAGAAAATTAATCCCGCCAACGCCATGTCATTTTTAGGGAATCCTTGTTTTGTTTTGTCGTGTCCAAAAAACGCAAATACCAACGAATGTAAATCTTTATATCCTTCTCCTAATTCAGGGTTTTTGCTCATTTGACTCATGTCAGGTAATTGTTGCCCAGGATTCATTTGTTTCATAACTGCCAATTGCTGTTCAAACATTTTGGAATCAATAAACAACTTAGTTCCTTCTTTTACGATTACTCCTTCTTTTGGAATAGCATCTCCTTTTACTGTATAGTACATTTCAGTTGGACGTTCTGCCATTGGAGGATACACTGTGTATGTGTGTAAAGGGAATTTTTCACTTGATACTTTTGCTTTCCACCAGAAATTCGCCATGTGTGTAGCTAAAAACACCAAAATCAATGTTCCTAACACTGCCATATTTCTAGATGCCATTGAACTGTTGGCGCCAGGCTTACTGTATGCATAACCAACGGGTCTTGCTTTTTTGTTTTGAAACGCTAACATGATTCCGTCCACTGCGTGAAAAAGAATCGAAATATACGTTACATAAGACAATAACTTAATCGCTGGGTTGTGTGCCATGAAATAAGCATATTCATTGAAGGCTCTTTTTCCTTCTTCGCCCGTTTTTAAAACAAGTTGTAAATTACCCGCTAAGTGACCTACCAAAAAGGTACACAAAAACAATCCGGTTAATGCCATCCAGTATTTTTTGGCAATGGATGATTTTAATAAAACTGATTTACTCATATTCCTATTATAAATTCAACGTTTGATGTTAGAGACGCAAAGTTAAATCATAGAACAATGCAGATTGAATTTGGTTCTTATTTAGAATGAATCTATTTAATTACTTTCTTTTCTAAATGAAAAAAGCCATTGGTAAAATTCATCGGTTCGAAAGATTTGCTCCAATGCTCCATGATTTGCACCTTTATCAACAATAAATTTTAATTTTTTTCCTCCATTGCATGCTTTTATTGCATTAGCAACTTGGATAGATTCGTTCACGGGAACTGCTTCATCTTGATCACCGTGTTCAATCCACAAAGGAACTTCTGCTAACCGACATCCATCGCGCACATCACCACCACCACACAGGGCAACCGCAGCAGCCACTTTGTTGGGGTATTTCCCTGTGAAATGCAAGGTTCCATACCCTCCTAAACTCATTCCCGCTATGTAGACACGAGAAGAATCTATGTTGTAATTTCGAATCATGTAATCAACTAATTGCAAGATTTTGTCTGGATTCCAGCTTTCCCCCTTTTTCACTTGAGGACCAATTACATAGCCCGGTACAAAACGACCTTTTTTTTCCATTTCGTGCAAAACGCCATATTTTTTAACCATGTTCAAATCCGACCCGGATAAGCTTCTTCCATGCAAAAAAACTAAAAGTGGTGATGGACCTTGACTATCGACTGAATCGGGAGGAATGGAAAGTAAAAAGGGGTAATAATTTTCTTTGTGAATTTCTGAAAAGGTAGCTTGTGCTTGGAAATTGGCCACCTGCACAAAATTTAGCAGAATAAGGAGGAGGATTTTTTGCATCTAAACAAAAATAGGGATTTAGATGTAAAACAATTAATTTTTTATGAGTGTTTTACGTTCTATAAATCCTTTTTCATTTTCAATTATCAGGGTATATATTCCATTTTCTTCATCGGAGAGACAAATTGTACATTTGTTTCCTTGTGGTGCTATTGATTGTAATAATCTACCAAATTGATCAAACAATTGTAGTTGTGTGGGTTTTTCTGAACCTTTGAACTCAAAACAATTTTGACTTGGATTTGGAAAAAGCAAAAAGGAAGATTCTTCTTGATTGATAATACCAGCATTATTGGTATGAAAAAGTACATTATCTATGTACACTACTCCTTCTCCAACTGGCTCTGAAGCAACTAATAATTGTGCAATGTGCTGTGTTGAATTGAGCGACACAAAATCGATTAAGGGTATGTCAAACGTGTTCCAGTTTTCTAAGGTAGGAGTTAAGGTTATTTCATGTTCGCTATCATCGCCGCCGGCATAAAGTAAATCAGGACCAAAATCTACCAATTTTACTTTTAGACTTGTCAAGTTTGCCGTCCAGGAATTGAAATAGAGATGTGACATTGCTGAAATATTAAGGATATTGCCGCCTGTAGTTTCAATCCCCACAAAATTTAAGTTGCTATACAATTTGGTGTCGTTTCCATTGATTTGCATATCAGTCAATGTTCCTTGTGACCAAGGTGCTTGCCAAGTATTAACTGGCACATTGATGTAGGGGTTGCTGAACATAGAAATTACTTGCTGCGCTGGAAATGTTGGGTCTGGTGCGTCAACTAAAGGGGTTGCTAAAGGCGGGCCTTGGGGTTGAAATTTTATGTTATCGAAATAACAAATATGATCAGAATTTCGGGCAGCAAAATCAGGAAAAATAATGAGTTGATCTACATTAGTTGTAGCAGGTAAACCAACAACATTCGAGAAGTCAAATGTTAATTCTTCCCATTGATTGATCAAGGTATTTGCCAACAAAATTTCCCCGGTTGATGCCCCCGAACTGGTAGCAAATTTGACGCCTACATTGCTAATAACAGGTTTATACACCATGATTTTTACAACGCAATTCGTTGAGTTTAATGAAAACGTTCCAATGTCACTTCCATGTTGTGTTTCACATCCCGCCCAAGGCATTCCGTTTTGCATGGCTGTAAATTTAGCAACGGTATTTGAAGAGTTAAGTCCTATTGGATTGGGATTGGAAACGATTTCAAGTGGCGGCTGTTGGTCGTTTTCAAAAACAGTCCAGGTCCATGAATTGCCTAGCCCATTAGGCTCAAAGGTAATCGGACTATTTTGCGAGAATAGACACGACACTTGAATCAAAAGTAGAACACAAAAAAGTAGACTTTTCATGGTTTTTTAGTTTTTGTTAAAAGTACAATAATATTTCAATAACCAGTCAATTATCATTTTTGAATATGCTTCTCATTCATAACCCCCTCTTTTTTTTCGATTTCAATCCTTCATTAATAAACTCATTGTATCTTTACCGAAGTGAAATTGCATACAACCGAAATATCGAAAACGTACCGCGGAAGACAAGTGGTGAAAACCGTGAGTATTGAAGTGAATCAAGGTGAAATTGTGGGCTTACTCGGGCCAAATGGAGCTGGAAAAACCACTTCTTTTTATATGATTGTTGGACTAGTTTCCCCAGAGGAAGGAAAAGTATTCTTGGATGATATTGATATTACCAAAATGCCTATGTATAAACGGGCACAATTGGGTATTGGTTATTTGCCACAAGAAGTGAGCGTTTTTAGAAAATTGTCGGTGGAGGATAATATCATGGCAATTTTGGAAATGACAACCTTAACCAAACCTCAGCGACATGAAAAACTAGAGAAATTATTAGAAGAATTTAGTCTCACTCATGTGCGCAAGAATCTAGGAAACCGTTTATCAGGAGGTGAAAAACGAAGAACTGAAATTGCACGTGCATTGGCTACTGATCCTAAATTTGTGTTGTTGGACGAACCGTTTGCTGGTGTAGATCCCATCGCTGTTGAGGATATTCAGAGTATCGTGGCAGAATTACGCAATAGAAATATTGGTATTTTAATTACTGATCACAATGTACAAGAAACTTTATCCATAACTGATCGCGCCTATTTACTATTTGAAGGAAGTATATTAAAGGCGGGAACAGCCGAAGATTTAGCAAATGATGAACAGGTACGAAAAGTGTATTTGGGTCAGAATTTTGAACTAAGAAGAAAAGGCTAGGCATGTATAAGACGCTGATAGCCTGTTCGATGTTTTTGCTCCTTGGATTAGTGGGATGCAAAGACAATTCTGTAGTTGATACCAATTCCACCAACATTGATTACTATCAGTATTTTAAGTTCAATCTCTCTCCTTTTGATATTCCTGCTGCGATTATGCTGCCGGATGAAACCCTCGGAATTGGCACCAGTTTTTTACCTGAGGTTAAGCACAAAGAAGCTGATTTTTTGTGGGAATTAAGCATTGGACCTAATTTTTCTATTTTAATAGAGGATTATGGAGACGTGAAGGAATTAGTGAGGACACACAAAGCCAAAATTTTAGATAAGAATCAAACCATTTATTCTGTGAAATTGTTAGTAGATGAACCTGAATTACTGATCTATGAAAGAAAATTGAAAACAGTGGGCAAGCAAACTGGAGGAGTTACTTATCACGCCTATGCACAGAAAAACATACAAGGTGTTTACTACGAATTTAAAAGTCCTGAAGGAGGACACTCAAAAAAAGTAATAGATATTGTAGAAAAATCGTTAAGGTCAATAAAAGCAATTAAATAACATGGAAGTAACACGCGAAAACATACTAGAAATATTAGGAAACATAACAGAACCAGATTTAAAAAAAGACCTTGTTTCCTCCAATTTAATAGAATCCTTGGATTTTACTCCAAGTGAAATTAATCTTACGGTATTGGTTTCTAACCCCGCTTTACATGCTCGTAAACGGATGCAAGAAGCGGTGGAGTTTAACCTTAACCGATTTTTTGGTGAATCTGTTACAGTAAATTGCACAGTAAAAGGTATTCCCGCTGATGCAAAAGCAGCACGAAGAAAGGTATTGCCCGAGGTAAAAAATATCATTGCGGTGGCTTCCGGAAAAGGAGGAGTAGGTAAATCTACCCTTACGGCCAATTTGGCTGGCGGATTATTAAAAGCGGGATATTCTGTTGGAATTATTGATGCGGATATCTACGGACCATCCATGCCTACTATGTTTGACGTGGTGGGCGAAAGACCAACCATGATTGATATAGATGGTGAATCAAAAATTAATCCGGTTGAAACTCAAGGAATAAAATTACTGTCCATCGGATTTTTTACTGACCAAGATAATGCAGTTGTATGGCGCGGGCCTATGGCAGCAAAGGCTTTGACACAAATGATCACGGATGCTCATTGGGGAGAATTAGACTTTTTGCTAATCGATTTGCCACCAGGAACGGGTGATATTCATTTGTCTTTGGTGCAAACTGTGCCTTTGGATGGAGCAGTAATCGTAAGTACACCCCAAGAGGTTGCGCTGGCAGATGCACGTAGGGGCGTGAACATGTTTAAGTTGGACACACTAAAGGTTCCAGTTATTGGCATTGTAGAAAACATGGCGTGGTTCACTCCGGCAGAATTACCAGAAAATAAATATTATATTTTTGGTCGTGATGGCGCAAAAAACTTAGCAGAAGGAATGAACGTGCCGTTTTTAGGTGCAATTCCACTCGTACAAAGTGTGCGGGAAGCAGGAGATGCGGGAAGACCTGCCGTTTTTCAGGAAAATACACCAACCTCACTCGCTTTTGATGAATTAGTTCGTAACTTCGTAAAAGAATTGAAGGAAATTCAATCTAAAAAAACTGAAACTACCGCTGTATGAGCATCTCTGTTGAATCCTTGTTGATGGAAAAAGTAAATCTTGCCATTGAGCAACTTCGTCCATTTTTGCATGCGGATGGGGGAGATATGGAATTGGTAGAAATTACTGATGAATTCATCGTTCGCGTACGTTTGGTTGGCGCTTGTAAAGATTGTTCTATGAGCGCAATGACACTCAAAGCAGGATTAGAAGATGCCATTCGTGCAGCTGCACCAGAGGTGAAAGCCGTTGTTGCGGTAAGTGAGAATGAAATTTTATAAAATCAATTTCTTTTCTTCTATCTCTTCCTAAAACATACTCCGTAATTTTGTTGTTAGTATAAATAAAAGTATATGATACGAATTGGAATAAATGGATTTGGTCGCATTGGCCGATATGTTACCCGAATGGCGCTCGATCGAAATGATATCGATGTGGTTGCGGTGAATGATTTAGCTGATATACATACATTAGCCCATTTGTTCAAATACGATAGTATTCATCGCGGTTTAAAACATACTTTCACGGTAGAAGGAAATTCGTTCGTTTTTGAGAATGGAAAAAAAATTGAGTTTTATTCTGCTGCTTCTCCTGAACAAATTGCATGGACTTATAATCAAGTTGATTTTGTGATTGAAAGTACGGGTAGGTTCTTATCCACGGAAGATGCTTCACGTCATTTGAAAGGGGGAGCTAGAAAAGTAATTATTTCAGCACCGGCAAACTCTGTAGAAATCCCAACCATTGTGATGGGGATAAACGATAATTTGCTCACCGGCGAGGAGAAAATAATTTCAAATGCTTCGTGTACAACTAACAATGCTGCGCCTATGGTACAGGTAATGAAAAGCCTGTGTACGATTGAAGGATGTTATATTTCAACGGTGCATAGTTATACATCTGATCAGCGTTTGCATGATGCGCCACACAAAGATTTGCGTAGGGCACGGGCGGCGGCTCAATCCATCGTACCTACATCAACTGGCGCAGCCAAAGCCATTACCAAAATTTTCCCTGAACTTCATGGAATAACAGGAGGAGGAAGTGTGCGTGTACCAGTAGCGGATGGGTCTTTAACAGAAATTACCTTAGTGGCACCCGAAAAAATCACGATTGATCAAATCAATGCAGCTATGAAGCATGCATCAGAAACCTATTTAAAAGGAATTTTAGCCTACACCGAAGACCCCATTGTTTCAGTTGATATCCTTGGACACCCAGCAAGTTGTTTGTTTGATGCCGGGTTGACGAGTGTTGTTGGAAGCATGATAAAAATTGTGGGTTGGTATGACAACGAAGCTGGATATTCCAATCGCTTGTTGGATCTCGCTGTGCGTTTGGGGCAGTTGGAGGGATAATGCGCTTATCTCGACATTCCTCAATTGACTCGGTATGTAAAGCTCGATAAGCTGCTATGTTTATCGAAACAAGCGTTGTGTATATCGAAGTATGCTACTCATATTTATATAATCTCCCACATTTTTCTGATTTCGGAGGAGGTAAGGTTCGAAGGAATTGAGTTATTGGAGGGAAGAACAACCCCTTGCACATTTGGTGGTAAAGTCACTGCATCATTAAACATCACAACCGGCATAATTTGATGCCCGGCTTGGTTTAGACGATCAATATAGACTTCTGCTCCGATTCCATTTACTGGTCTTGAAGAGCGCAACGCAATCATTACCGCTCCAACGGATGGTGGCAAATTTTGAATAATATGAAGAAGTTGATCCGGTGAAATGCCATTGGGAAATTGCTTATAGCGAATCTCATTACAAGAAGTAACCATCACGTGAGTATTTACAACACCAAACTGAAATTGAAGATCAAATGTGGCGGTGTTCCGAACTCCTGTTAAAACTCTGATTACAGATGATTTACGCGAGTTGGGCGCTCCGGTAATGATGTAGATTTTCATGGGGTTTTTAAAAAGATTTAAGGAGTTGTAACTCTGTAAGTAACCATAGAACTCATAAATTTTACTTGCGCTAGTGAAAAGTCTTTGGATATTTTCACAAAACCAATGGTAGGCCAATAACCCTGTGCTTCTTGAATGTCATAAACAAATTCTTGGTGTTCATTCACATAAGCCTTCTGAATGTAAAATGTTTCGGAACCAGCCGTGATTATTCCCTCTCCTTCGCAAATTTCAAGTTTTTGAAAAGCTTCTAAATTTATAAAATCTTCCCCAAGTTCGATAGACTGGAATGAATATGTATCACATTGGGAAAGGAATAATGATTCAATTGAACAAAATAATATCAAAAGCAATATTTTCATAAGCTTTAGTCTGGAATATATTTTAAATCGTTGGGATAAGGAATAGAAAGTTGATTTTCACCCCACCCTGTTTTATAGTAGAAAACAGGAAGTGTACATATAACAACTTTATTAGAAATAAAAACATCATTTGGAATTGGATCTTTTACTCCATTTACATTTGGTGGAGTAAAAAAGCTTGAATAATAGTAGTATATAGCATCTTTCTTCATAAATTTATCCAATTCCTTTTTATGGTTTTCATAATATTTTAATTCAGAGTTTAATTCTGTTGGCGTGTAATATTTTATTATCTTGTCAATGCTAACTTCCTTATAATTACCGTTTGTATAATTAAATTTTAGAAAGTCACCATCTTCGATGTTGTATAATTCAACTCCGCTTCCCCTTTTAAGTGGATAAAAATAAAAACCACCACGATTTCCTTCATTAAAGTTAGGAATGCCAATTGCTCTTTTCGGAAATTGAATAAACTCTTCATAAATACGTGAATATATCAGCGCAATAGTATCATATTTATAATCTAAAAATATCTTTTGAAGTTTTAAAGCTAATTTTTGATTTAATATTATCTTTTGATTGTTTAAAGAATATAAAGGACAGAATTCAGGTCTTTTTGGTAGGTATGATTTTATTTTTTCAGTAATAAAAATATTCGTAAACTTATCTACAGTTTCATTTTTTTGAGTTTCATCTTCTGGTCTGGAAATCAATTTAAAGTTTACTTCAATGATTTCTGAATCGTTCAAGTTTAATTTTAATTTTGGAAATTTTTGTTCAAAATATTTTGAGTAATATTCAGTCTCATATTTTAAAAAAGATTCTTTTAATTTTTCAGAATAATCATATTCGATTGTTTCAACATCTTTAGAAAGAGAATTAACAACGATCAAAGAATCTATTAATTGACCATTTGAATATATTAAAATTGCTGGTTTAAGGACATTGGAATTTACGCCATATTTAATCTCAATTTTATCAGCATATTTTTCAGAAAAAAATCTATTAAACCCATAGCCTAGCGGGTATATCAAATATTTATCATCTTTCTTTATTAAATAAGCAAATTTTTCGTTACTTTTTATGTAGTCATTTTCCTTTAGCTCCAAATAATCTATACCTTTAATGCTACAATTAGTTTTAATCAAAATATTTTTATTCTCAGCCAAAAAAGTCTCCCTGTTTTCATTAAATTTCATCAAACTTTCCTTCTTGAATTTTTCAAAATCATTTAGATAATCTTTATATAAATAATCAAGTTTATCTTCAATTGGCGACCAATTTGAATAAACTTTTCTAGAAAGCACAGAATCACTTAACCCAGAATTCTTTAATAAATTGAATGCTTCAAAATATCTTTCATTTGAAATTGACTCTTCAATCCTTTTTTTAATGTTAATTTCTTCTTGTACCTTTTCTTGTTGCTTTCTTCTATATTCACCCACGTAGGAATTATATTCATCTACGGATAAACTTATTGAATAAACATGTACTCCCGGCGAACCGTTGAGATTTACTTTAAGTGTACGTTCACTAGTCGATAAAGTGAGAGAGCCAGCGATTCCTCCATTTTTTGTAAGTGTTAAATATTGAGTTGAAATTCCTTGCCATTGTGAGACATCAAAATCATATCCGTTTAATGCAACACCTTTTAATTTTGGACAAAATCGTATTTCGCTTCCAGTGGGAAAATAACGATCTTCAGGTCCGGAAACAAGCTCATTGATATAATATTCATCGCATTGCCCAAATGAATAAACTGAACTCAAAAGTGTTATAATAAAAAATAGATTTCTCATAATTTTTAATTGATTGGTTTTAGTAAATTTTCATATTCAGAAGGCAAAACACCTTCTTTATTGCATCTAGGTCGTAATTGTTGTTTTAATTCATCGCATTTTTTTGCAACATCGGAATCCAAAGAGAACCAATGAAAAACAAAGTTGCTCAGGATGTATTGATCTAGAAATGCAAAGTCTTTCCAATGTTGTTCAGCAAAAAGAATGCGTTTTGATGTGGTTTCATATCCTTTTTCTTTAAGGATAGAAGGATTGAAAAAATGCTTTAAAATATCGGAATTTCTAACCGCGTCAACGCTATTTTTCCTGAATGCAACGTTTGTTCCCCTCAAAGTAACTCCTTCGAGCTGCATTTTCATTCTTAACAACGCGTCTTGCTTATCAGCATAACCAATATAAATCAATTCATCTTTGTAGGTTAGAAAGTAAATTCCTGAATTTTCAATTTTTGGAAAATCTTTTCGTTTAACAAACTCCAAATTCAACGGAAATACCGCATTTGTATCTATAATAAGATCAAAAAGTTCGTTAGCTTTGAATTTGTGTTCCATCAATTATACTTATGCTTTACAAAGGTAGGTTTCACCTCATTTTTTTATAGTGTAAATCCTTCTTATATTGAATTAAATATTCTATATTTGAACTATTAATTCATTTTTAATGATTCAACAAGCTGAAATAAAATTGAAACAACTGCGTGAGCTAAAAAATTTCACACAAGAGTATATGGCGCAACAATTGGGGCTAAGCACCCGTGCCTATTCTAAAATTGAAAGTGGAGAAACACAACTCACCATCAATCGATTAAACGAAATTGCTGCTATTTTGGAAGTGGATCCTGTTCAAGCACTGGGTTTTGATCATCAAAATGTATTTAATAATTACGGAACTCAAGAAGGAAATATTGGATTAAACCAAACCATAACTATTTCTGACAAACTCATCGAGCAATATGAGAGCAGAATACGGCATTTGGAAGATG
>JACCEA011301716.1_pt1 | contig 39138 bp, 32 predicted proteins | sample 7449851 | NCBI WGS metagenome assembly JACCEA01 (sample SAMN15323453, study PRJNA562643) | freshwater metagenome | isolation source: river surface water | place: USA:Blue River Watershed | collected 2017-08-18 | reverse complement strand
ATGGATAAATTTTTGCAGATAAAGGAATCATTAAAAAATTACAATATGCTAAATGCGCTCGGGCCGAAGCATTCTATGAGAAAATATCCTTATAATCCATGGTCCGATGCAAAAGTAGAATTTACACTGGAAAACATCGAATTGGAATCAGATGGTAATGGAGTATTTTTCATACCACATGATAAAAAGACTGGCGGCAGCAATAAAAAAGAAAGTAAAATATGGATTTTCTAATTAACCACTGGTTTGTTTGTGGCAATCAAGACAGGAATGCACAATAGTCATTTCCTCGCCTAAATAAATCCAATTATGCCAAGTGTCAGATTTGCATTGATCGCAATACATTTTTTTGATTGGATTCATTCGATCGAAAGGAGCTGTTCTTATTAGAGTATCAAAGTTAGCAACACTTCCTCCAAATATTTCTTCATGTAACATTGTATCGTTATCTCGTACAGATTTTCGATTACCGCACGCCACGCATACAAACTCTAAAGTTTCATCTGCCAATTCTTCCAATAATCCGCCGCATGAACAAAATCGTAACGACATCGAGACTATATAAGATATTTATTCATTTTTAGCATATTAAAAATCGGTGATATCCGGTAAAATTAATTCATTAGCTTCCCATTCCTCTTCTATGTTTGGGCCGACAGGACGTCGCACAGAAAGCGGACATCTTTTCTGTTTTAGTTCTTCTAAAGCTATTTCCTTTGTCGATGTTCGGCCATTTGCATCAACAAACGGCTGACAATCCTTATTTTCCAAGTGCACGGCACGCAGAGAAATAATAGAAGCAAACTCATATGAGGTCATCATATCTTTTGTGCGGCGTTGATCACCGACCAAAATTGTCTTTGTTACAATTTCGCATTTATCAGAATTTATCGGTTCATCATCAGAATCGTCCAGATCTAGTTCATCTAGATCTAATTCGTCGACTTCGTCAGCTTCATTTTCTGGTTCAGCGTCTGGTTCGCCTTCTGGTTCAACGTCTACTTCACCTTCATTTTGAGGTTTATCATCTATGCTCTCGTCATCAGATTCATCCTTCTTGGGTTTTTTCTTTTTGCTTTTTTTCGAGAATTCTTCATCGGACGACATTGTCTATATTAAATACAGTATTCATTTTTAATATAATCAAGATGATCGTGGCAAAGATATTAATAGGGATCAGCAAGATATGGCTGAACATAAAGAAATTGTACCTTTCGATATTTACTATTAGCTGTCTTAATTTCATATGGTGTAGATTGTCCACACGTAATCCTCCTTATATCAGCAAAGCTTACATCGGTAGAAAAGATATTACCACTACAGTTCAAATAGCTTTCAATCAACTTTTCGAAGATAATCGTATCAATCTTTTAAGTATGGAACAATTATCAGAAATACCAAATTTTATCAGTTTGAAACTTGACCACCAAGTGATAATATTGATAAAAAGCAAGGGTGTCATTTTTATAACAGATAAAGGAGAAACTACCGGACGTATACTGTTTAAGACGTTAAATATTCCTTCAGAAAAGTGAATTAAGGATAAGCATATAGATAGTATATAAGCTAAACCCACTATGACAAAAAAGTTATCTGCAAGAGCTTTACAACAAAGTTTAGCCGAAATAACAAATGACCCCGCAACCGATATTATATCAACCGTATACAAACGAAAGGATTCCGCTAAATATGGAGAATTGCAAACATTTTTGGAGAATTCCAAATTTGTATTGCCTCCTAGAGATCCGAAAACTATGATTTATTCTACTTTGGGTGGATGGTATAAATTTGAAGATCCGAATGAACAAGCAGTATTCTTCTCTTTGTATGAAGCAGCAAGAAAGGATGGTTGCACATTGGATTTTGCCGAAAGACAACATCCATCGCGATCTGGTATTTTTGTAGATTTTGACATGTTACAAGAATCGCCAGAAAGACTATTCGATGATGAAACACTTAATCGCTTACTTACACACATTGGAAAAGTACTCGCTCAAACATACGATCTAACGCCGCTTGGTCATACGCCTACTGTTTATATTTCGGTGGAAGTAAAACCTGAGATTCTTCCAAAGAAAGAAGAAGAAGAAAAATACAAAAGAGCAGTTTTCAAAGATGGTATGCATCTGAGAATATTGTCGATTCTAGTCAGCAACGCATCTAAGAGATATTTCATGAGACAATGTAAAGCTGACATGAGAAGAATAATGTCTAAGTATTTAAATGCGGGAGATGTACTAGACGAACATGCTGCAAATGTCCCTGTGTTTCTTTATGGATCAAACAGAAAACAAAAACCTGCTTACGTACTGCAAAGTATGTGGAAAGTAGTTATTAATAGCGAATCCGATGTAACCGCGACTAAACAATACAAATTCTTCGAGAACAAAGCAAAAACAGTGAATGTTGATTCGGACGATGACGAATCTGAAGAAGAAACAAAGAAGCCAAAAGTAAAGCAACAGAAAACGCGCAAACAAAAACAACAAGATGAAATTTGCATTTCACATGAATTGTCGCTTAACTTTGAGAGACAAGAAATATCATACGGCCAAATATCCAAAGTAGCAGTGGATGTCTTGGAATCATGCGCTACAGATGTAGCAAAATTCGATAAACAAATAGATACCACAGAAAACACAAGTACTCATTTGGATCATCTAATTCAACAAGATCCACAAGCGGAATACTTGCGTAAAGTGATTGATATTCTTAGTCCGATGCGATCTGAGCAATATCCTATGTGGATCAAAGTTATATGGGCGCTTGCGAACACAAGCGAAAAATACAAACCACTAGCTGAGTATTTCTCTAAAATGTGTCCTGCAAAGTACAATCAAAGCGACTTTGACAAAGTATGGAAAGAGGCATTGCGTATGCGCGATGAGCCAGGATTCAAATATAACAAAATTAACATTTGTTCATGGGCAAAAGCCGACAACCCGGAGAAATTCGAAATAGTAAAAGGAAAAGATATCGAATACTTAATTACTCAGATTATCTACGACAAAGTATGTAAGGGTAAACTAGGTCAATATCAAGAAGCTAAAATATTAGACAAGCTTATAGGAGATAGATACGCTGTCGATTCAGAAGAAGGTAGCAAGAAACTTGTTTGCTATGAATTCGTATTGCCGGAAGACGGTATGACATGCAAACCAGGCGAAGCTTACAAATGGCGAATTACCAATGAAGGCTCATACTTACAAGTCTATATTTCCGAACAATTGTTCAGGTATATGAGGGCGGTCTACAATAAAATGGACAAAATCAACAAACAAGAAGATAATGATGACGAAGAGCCGAAAAAGGTAAAAAGCAAAGCAATGTGGTATGTAAAAGTACAAAAACAGTTCGAAGACAGTATTTCTAAGTTGCATCAGGACCAATGGAAAAAAGGTGTTATTGAGCAGTTCAAACATTTGCGACACAAAGTCACTTCGGGATTTACTGCTACTCTTAATAAAGATCCAAATGTACTTGGAGTGCAAAATGGTGTTATAGAATTACATCCTGATGGAACTCATACGTTCATCAAAGGTTATCATTCGCACAGAATATCATTCTCTACAAATTGTAATTATGTGGAGTTTGATCCGGAAGACGCCTTAACAAAAAAACTACTTATTGTACTGAGACAAATTATGCCTAATCATGAGCCTGATACGTTCAATTGGTTGATGCATTTCTTTGCATCTTCGATTGATGGCGCTGTCAAAGATCAGTATTTCGTAACAGGATACGGTGATGGTGCTAATGCAAAGAGTTTTATTGTCGAACTTCATCGAAATACAATGGGTGATACATATGCAGTATCATTACCAGTCGGCAGCATTACAGCTAAAAATCTTAGCGGAGGTCAAGCTACTCCTGATTTATGGGTTCTTAGATATGCAAGAGGCGCATTTATTTCGGAAAGTGGATTGATGCAAAAAATTAATTCTGCGACTATCAAAATGTTGACAGGACAAGAACATATTCCTATGAGAGGCCTATTCAGAGATATGATTAGTGCTAAACCACATTGTATTTACTTTATGATTACTAACTTCTTAATGGAGCTCAATGATACTACGTATGGTTGCTTTAGACGAATGAAGATCATTCATTTTCCCATGCAGTTCTGCACGGATATGAATGACTACGACAAAGACAATCCATACCATCGCATTGCCGATCCAACATTATCCAAAGAATTCAATAGTGATCCAATAGTATGCTCAAGGTGGTTATCAGTTCTACTCTGGTATAGAATGAGTCTTTATAAAGATTATAAGGGCTCGCTAGCCAACATTCCTCATCCGAATATTATTCACACAACTGACACATACAGGCAGACGCAGGATAAAGTTAATGTATTCATCAATGGTCGATTCATTATTGGTCCAAAGGTTGCTCGTCAATCGTTGATCGAAGCAATGGAATTATATATTCAGTGGTATATTAGTAATGTGGATTCGTCAATGGAAGCGCCAAAACTTAAGCATGGACTGCAAACTAAATTCTTGGGATCGGCCGTATCTAAATACATTATCAAAGATGCTACAGGTTCGTATTTCTTCGAGAAAGGTAGAATTATGAAAGCAGACGAACATCCTGGAAAAGGAGAAACACTATTTTCAACAAAACATACTATTGCGGTATCTGAGGATTTGCCGAAGGAAATCATCAATCCTCCTAAATACGATAGTGATAGTGATAGTGATGATGAAAGCGACAAAAAGAAAAGCAAGAAGAGAGAATCTAAAGAAGACGACTTTGAAGAGAAAACAGTTCCTGTCGAAGGATTCGACAAAAACGTAGAAGGCAAGAAATTCAAAGAAGAAGCGAAAATCGCGTCTCAAGAAAGACTCTTGGTGAAACCGGAAACATCTGAAGAATATTATGCAAGAATAGTATCTGAATGGAAAGCATGGAAGACAAGAAAGGAAGTTCCAGTTATCGATGAAGAAAAGAAAGAAATGTTGATCATAGAACAAAATATGATTAAAGATTCGATTATTCAAGATCAAAAAGAATATATCAGAATGCGTGAAGAAAAGATGAAATCTAATACTTGGTCGTTTAGAGGAAAGAAGTTCGATCCTGACAGAATGATGGACGACCCGTCACTATGTGAGATCGATATGTCCAAAGAAGAACTTAAATACATTATTGAAGGAATGTAATGTAATTTTATATTTTTTTCTTTATAGAATATACTACTATTTCATAAAGAAAATGGATGAGTTGGCGATCTGCTTCGCATTATGCATTGCGCTCATCATCGTCGTAATTTTAATCGTTGTTACAACGCGCAAACCTAGATGCCCATGCGGCTGTATTCCTTCCGAATGTTCGTGCCCGGCATCTTGCCCAAATTGCACTTGCTCATCTGAGAATTTCAAAGCGCTGAAAGATATTCCTCATCATCGTCGTACTGTCGCACATGTAAAACGCGCAGCTCGCCGTTCGGCTATTGACGCGGCCGCAAGTCAAGTTTATGGTCCGGATACTCAACCTGGTCAAAGTGGTCAAAGTGGTGAAACTGAACATTTTGATATGGAAAACAATCATTACAAATCCGGATTGCCGCCTGTGCACGACGAACTAAAATCAAAAAGTCATTATGGTGCATACATAGTGAACAAAGAAAATTATACGGACCCATATTTGCAAGCCGAGCACGATCGTATGATGGCGGGTGACCGAGGCAGATATAGATATCCAAACACCCATAAACATTACGAAGATGCAGATCTAAAATGGCACAAGAAGCAAAACTTCCACACTCATAAAAATTGGTTTCCACCGCATCGTATTAATTATGGAAAGCGTAGATTTAGCGATCCGCCAATCTTCCCTGTTGTTCTTGATGATGATTCTATTTACACATACGTTCAACAGAAAGGTTATATTGAATACAACCGTCCTTTTGATCCTTGCCACAGTGATGATCTTAGATCGGGACATCGGAAGGGTAGTGTCTGGCGAAACACAGCTTCAAACAAGATGTTCGTTCTAGTTGACGAATCAATCGGTCTTGCAAAGTGGATGCTTGTTCAGGATGTTACACCTATGACAGACAGAATTTCTCCTATGCGAGGACCAGGTGTTCAAACAGCGATCCCATCCGGCGGCGCTAAGCAATATATGAAACATCAAGTTGCGGACTATAAGCACATTGGAATGCATGAGGAAACTAATGTTAACAAAAAAGATACCGACAAAAAACAAACCGCGAACATCATGAACCTGATTCAATAGGCGGATGTTTTTTTCGAAACTAGTTGCTTTTCTCACTTTTCCTCAGAAGCTGGAACATTGGCCAGCTGGGCATCAGCTTTCTCAGCAAGCTGAGCATCAGCAAGCTGAGCATCAGCAAGCTGAGCATCAGCAAGCTGAGCATCAGCATTGTCGACTGGGCGACCCCAAAAGCTGATCTCATCCTCAACTTCTGTAATGTCGGGCTCCCTCAGAACATGCCGGACAAAGTTGAGAACTTTCTGGTAGTTCAGCAAATTACCACTGCTCAATTTCTCAAACAGTATTCCGGCTTCTGCTTTTCCAATGCCGATTCCATAGTAGTCCAGATGACCTGCTACCAGCTCGATGATTCTCATGTGTGTCATTGCAACATTTTTCGGCACGCAACTCATCGCAGCAGGTGCTTGAAAGACTGCGCCGGCTTGCTTACACGCTCGGTATCTGGTCGCGTAATGAACCGGAGTAGGGTGGCATTTGACACATTGTTTGTGGTACAAACATTCCATCGGCAAATTCTTCCTCACAAAGTGGAAGAAATTCACCAACATCGGTATGTCACGGTGCGAAACCATGATTTGAACCAATTTCCCAGATTGCCCGGTTTCGTCCAATTTGATAACGCTGAATGCGGCCAAAGTTGTGATGTTTGACGGGTCATTAACTTCAATGTAATTGAGACGAGGCGGAAGTTGTGGGTATCCTTCTCTGACCCATCGCCTCTTCAATCGGTCAAACGAAACGAGAAGGTGAGGAGTGCAAAAGCGCCCATACAAATGAGGCTTCAGCCGTTCCACATATTGAGGAAATCTGCGGAAATTGTGAGGTTTGGACTCACCATTTGCAATAGACTCAGATTCGTTCATGACCGGAGACGCCATTGCTATATAAGGATAAAAAAATTCACTTTTTTAAGTTGCGTAGCTTGCTAACTTGTTAGCTAACTCAAAACTATCAACTCATCAATATCTACAAATCCGTCCAGAACACTAATAGTATCAGCTGAATACTTATACATTTCGCTATTTCGCTCTGCCGTCATATTAATTTGACCACTAATAATGAAATTGGGACGTACATAATCACGACTATCATCATTTACTACACCGACAGGTCTTATTAATAAAGATTCAACTTCAACTGGAATATGCTTGTACATACTTCTATATGTATTAGATCTGAAGTCCCATCTGAGAATATTCATTCTGAATCCATCCGCGATACAAGATTTAATCTTACGAATCTCTTTCATACCGAGCGCAGGATCATTCTTTATAATAGAAGTCAAATTATAAGTTCCGCGCTCTAATTGCAGCCCGTTGTAAAACGGATTAATATCGCAAGCAATTAAGTTTGCTATCTGTTCATCACGTAAAGTGGCGACCAGCAATAATCCTTTCAGCGATAGATTGTTTTTTGTGCACCATTCTTGCAGTTCCTCGTATACATTCAACTTGCTCTCCAACAATTTATCTATCTGAGATGTGAATTCATTCCAGATCCATATGTACTCGATGAATTCACAGGCCCACATAACACGAGCTGTTAATTTTGGAGAACCCATGTCGAGAGGATTAATAGGAGATGCTTTGGTGCGTTGATTAGTAGAAATCTCACGCCATCCAACATTCATAAAACATGAAATAGTTATCAAGTCAAGAATATTAGCGTTATACATAAATCCCGCAAAAATCATACGTCGACATTCAATAGAAATCTTACGAATCTTATTAGCAAAATATCCCAAAGGAGTTGGCTGGTTCGACTCATTAATAAATCCAAGTACGAATAATTTCTCCATAGTATTAAAAATGGCATCTGAAGAAGGAGTACCCATCAAGTCCATGTCAAAAGGACTCCAACTTTTTTCGGTTTTTATTCTGTACCAACCCGCTTTAGTTTTGGTTTCAAGGATATGAGGCACTTCAGACGAGTTAATAAGCGAGAATCGTTCGCTGGCATCAAGATATATTCTGAATAATTCGTCTTCGGAGTACCTTTGAGGAGTTTCTTCTTCTTCAAAAAGTGTATCGGCCAACATCATATTCAATAAAGGTTCGTCAAAATTGTCAGTTACCATTTTTGGTTGCTGGTCCATAGCAAGCATATTATACGTTTCTTCAGTGTATAAAGGATACCAAACACCGGCACTTTTGCGACCTACACGGCCGCGTCGTTGATTTGCCATAAACTTAGTAACTACGGACTTACTTATTACGTGAGCACCGAATGCATGATCATACCAGACCATCGTTACGTATCCAGTATCAATTACGTATCCGAGTGTGTCGATAGTTACGCCGGTTTCTGCAATATTAGTCGCTATAATTACTCTACGAGTTGGCTTTACTTTTGTATTGTTACCCGCGGGTGTTAAATCAGATAACTTAACTTCCAACGATTCGGCGCGCATCATAATATTTTGATATTTGTATCCGGCCGCCTGAAATATACTTCTATTAAGACCAAGAGGATAAATATATCCTGATTTCCCCACTATGTCTTCGGTGTTGATCTTTTTGACTTGATCAATTAGTTCATCTATTTCTGAGGCGCCTCGTACAAACACTAATATATCTTTCTGCGCTTTCTTCAAATCGCTAGTATCGGAATGAAGTTGTCTTATAATGTTTACGGCGCGCGCAATATAATCTTGAACATCGTGTTGTTGCCAGATTGTTTGGATAGGATATGAGAATCCAGATACTTCAAGATAATTATTAGCAGGCACTTCGAAATAATCCATAAATAACTTTTCATTAAAAGTAGCACTCATCATTACTATCATTGGGCAAGCGCCATCGCTCCAAAATTCTTTAAGCATGCGTTTCAGATGAAACAGAGTAAGGTCTAGATAAATATCGCGCTCATGCACTTCATCGATAATGATAAAATCATACGACTTCTTTACCCATTCTATTCCCATTGATACTATTTGCTGTAATAAAACTCCGATAGTTACCATCCTAATACTTTTTGGCGATGATGGTTTTCTTTTGAACGAACCAGTTTGATATCCTATGTTTTCACCTAGTATCATCTTATGTACTTTTAAAATGTCGTGCGTGATCTCTACTGTTGTCAAAATTCTAGGTTCAGTTACTACGATACTACACTCGAATTTTTTATATATGGCTGGCGCTAAGTTAACAGATTTGCCTGAAGCAGTGCCGGCTTTCAATACTAACACTCTATCACCCATACTTTTTGGTTCAGTTCGCATATGCGAACCTCTTTTCGATGGTATTCTATCTAGTAACCATTCGACAATAAAATCAATAGGAGTTTGCGTTTGTATTTTAGCAACTTGAGCATCAGTCATCCATGGCTGAGAAACCAACGCTCCTATTTTAAGTAGTGTAACTGCCATTTCAAGTTAAAAGTCCTTACTAAGACTATATATAATGTTCAAAATAGGTTTGATTATTGTTATAATTATTCTTATAATTTGGGTTTGGCATTTCCAGTTCAACCACCCAACATACCAAAAAATATGGCTACACAACATAAAATTTAAGACAGGCGACATAATACTATTTAAAGCTCAGGACAATTGGAATGGACCAAAAATAGCTTGCTATTATGGCCACATAGGAGTAGTATATGTTGATCCTAAAAATCCATCAGTGCCAATGTTATTTGAGGCAGCCGGTACAACTGGAATGCATTTACAAGAACATCAAAATGAAAAAGGTATATTTTGCGAACCTATCATTCCTCGTTTGCAAAAATATAAAGGGTACACTTTTTACAAAGCATTAAATAAGGAAATCCCAGTTGAAATAAGAACGAACTTCAAAGAATTTATAGAATATGCGAAACAACATATGTCATATGAGTATTCTGTAGGCTGGTCGTCGCTATATAAAGGTCTAGGTTTAGAAAAATGCCATCACAAGACTAACTGTGGGGAAATAACTATGTTAAGTTTGATTAAACTTAAGATCCTGTCAGATAAAGAATATGATAAAGTTCGCCCGCATCATTTACGTGATATGTGCTATTTTACTCACGGAATAAATGGATATCGTTATTTGACACCTATGCAAATAATGATAGATCCTTTTACATAAGTAGAAAGAAGAAAAAAGAAAGAAGAAAAAAGAAAAAAGAAAGAAGAAAAAAAGTGAAAGCTAATAATAGCAATAATATAATGTCAGCAGCAGATATCATAGAAAAAAGAGACTATATTATCAACACAATCGATCCTAATTTCCTACGTGAATTTCTGTTAGGATTTATCAGATACGATAGAATTTATAAGTGGTCGGATGAAAAAAAGCAATGGGAACCATTTAATGGGTATTATCTTTATGTGATCAAATTTTTACATGCCAAAATCAAAGAACTATATCCTGACATTGATGAACAGATGTTCATCCATAGAAAAATTGGCAAAACAAAAATATCATCGATAGGACATGCTTGGTTTTGCAAAGGATCAGTAAGAAGATATTGCATGTATGAATCGTACATAAAAAATACATACGGTGTGGCTTTCAAGAACTGTATTTATAAAAGAAACGAACTTATACCAAGGACTAGTGAAAACGCACAGCTTAACTCTATTCAATTTGATTGGTATGAATCGGATTTCAAATATGCTACAGAAGCTAAATTATTCTTCAATGACATTACTAATGGGAAGTTTAATATACTGGCTAGCCAACTAGCGCCTATAGTAAGAACTAAACGTTCAACGCAGAAAGTGCTGTTTTTAATAGATGCGCCGCCTGTAGTGCAAAAGATTTTGGAACTGATTCTTGGACCGCACTTGTTCATTCAAAAGTTCGATGAAAAATATTTAGTATCAAAAGACTATACTAACTTTACCACGTGCGTAATCTCCGGAAACCCAGATTTGGTATTATTTACAAGCCCATACACTTCAGGATATCCGATCGGATATAGATTTAAAGCCGCTGGGGTTAATAGGTTTGTATATAGTTCTCAAGTAACTAAATATCATGGTAAAACTACATTGGCAATTGTAACTGCCGGAGAATATAAGAAAATGTTCCAAGACAAAGGTAATACTCGGAATGAGAAGCTGCTTGATCAAAGTACACACTATATACAATGCAAAAAAGCAGATTATGCTTTAGATAAAGAAACTACTATAATTATGGCGAAGGGACTTGTAGCATATCTATTGAGATGTGAATCCTTCGTCTGAAATATGATCGCACATCTGATTATCTATAAACGGTTTATGCTTCAACGGTACTTGACCGGCGATTTCTGCATAGATATCCGGCGACATATCAAGATATTGTTTATATAGATCATGATCATAATCTACAACTTCTTCGGATTTAATTCGTCGATAGTTAAGCGGCATATTCATACGCATCCACTCTAAATTTTTCTTTTTGCCAACTGCGCACGGCGCCGCATTTACATCAAATGATAAAATTTTATCTCTTCCAGTCACTTTCTTGCTACGAAGCGAATAAATAATAACCACCAAAATAACGATCACCAAAGATACCAAAATAATTAGGCCATTCATTGTATATTATGAGTAAAAAAATTACGCGCCCGATTCATAATGCATAATTATAGAATCGCCAGGCGCAATAGCACAACTATTTTGCTTAATCACGGCTTGCAAATCAGGTATATTTTCGTATGTCTTAAATACTAAGCATTTACGACCATTTGCGTAGATAGCCAATCTCGCCATGTTTTTAATTGTAAGATGCAGTGAATCCACTATAGGTTTGTACAATCCGTATTTATTAACAGTGGCTATTAGTATTTTTTGTCCTCTGGTGAATTTAGCAGCTAGTCCCTTGTATAACTTATCACTGTACACATAGATTGTAGGCGCTCTCAAACTATCATAATGCTCAGTAGTTCCCAATAACAGAATAATAAGCACTATAACAATCGCAATGATTAGCATTTAGACAAAAGTGAATTAGTATATATAGTATATACGAAAAAAGAAAATGGCTACAATAGCTAGGGATATGAAAGATTTCTTAAGTTTTCCGGGACGTATAGTAGAGGAAAAAGGATGGTACGAATTTCCTATCCTCTACAAGAGAACTAAGACTAAAGCTATTAAACAATGGCAGATGATTATTCGATTAGTCAAGAAGACAAAGGGTCTTACCAAAGAACATCGCGAACAGAATTGGTCTGTTATGACGGATTTACAAGTGCCGGTGAAGAAAGAATATCTTACCGACGATGAAGTAATTCCTGAAAAGACAATTGCTCAATTTTGGACAGAATCGGGATTTATCAATATGAAAATAAGTAGATTCCCGCCCGACTATGCAAACGCAAAAAATGTAGGGCGCGCTAACGAACGAAATGCGTTGATGAGTGCTATGATTGAAGTGCGCGACAAGTTTATGGATATGGCGGCAAAGGGATATTGCGAGTCTTTGGAAACTGTACAGAAGAATAAAAAAGTCAAGATTAAGAATTCTATGACTTATCCTATGCTTGCTCTTAAATTCAAAGAAAATAGAGATGAAGTCAAGTATCCTGCGATTGTTCAACCCAAACTAGATGGAGTGCATTTTATTGCATTTCTCAAACGTACCAATCTTGAAGATACTCCCGATGAAGACGATGTTGTAATTTATTCTCGATCTAACAAAGACTTCCCAGGATTCTCTCATTTGCGTGAGCAGTTATTGCCAGTGCTAATACAACTGTATGATACGGAAAATATGGAAAGTATATATTTAGACGGTGAATTCTATTACCACAATTTGTTATTGCAAGAAATTACATCTATTGCAAGAAACAAAGCAAAGAATGAACGTCCCAAAGAACACAGACTAGAAATGTGGTTGTTTGATTGTTTCTATCCTAGTCGGAAAGACATTCTCGAAGTTAGATATGAGAGACTATCTAACATCTTCGCGGACAAACCAATAAAAACCAAAACATATGAATTCGATAGAGATCGCATGCTTGCCAGTGCGCGCGAACTAGAAGATATGCTAAAATTAGAAAAAGAAAGAGATATTCCAGAAGATTTTAGAGGATACGAAGATATCCATGAGTTACGCGATATGATTTCTATCTTGGAGAAGAAAGAAGATTCACTTGGAAGTGTACAGTCAAGTATGACAGTTCGCAAATGGAAATATCTTGTGCTGGTACCGAATCAGAAAGTAGAATCATTCTTAGAACTGCAATACTATTATTACGGACTTCTAAGTGTAGGATTTGAAGGAGCGATGATTAGGAACTACGGTAGTAAATACATTACTAACTTGGATTCTGACAACTCGCGACGATCGCCGGATTTGCTAAAACACAAACCCACTTACACCAAAGAATTCCCGGTAATAGATTTTACTAAAGGCAAAGGTAGCAATGCAAAAGCTATCATATGGGTTTGTAAAGTTCCAGAAACTGATTCGGAATTTAATGTTGTTCCAAAACATACAACATTGGAGGCGCGCCGAAAACTCTACAAGAAAGTCAGCAAAAATGATAATTTTGAAGAAAAATATAAGGGCCGAATGTTAGGTGTTGAGTACGAAGACGTAGGAGATTCTGGGGTTCCGCTAAGAGCCAAAGGTATTGGCTTCAGAAATATTGATTGACTTTTGTATTTATTTTTTTTCATTTTCTTTACACTATTATATACTAACATTTTAATAGTGACAAAATCACAATGGTTTTGGACGCACTCACTGATTGGACTAGCGCTCATGTGGGCGGTCTCTTGCTTGTTTTGCTGATTCTCGTAATTGCTCTGTATGTTTGGGTTATCGTCATTACTGGTGTGTTCGGCGCCCGTGAAAAGATGAGTACTCGTGATTATCATACGGGTGGGTTGTCCGCAGGCTCAACTTTGAGACATATGAGTAAGATGACCCATTCCGGACACTCTGATCCAGATCTCCCTCGTTATGGTGATCCCGGACAGAATGATATGTGGCGCCAAGGAGCTAAGCAAAATTTCACCGGTGGCGGCCCTGGTCCCGAATTCAACGGCTATGATGAGACTTCCGCGCAGCATAATATGATGGTAGCCCAGTCTCGTCTTCCTGAGGAAGGCGCTATCGCCACTCGCGATTATTCGGCGTCCTACTATGCTGATGCCAGCAAGGCTCCCAAGCACCAAGCTGGTGAATTGAGCAGCAAAGATATGAAGAACCCTCTGGGTGAAGATCATTTGATGGCTCAGCTTCATGGCGCCACGCCTCATCAGTAATTTGAAATTGAAAGTGAAAACTTTCGAAGCTTCGCTTTCGAAATTGAAAGCTCCGCTTTCAGAAGTTTTCGAAAAAAATTAAGTCGCGGACTTAAAGGTATTAAGGACTTGTAGCAGATATTTTTTGCAAGATTTGCTCTTGTAAAGCAACCAATCTAGCTAGTTCGGATTTTATATCCCAATCGCCTGACAAGTCGCTACGTGTTTGAGGATGTTTGAAGCTCTCAGAGCTAGGGGCGAGCATCATAACAACAATAATGATTACAATGAGAATGGCAAACAAACTAACCATGCCATAGTTTGTGTCGGAAGAATCCATTTTTGGAGATCTTTACTATATCAAAGGCAAAAAAATTATATTTATTTATTCGTCGTCATCATCGCTTTCATGTTTCTTCTTTTTCTTAGAAGATTCTTTCTTTGTAGATTCTTTCTTAGATTCCTTCTTAGGTTCTTTTTTAGATTCCTTCTCTTTCTTGGGCTCTTCCGGTTCAGAATCAGCCTCCTTCTTTTTCTTCTTATCTTTACCATCATTTTCCTTTTCTTTCTCAGCTTTACGCAGCTGCTTAATGCGATTCTTTTCGGCATTAAATGCACTCAGTTGTTCCATATGGACACCAATGCTAGAAATATACAGATCGATATTCTTGAGCGAAACACCACCCCACACCATCAATCCGCGAAGAGTAGCAGTGGCTTGTTTCAGCGAAATAGTTCTGTATTGGCCGCATTTGGCTTCTTCCAGAACCATAAGAACAAATCGCCACAGAACTTCAAGAATGATATTACGCGCCATCATTCTGTAATCATTGCTGATGTTAATATAAGAATAGCTAGTAGCGATTTCAGGCTTTGTTGCCTGCGCGACAAGTTGAGATTTGACACAGTTGCACAAATGAGTCATGTGTGTAACGAATGACAAAGTGACAGTTGCAGCCTTCTTAGCTTTCTTGGATCGGCTGTGACGAGTCTTCTTCTTTTTCTTCTTCTTTTGAGTTTCCTCATCCGAATCGGAATCAGAGGATGAATCGCTGTCATCAGCCGGCTTCTTAGGCTTCTCCTTTTGTTCCTTAGGTTCTTTAGGTTCTTTGGGCTTTTTGTTCTTCTTCTCGGCTTTCTTAATAAGCTCTTTCAACGGCGGCAATCCCATAGTAGATTCGAAATCGAACTCGTACTCAAGAAGCTCTTTCTTTGCTTTCTTGTCATCTTTAGACTTGTTCTTCTTGAGTTCAGCATTGCTAGCAGCAGTACGCTGATTACGCTCAATGATCGCCATGTAACGACGAACTGATTGCAAGCCGGAAATAGTAGGGAACAAATCAACATTGTTGACTGCGTTCTGCAGACCATGCTCAGGCATAATCTTCTTACGTCCAGCGTCTTGCGCATTAACATAAGCATTACGAGTAATGCCATGCAAAAGCTTGTCAAGCCAGATAGTGAGAAGCTTCAGAACGTTCTTGTTCAAGCGCATACGAACACGCTTCAACTTGGCGATATAAGCATCATAGTCATTCATCTTGTTGACATTAGCAATGAACTCAACTTGATCATCGAGTTTCTTCTTCTTTTCCTCCTCAGTAAGAACCTTCTTTTCCTTCGCATTCTTCTTCTCAGTCTTTTCGGCCTTAGGTTTCTTTGGGCGACGATTGACTTTGGGAGCTTCCTTACGACGCTGAGCCTTCTCAGGATCAGGATGAAGAATCTCCTGAATCTCCTCTTCAAAGGATTTCCACTCCTCCTGCGCCTCAGTAATACGATACCAAGCATAAGGAGAAAGGTTCTCTTTAGTAACAGGTTTCTTATCAGCTTCAAGTGCTTTCAATTCAGTGATGATTTGTTGTTCAGATGCAAATTTCATAAGTCCGCGCACAGTTGTGTCGACTTGAGATACTTTCATATTGAAACCAGTCTTCTTGAATTGTTCGCTAACAACAATTGCCTTTGGCTGATTCTTCTTCTTCTTTTTCTTTTTCTTTTTGTCCGATTTAGCATCATCTTCAGACTCAGATTCGGATTCGGATTCAACTTCTTCTTCCTCAGATTCAGACGAGCTGCCGCTCGATTCGGATTCACTGTCTTCATTTACAGATGCGCTTTTCTCCAATTTAGGAGTGGGTTCAGTTACAATATCGCCGTTAATGTCCATCGATTCTTTACGTTCGTGTTCTTGGGCTGGGGGTTCCATCGTATGTTTGATGTTTCTAATCATAATTGTATATCTTTAATCGATGATGAATTTAGATTATAACTTACAATTGGCATTTGACACAAAACGTATTATGCATAAAGGACTGTACAGTCTCCAAGTCAAAGTAGACGTACCATGAAATAAAAAAATAAATTTAATTATTGTTTTACAGTTCGTCTAGTTGAGTCTCGGAAATCTTGTAGGCTTCTTCGACAAACTTTGTATTAATTGTAACATTATGATATGTAGTTCCAACTTGGGGAACTGTACCAGTAGCGAGTGCTCCAGTTACATCATTGATTTTGTTAGTATATCCATAGATAGCTGCTTCTCGCAAAACTTGTATAGGTGCACCATAACTAGCGCGTTGAGTTACATTAGTTCTGTTTCTGTGAGCAGTACCAGCTCTTTCAACACTTGTAATAATTCCAGTACTCGTCATTACATCAGCATACACTGTCAAGTGTGCGGCAGATGTTGCGTCCATCAAAGTAGACAGTTCACTAATAATCTTAGCACGTGCGCATTCAATACCGTACATCTCTGCCATTTCCATGATTGAATCAGTTTGAGTTCTGTATGGGTCCACAAATGGATTATCCAAAATATCTTCCAGGTTAGATCCATCCGTGTCAATAGCATAAATTTGTTTCATTTCAGACCCGACTGATCCGTCTTCTTTAATTACGGAGCGCATTACTTCTACAATTTGCGTAGAGATAATACCTTTCACTCCGCGAATATAATGCTTCTTGATACTATCAACTATTTGCAGTATTTGTTCGTACATAGTTTTCTTGCTTTGTTTACTGAATGAACTTAATGTAGGATACAATCGTAATACCACAGAAGGTGAATTTTCCGCACTATGAATCTGAAATAGATCAGGATATGCTTGCTGAATAGAAGATAAGATAGTTCTAAATCTTAGACTCTTCAATACCAAACTTTCGCGGCTGAATTCCAACCGAATACAATAATTAGTCAAGTTACGAGGTTTTGACCCAGTACGTTTAACAAATTCCGCTATCATTTTGGATTCATGAGCGTACTTAGGATATGTTGGTGCTCCGAATTCCTCATAGAACACATGAACTGTATTGATTATATCGCCTACTGTTACCGTTTCGATGTAAGTAGCGATTTCACGTACTTTTTCTTTTGATGTTTCGTATTCCGGCAACAAGAATATACGCATTGTAGGATTCAACATATTACTAGTGTGTTTTGCACCTAGAATCTCATTAACTCTTACAATAGCAGTAGTTTTAGTACCACCACCTGCTCCTGATCTGTGCTTAGAATTCAGAATGAATTGAGTCAAAGGTTCTGAGAAACATTGAGCACTAAGAATGCCTGTGCACATACCATAGTCCATTAGTGCTTTCTTAAATGCGACTCTAATGTTTTGAATTATGATTTGCAGTTGTTTGTCATCTATTCCCGAACGTATTAATTCGCGTGTACACAAATATGACCTGATCGCAATCTGAGTAAGAGTGCAAGCGCGACGATATTGTTCGGGTATGAACTTTTGAGCAGTTTCCCACATTTGATTAGTATAGAGATAAGGCATACTGCTGCATAATTTATTAACCGCATTAATAGACGATACTGGATCAACAACAGCAGTTGATTCTCCGTTTGCATTCCGTACATTTTTGATAATACGTGGAATGTTTACTGGCAATTCTCTGCTATTGCTGAATCGTATCAGTTTTACTGCACTCATACCTTCAATGGAAAGTCCAATTCTTCGATAACTTTGGCGATCCGCCGATAATTGCTGAAATTCCGCATCGAGCAAACTAATAACTTTTGGTGTATTGAATTTTTTATCAATATGGTCTTTAGTACATTTATATGCAGCTGCAAATTCTTCTTCCGAAGATGAAACTGTAGGAAATTTAACAGATTCTAGCCTACGAGGATCAAATCCAGTACCTGCGTACAAGCTTTGTGTTACTTTCCCTGATTGTACACATCGTAACGATGGATCAAGAATAATACCTTCGAAGCTTTTAATAGCGGCTCTATTTTCTACTCCTGATTTGGCCGTTGCCAATGCTTGAGTAACCAATCCATTTCGTGCTTCTTGTGCGCACGCCAAATATACTCTACCATGAATACCATTGTAGAATGATTGAGTAACAAGACCCATCGATTCAGGATTAGGATCATTATTAAGGAAATATGGTGACGTACGAGCTATACCCACATCTGCTTCAGGCATAGCGCCATTGATATCTTGTCTACCAATCATACCGACCAAAGCTGCGAAATTACTACGTGGTTTACCTTTAGAACCTGTACTCATAAGCATCCACATATAGTTGTAATACAAATCAACCATACGTAACGCCGGATATAAGAAATCATCAGCCGGCTGGAATGCATTGAATTGTTGATCATAATAGAATGTCTTTAATGAAGTTCCAGTTGGCGGGCGCAATTCGTTCGAATGCAATTGTCTTGTAATTTCGTATGAATCCGCGACAACTTTTGCAATATTTGATGTCATCTCAGATTTGATCTCGTCGGGTAGCGTAATATCAGCGGCGCTAACTGTGTATCCACGATACAAATGAAACTTTGTTGACAATAGGTGCATCGTGAAAATAAGTTGCAAAGCTGTATTTGGTCCGAAATCATTATGGGTAATATGTACAATACCTCCTTTGTTTCCTTGACCGAATGTTTCATTGTCCAGTACACCAGATTTAAGCTCACCGTTTACAATTTCTACTTTGATATCTTCGGGATGATACTTACCTTTGAGATAAGGAACAAACTTAGAATCGTAGAATTGCGGTTTACTGATTAAATTAATAGCTGGCAGACATTTAGTGATTAATTCACGCCCTGTCCAGAACTCTTTATCAAAGTTCCATGTAGCCAATAGATTTCCAGGACCCAACTCATCAATATTTGCGAACATTTGCATTGCTTTTGCTCGCGTAATTTTTGGTGTTGTGGCACTGGATAATAGAGCTGTATTGATAAGCGAATCTTGATAAGTGCCGATCATTGTCTTCGCGTCTTGATAAGAAATAACGAAATGCTTCACAGATGTAATATATTGAATTTCGACAATGGGCATTGTTGTTTGTGCAATAATGCCAGCCATACAGTCGCCATCAAAATCAGCATGATGCCAATTACAAGCACTTACATTCATACGCAATGTGTTTCCGTAATGCAAAATGAATACTCGGTAACCGGCAATACTTGAGAAAGATAATGATGGTTGTCTATTGAATCCAATTCTGTCACCGTCAATCAAGTCGCGCAGTAGAATATCTCCTTCTTGCAAAGTATAATCTTGAGGCAAACCTTCAATTCCACTTTCTGCGCCAGTATCACTTCTTATGATATTGGAGCATCCAGGGTATTTCTGTCTACCGTTCTTTAGATATTGCGTTAATATTTGTTTGTTGTATTTAGTAACGGTATCCCATATTTGAATAGTGCGTGCTGTAATAATAGGTACACCAATCGCATCAATAGGAATATTGTTATCTCCTGTAATGACACTTCTTACAATTCGGTGTGCGCGTTTTCCGCAGATAGCATGACGCCAGTGACCACTTTTCTTAGATTGTCTAGCGGCCAAACTAGTAAAGTCGCGATTTGTGTTGGCGGTAAAGCTTACTTTCTCCTTTTTACTAGTACCCGCGCCTTTAATCATTGTTTTCACAGCAAGTGATAACGCGTAATAAGTGGATTCTGTTTTGGAATCAACTCTTTCATCCGGCGGCAATGGCAACTTAATGTATTCATTGTTGGTAACAATCATTTTCAGCAGAGCCGTAATGTCATTCGGCCCTACTTTTTTGCTTGTAGTTTTAACTTCAGGGCGAATAGTATTGGCAGTTGCACAAAGATTTGTTATCATCAAGTTTGCAGGATGACTGCTACTAGGCATACCAAGTTTTGTAACGGTTTCAGTCGTTACCTTTCTGAATATTGCCAAGATAGTATGGTTGTATAAGTGTTCGTACATATCATTTGGGCGTGAATACTTTGATGCTTTTTTCTCTGCACTAACTAGTGTTTTCGCAAATGAAAGCGGATATTCTGGTTTTCGTTGCTTTGCTAACCATGTAGGTGCTGAACATTTAGGACATACTCTAATTCCTCTGCTGCAAGTCAAATAGAATTGCATTTTCAGCATATTGTCCATTTTTGTAGGTGGATCTTGCTGAGATATTAGTTGTCCGCATGTCCAACAGATGATACGTAGCCATCTAGCTATATATTCCAAACATAATGGATTAGGTACTGGATAATTCAATTCAATATCTCCTTCGTGACCTGGACACCATGCATTGTCATTCAAACAAGTATCACAGTCCCATAATTCAGATGTGGTACCCATATGAGCATCGTATATTCCACCATCGACAGGAGTGCTTTGATGAAATTGATCTGCTGAAGTAATCGTAACGTTACTCAATGCTTTTACATCTTGAGGGCTCATTAACGAAAAACTGATAGCAGATATAGTTGACGACGGTGTGAACACCGTTTTTCCTATTAAGAAATCCGTTTCTTCCATTGCTGTTTGACCTATACTAAGTCTTATTATATATTTAAGGGAATAATTCATTTTTAGTATATATGGATTTAATAAATTGGGACCCGTCAGTTATTGAATTACTTAGTGGTATTCAAAGAGAAGAATTGCGGTTGGCATGGTTACATGATGTTATGTATGACAAATTATCATATCGTAGTTATAAATGGAATTGGACTATTGCCATAATGGGATTTATTGTGAGTCTAATCGCATTTATTACTGTCGCAGTTAATAATGACAAATTAAACTTAATTGGTAGCATATTTAATGGAATAATCGGCTTAGCCGTTGGATTTCTTACTAGACAATCGGAAAAACTAAATTTAGAGACTAATGCTGAAAACCACAGACGTACAGCGGCTGCACATACTTCGTTGTTTCAAGATATTGAGGAAATGAAAAAGCGACCAACTAAGACCGCAAATGAATTTTTATTCTATGTACGATCAACATCAAAATCTATCCGAGAAGCATCGTCTACTCTTTACATATCGGAAACTGTAAAGCAAGAATTTGATAAGACTTGTAAAGCAAAAGGTATTGAATTGCCGGATACTTTTACTGCTATTGCCGTATTAAGCAGCTCCATTAATTCACAAGGTATAAGCGCTCCTCCAACTAGGCGAAGTACGTCAGCCGAACAAAAAGAACCTGAAAAAGAACCTCAAACTGATGAAGAAATAAGAGAACCTCCAAAGGCAAAAGTAAGAGAAAGAGAAACTGAAAAAGGAAAGGAAAAAGTAAGAGAAAGAGAAACTGAAAAGGAAAAAGAAAAGGAAAAAAAGAAAGGATATGATTCTAGTGTTTTGCGATACGAATTAGACAGATTGGCGGCCCATGTATAATTTATGATTATTAATGTATTCTTCTAATTGTTTTACCACAATAGGCTTAGCTACGAATGCTTGCATCTTACCAATACTGCTAGTATTCATGATGGGCTGCGCACTTACGCCGATCATAAACGGCATAGATTCGGGGTTACCTAATGTTTGATACATATCATATATAAGATGTGATAGTTTAATGCCGTCTATTACTGGCATTCTTATATCTATTAACACCACTTCGTATTTATAAGGATTTCTCTGAATTTCGTCATATGCTTCGCCGCCGTTATTTGTTATAGTGATCTTGCTATATCCGGCGCGGCGTAGTATTTTTTCTATAACTATCTGATTTGATTTGTCGTCTTCTGCAATTAAAATCTCGCAATCACGAATGTCAGTTTTGTGTTCTTTTGTGGACAGTAGTTGAATTGTAGTAGTCATTAGATCTTTTTCATCTATCGGACTTACCAATACAGCGTTTACAACTGAATCAGTAGTTATATTTTCTATTGCAAGCGTTATTATGACAATAGGAAATTGAAACCCTTGGCTCCTGATTATCTTTGCTAACTCTGTTCCTTTTGTTTTTAGTAGTTGATCCTTAATAAACATAATATGTATAGGTCTTGTATTTTTGAGATGCGCTAGAGTTACTTCATCCGCGGAAGATGCTAGTGTACATTCCATACCCCATTTGGACAATGTATTGTATAATTTTACTCTTACACTTGAATCTGTGTCCACTACAATAGCGTGCTTATTTTTTATATTCTTGAGAGAAAGATGATCTATGTATTCTGGATATTCGTCTTCTGAAGCAATAATATTAAAGACAAAAATAGAACCCTGATTTAGCTCGCTCAGTTTTACCCATAGATCTCCATTCATTAATTGAGATAGTTTTTGAGCTATAGCAAGTCCTAATCCCGACGATTGAAGATCTGATTCAGAATTAATCGATATGTTTAGATCGTCTAAATGGAACCAGAAAGAATCCAACACATCAGAGCAAGTTTTCTCTGACATACCTATGCCATTATCGGAAATTGTAAATTCTATAGAATAATGTGTGTTTTGCGATTCCACGTCCAATGATTTGTCTGACGCTGGCAACAAAGTTGCTTGAACGGATAATACTGTCATACCAGTGCCATCAGTTTTATTGTTGAACGCAATTGAATTCTTAAGAAGAACATATAATATCTGCAACAGTCTGCGGTAATCGCAATAAATATACTGCGGCACCGATGAATCAATGTCTATATTTATCTTAATGTCTTTAGTGTTAGCTTCGCTCGAAACTAGTTGACAACTATCATCGATACAATCCTGTATAGAAATAACTTCTTTCTTCAGCCGCATTTGTTTGAAGGCCAATCTAGAAATATCTACTGTATCAGAAACAACAGACGCTAATGAAATACTAGCTCTATTGATAATTTCCATGTATTCGCGCTGAGTTTTGTCGAGAGTAGTTTCTGACAATAGAGATCCCATATACAATATTCCATTTAACGGCGTTCCTATTTTGTGTGTTAGATTTGTTATGAAAGCGTTATGATATTGATGTGCTTTGAAATCACTTAATTTCATTACTATGTTAGCTATCATCAATTGGATAGTTATAGTGTTATCTTCTGATATAGGTGTGCCGTCAACTATTACTAAACTAGCAAACAAATTATTAAGAAACGATTGAGGTATTGGTAGGATTATCTTATTGGCGGACATTGGAATTCCTTGTAATGATATTTTGTTAGTTAATCCGCCTCTTATTACCCATGTTCGATGACGAAGATCCAAACGATTAATGCCAGTCGGTGTCTGTTCCCATATATGTTCAACTTTCCATTCAGTGGTGTATGACTGTAACTTCGTAGCTATGAAAATATATTTAGCTTTGTACATATGTAATATTTCTGACATGATTTCATGTTTTTCTTCTAGTAGAGTATTGTACGAATAATCCACTCTTTTTAAAGCTGCGATTTTTCTAAACATCTATATTAGGTAAAAAAATGATCATCTAATTTGTTTTTCAACGGCTTCTTGTAATTTGCGAATGAATAGATTGATTTGACTGTCTGTTGTATAATCGCTAGTAGACACACGAATAACTCCTCGCTTTATATAGGTTGGAGCATTTATTGCACGTAATACATGTGACGCCTTATCCGATGATGTTAAACAAGCCGATGTAATAGATACTACAATATTATCTTTGTCTAGATCTTTTTTAAGTTTTCTATTGCAAAACGCGACTAAATCTTGCGGTGGCGGTCCATAAATTATCAGTTCTTTAGGATTTACAAAAGCTATAAGTAGAGTGTTTGGTAAATATCTAGTTTTCTCTTCTTCGCCCGGTCCCAACACTACAAATATTGGCTTCCCAGGCTTTTCTAGCATTTTTCTCAGTGCATCCGGCGGCTGATTAACATTAGTTAGAAAATCTTTATATTGTTGTCGATTCCAAACGCTGCTCAGTGATTCAATTATCTTCATGCGTCTTTCCCACATTTTTTTATTCTTTACTTCTCTGTGTTTGAATACTTGTTTGATAGCGAAGTTTGCACCGGCAATTGCCGGAATATTTTCAGTTCCGCCGCGCATTCCGTGTTGCTGAGTACCGGCAATCATAGGTTGTAATTTATAACCGTCGACCAACTTTTTACTTAGAATTAAAAGTCCTATGCCGCGAGGTCCATGTAATTTATGGAGCGAAGCACTAACCGCATCTATATTGTTATAATCCATTTGCATACGGAATTTGCCAAATGCCTGCACTGCATCTGTATGCATAGGAATTTGATGCTCATGCGCTATAGCACCGATAGCATAAATGTTATTAATAGTTCCCAGTTCATTATTAGCGTACATAATACTAATCAAACAAGTATTAGGTTTAATTGCTTCTACAATCAACGCAGGTTTAATTGAACCCTCGGGGCTACATTCTACTAAAGTATACTCACACATATCATTGTCCTTTAGAATTTCTAAACATTCTAAAATAGAATGATGCTCTACAACAGAAGATACAATATGAGGCATAATTCCTCTCATCTTGCGATATGCCTCACATGTTGATCGCAATATAGAACAATTGGATTCAGTCGCGCCACTTGTAAACAAAGCATAATGAGTATCAGAAGATACGCCGCAATGTCTTAGTATGTCATCTTGAGCAGATTCTAACATTTTACGAGCACTTGCCGCTACATGACTATCTGATGATGGATTATAACATTCGTCAACCCAATGCATCATTTCTTTCTTCGCTTCTTTGCATATTATCGTAGTGGCGTTGTTATCCAGATATACTACATCTGTACATCCTTTATTTGCTTTCTTCCTTATTTCTTTCTTTAATTTCTTTTTTGGCTCCTTTTCTTTCTTTTCTTTTTTCTCTTTTTTCTTTTTTGGCTCCTTTTCTTTTTTGACTCTTTTGACTTCGTCTTTCTTCTTGTCTTTTACTTTCTTCTTAGAACCACCAATTATTTGCTTTAGTTCATCCTCAAACTGCATGATTATATTACAGCAAAAAAATAATTTCTCGTTTATTCGTCGTCTTCGTTAGCGATTTTGTTGTTCGCTTCCTTGCTCTGCAGCTGCTTGATAGTATTATCACGATCAGTCAAAAGAGCGTTGAAGAAGATATCTTTTTGCCTAATGACAGTGATAGCAAGATCCAGAAGCTTAGAATGTTGCGACAGCATTTCGTCGCGAGAAGTTTCCATATTGCGCAGCTCACCATTGAGTTCTTTAGTTCCTTCAGCTTTGTCGATAGATCCATCGTTAATTTGCAACGACAATTTCAGACTCTTACCCATAAGCTCTGAGTGCTTAGTCTTCAAATTGGACAATGTGCCGATTGCCTCATTAAACTGATTGACGTTGGCTGTCAGAATCTTGTTGAATTCCTCAATGGACATTTGTTTTTCTTTTTCTTCCGGCACCTTTGCCAGTTCTTCCTTTGGAGCTTCTGCCTTCTTAGGAGTCTTCTTCGACATTTTAGTAGGAATAATTTTTGCCGGAGCGTGCTCAACAGACATAGTATATATGTAAATTCATAAAACTTTAAAAGGTTATTAATAAGCTTTGATTGCCATATTTATAATTTTTTGCCTGTCATCGATTTTTTGAAAAAAATAATAGATTAAAGCTCGTCAACGAAGTCGACAGAGTGATAGCAAAGCTATCAAGAGCAATTTACGTGGAGTAGCGAAGAACAGCCGAACCATCGCTCACCAGCAAGAAGTTGATGGCAATGCCGAGTGCGTAGAACGTACCAGTTACGCCGCCAACACCAACAACTGCAGAGGTCCAGTTGAAGAAGAACTCGCGTGCACGCGAAATGTTGACATAACCAGATGGCTGGTAGGTCTTAGGGTACAAGCAGAAGTTGACCATCAGCGAGCCAACATCCTTAGGAGTTCTGATGTTGTGCGAGCCGAACGCCCATGCCTGGTAAGAGTTGTAGAACAAAGATTCAAAGTCGTTGTACAGAGGAATGCCGTGAGCCTTCACGCTAATTCGAGTGAAAGTAGGAACAGATGATTCTGCCTCGACAACTGGACGTTGGCAATATTCCATAATAGTTTGCGCAGCAATCGCTGTGGTGCCAGGGAAAATAGTCATTGTTGTTGCGGTAGGCGCTGGAGTAGCTTGCACCACACCATAATGACCTGCAATGTTGACAATGTCACCGGGCGACACTTGAGTACTGAAAGCTGTACCGATACCAGTAATAGCGCTGACACCGGCTGCGATAGCGCCGACCTGAGCAGAAGTACCGGTTAGTTGGACAAAACTGCCACCACCAACACCGTAAACTTCGTGAGCACTAATAGTGCTAGCACTGAACTTATGCCAGCGATCGAGGAAGCGTTGACTAGTCTCTTGAGGACTTGGTTTCATGCCAACGTAAATGGTCTCAATCGGCCACTTGAACTGCTGGAGCTGAATTTCGTCTTCAGTCTTGGTGGAGTTGTACTTCTGAATGCGGTGGACGCGGATGAGAGTAAATCCAATACGACGGATGAAGATGTCATGAATTTCAGGGTTCACGAAGATGTTATTCGTGTACAAGCGCACAATGTTAATTGTAACACTGTTAGACGCGATGCTGCCGAGAGGAGCAGTCCAAGTACCAGTGCCGCGAGGAACCAATCCGACAAGCTCGCTCTGATCGGCGAACTCCACAGTGATGTAACGCTGTCCGTAAGGAATCGACACGGAGGGAATAGCCAAACGAGGATCCAAGTTGAACCAGAACAACAGAGGAACCAAAAGAGCAACGCCGGCTGCGTTGTCGGTATCACGAGGAGTCTGGTTGCCGTTCAAAACGTCAAGCTTGAAGCGCGAGCTCTGAGGACCAGCACCGCCATTGCTCAAACCAGTAGCACCATCGGTAGCACCAGTGCGGTCAATACCGCTTTGACGGAGATAACCCTCAAGAGGAGCTTCCTGACCCATCATGCGGTTGTAGCCGACTTCCTTGGTGGGAGTCAAACAGTACTCACGATAGAAGTTATAGACTTCGCGGGTGTAGTAATCGAGAGGATTGCCGTTGACATCAAAGCTGACGCGCTTGAAAATACGCTCGCCGATATACGAGCACCAGCGGAATGCAGGAGCATTTTCACGACTAGTCGTGTTATAAGTGGCCGAAATACTTGCATCAATGGTAATGGTCGGCGCGCTCAGCTCGAGATAAATCGCCATGTCGCTGAAGAAATCACCAAATTGCTGGATGCTGAACTGCAGCTGACCGCCGAGAACCGCATTGCCTGCGCTTTGAGGAGTTTTGTTGTATTCAAATCCAACTGCAGCGAATGGCTTGAAGTGGGCATTCACGAACAAGACGTGGGTTCGCTCAATATCAAGTAGAGTCGGCGTGGGATCCGAAACATAATCATCTGCGGCGCGTGCATTTTCTACCAGTCGAAGGCGTTTGTTCAGCAAAGCTGTTGCCATCAACATACGATCTTGTTTACCATCGTTATTAATCAGCTGAAAGACGGCTCCTGTTGCCATAGTTCAAGAATAGCAAAAGCTAAAGGTATTTTTCTTAAGTATATCAGTAGCGCGAAAATTTTTGAAATAAAATATAAATAATATTTGTTAAAGATGTTTTTTGCAATATTTATAAATATAATGGACAAACTTACTCTTGAGGAATTGAACGAAAAAGCCGTCAAACTCGCGGCTGATAAAAAAACACCGAGAGTATGCACTTTATTAATACAAGAACTTATAAGAAGATTAAATCAGGGATCCGCACCTGGTGTTTTACAGTCATTATTTTCAGTATTTCGCAGAGCTCCAGTAGAACCTACGCTAGTAAAACCTCAATCAAGAGTATGCCCTGAATGTAAAGGCAATTCGACAGTTCAATACATCAATAAAAATAAGATGTGTAAGACTTGCTATCTAAAAACAACCAAAATAAAATGTAAGCTATGCCCAAATAAAATCAAAAAGACTAAGGAAACTGGCACCTGTGGTAGTTGCGATATTAAAACAGGCAAGAGAAAAACTATCTCAAAGGCGCTTCGTATAAAAGTATGGGATAATCATTTCGGAGAAAAAGCGCGTGAAGGAAAATGTTGCTTATGTGAAAAAACTATAAAAATAGAAGAATTCGATGCGGGTCATATAATATCACATGCTAATGGAGGCAAAACTGTGGCATCCAATCTTACTCCTATGTGTTCTATATGTAACAAAAGTATGGGAGCGGAAAATTTAGATATTGCAAAAATGAAGTTTAGAAAGTCTTAATATACATAATGTGCGGAACTACAATCGCCATCCTAATTGTTCTTATAATTGTAGTGTCGGCTTTAATTGTTAACGACACAAAAGATAATTTCAGTAGTCCTGTAAATTTTGGTCTTGCAGGCGTCTACCAAAAGATTAGAAATAACTGGGATTTTTACCCTCTATGGACAGTAGAAAAAGGAACTGTTATCGTATGTACTTTGTTCGCTATGCCAACTTCAAATACACGAATCAGACAGGATAGAGTAGTTGTTATAGAGAATGACATTCAAGATTTCGATTTACTAGATTATCTCAGAAAGACAGCTTCCACTAATTTCAATATTGAAAGTCCAGGAGTTTATACGATGATTGCTACTGTTGTTTATATTCCTTCTAAGCAAAATCCAGATCTAGCTTATTACCCTGTTTTCTATCTTCAAGAAAACTATAATGGCGTGCCTATTCCAGGTAATACGTTTGTAAATCCTAATGATTCGACGCAGTTCGAAGTTCCTGAATTCATAAAGTCGTGCCGTTTGAACAGACATGCTCGTATTGTAGTAACAAAATTACCATCTAAAACTGCTCTAACTCTTGTGGCGGATAGTCCTAAACTCTAGTTGTAAAATTTTAAAAGTATTTTTTTCCAATTATAATGACTGACGTCAATGAAATTCGCGATGAAATTCAACTAATTCGCGAGGGAAAAACTGCAAATGAAGCAGAATTGATTATGCAACATAAGCATGATCTGCAGCAGGTTATTGAATCGCGCCCAAACTACCAACTTTATATCGCATTTATCATAGTGATTATTCTGATCGTTGTTGTGATGTTTATCACTGTACCCGAACAGTTACCAAAATATAGACATGATATATGCGATGCATGGGTTAACCGAACCGGCCATCAATACTATATTTATAAACAAGATCCTGTAAGTGGTCTATTTATCGGCTCCGGACCGCACGGTAGATTTACCATGCAAATAGAAGACGATTACATTGTATCATCACTGCCGTTTGGAATAGGAAAGGTATCTAAAGATAGACTAATGTGGGATAATGAAGTATGGAGTAGAGAAAAAGTAATTTATTGATTTTTTTCATATGATTAATATACACGTGTAATTAAATTATGGCAGAGGAAACTCAAACTTCGCCACTCGTAGTTTCTAAACAACAAGAAATATCAGAAAATGACCCTATGCAGTCAGTCGTTATGGGTCTCATGATACTTCTTATTATTCTGGTTGTGGTCTATCTGGCTCTTCTTCTAGGTTCTGCTATTAGAAATTACAGACAACCATCTGACGTACCAAGAGACGGCCGCCGTAGAGTCTGGTTTGATTAAATCTAAATCGTTAAATTTTTTTTCATATTCCCGATTAAATTAACATTTTAGGAAAAAACTATATGTTAATATACTTTGATTAACAAAATCAAACATGTCATCCGGCGGACCATTTAAACTAATTATCAATGATTCATCAGTCGATGACTTGATGATGCGCAGCAAAAATCTATTGGAATTAATCAGAAAAATAGAAACTGCACGGGAACAGAAAAAGAAAGAAGAAAAGGCTAAAGCCAAAGCAGAGGCGCAAGCATTAGGTAAAAAATATGTTGAGATCCACGACGAAGATGATCATGAATCTTATGTGCCGACTATTGCTGAAATTTCAAATCGTTTCACTGTGCCTATTTTCTCGTTCTTCAAACCGTTCGTCGCATGCTCTATGGAATATGTAAAGCATCAACCAAAGGGTCGTGCTAGTTTTGGATCAACTATTGCATTTCCACTCAATCAACTGGGTTTGTGCATTACCGATGCTGTGCTTCATATTCGCACCAGTTCATTTGGAACGGACGGAACTGGTACAAACGGCGTTAGATGGTGTTCTTATCCTGCGCACCGTGCATTAGCACACACCTCACTAAAGGTCAATGGAATTCTGATCGACGAATACTTTTCAGAAGATTACAACGCGCATTTCGCGTTTAATGTCCCGAATAAGAAGAAGAATGTATGGATGAAAAACGTAGGACAACAAGTTCCAATTGAAGGAGTTATTTATCCTGATCCTGTAGATGCTGAAGTTGGAGAAATCAGACATTTCGTTGACGGTAATCAAACTGTCAAAGAAACACAACCTGCTCAAGATTGGTGGGTTCCATTGCTTTTCTGGTTTTGCGATCCTGGATATTGTCTGCCTAACGGATTGTTCAGAAATGGTAGCAGTGAAATCTCTATTGATCTGGCAAATGCCAGTGAATTGGTATCTCTGATTACTGTGACCGCTCCAACCGCGTCATTCTCATATCCTACTATTCAATTGTTGGAATTGTGGGTGAATCAAGTATATGTTGTGCCTGAGTTGCATGATATCTTCCTTACCAGATATGGACATTCGCTAATTCGCGTTCATCGCCATCAGAAGAAAGAAATTAGATCTGGTGAAGAAGGAATCAAACTTGATGGACTTAGATGGCCTGTTGAAAGATTCTATTTTGCTTTCCAACCAACTGAGAACTTGGATAATGATCAGCAATGGCATAAAGTATCAGTTCTTACAGAATTCAAGGTTAATACTGCCATTTCAACCAATGTATTTTCGCCGGCTGTACCAGCTGCAGGATTTAACATTTCTACTTATTATGCTGAAACTCCAACAGTTACTAATTTGTCATTGGAGGCTAATGGCAACTTACTATTTCCTAGAATCGATTCTACGTTCTTTAATAGTGCAGTCGCGTTCCAACATGGTAATAGTGATATTTCTGGACCTGACGATATCGGTTGGTACTGTATGAACTTCAACATCAAACCGCTTGGTGGAATTCACACGGGTGGTCATAATCCGCCGTCTGGTTATGTTAACTGTTCCAAAGCAAGAGAATTGTATTTGCATTTTACTTCTACGTATATCAACAGTGCGCATCCAGTTAACCTAATTGTTAGTGGTATTGCTCTAAATTTCTTGGCGATTGATGATTCATCAGCACAATTAAGATATTCTACATAATATACAAATGGTTGCAACTTTTGAAACTGCCGTTGGAAAAAAACAAGCAAGTTCTAACGATGAATTCGGCGCAGTAATTTGGGCGCTAATTAAATCAGTACCGTGGAAAATTGCCATATGCTTATTTCTGCTGTTTATCGTTATAAACAGTACTATTTTCATTGAATACTGTATTGAACCATTTGGCAACACTTATGCTTCAACTCAATTAACAGATAAAGGTATTTATCTTCAAGGATTGTTCTTATCTATTGGTTACATTGTTCTAAATACTCTTGTATCTTACGAGATTCTATAATTAGTTCGTCCTCAGTGAGCTTCCTTTTTTTTACTACTCTACAACGTCGCGCTAAACATGCAATCGCCGCTATTATATACCACATTACTAATTTAAATATTTTAAAGCAGATTTATATACAATAAAAAATGTCTTTTTATGATGGCGTTTCTTTTGGGTCTGACCAAATCGGTCACCATTCAACTGGAACATATATGCATCCAGCTAGGTATCCGACGCGCGGATTAGAGTACAGACAAGATTATTATCCAAACGGTATAACACATTTTTCACCTCAAGCAGTTTATATTCCTGATGCTTCTAGTAGACCGTGGTCTAATCATGTCGACAGGCTATCGCTGCAAGCAAAACTAGAAGACGAAAATCGTAATGTTAGGAAGCGCGAATTCTTTAATGAGGGTCCTTTGAATTGCCAACATAGACCGCCACAACAGCAACAGTCAATATGTCAATGTGTTACTTGCACAACTCCCACAATTAGCATTAACGTGTTGGTATACATTTTCATGTTTATCATTATTGTATTGTTGGCAGTCTATCACATGATTGGAAATCAGATAGAAACGCTAAAAGAACTATTGCGTATGAAGCCAACTTAGTCGGTAGTTAACAAAGTTAACAGAAGCCAACTTAGTCAGTAGTTGGCAAAAGCCAACTTAGTTGGCAAAAGCCAACTTAGGTATTTTTGCGTTTGCTAAAAGGAACTTTACAATATTCAAGAAATTGTTTTTCTTTTTTGAGTTGTTCTATGTCTTCCTTGGTTATCCAAGCAACGATAATACGTGTTCTAGTATCTTGATCTTCTATATAAACACGAAATTGTCTACTGACTAAACTACTTACTATGCGATAATGAATTTTAATTACAGCGTCTTCTAATCTCATATGCGGTATAGAAAATGAATTACTCATTGTAGAATCAATATAACTTTGGCCCATTTCGTGAGCATCTTTCATCTCAGTATGCAAGCATCGCAAAATGTCGTGCACATGCATTTCTATTTGTTCTAGTTTTGTGCTGGAATTTCTGAAATTTTCAGCAGTGAAGTTTTCGTAGGCAGCCATTGTTTTTTTGTAAGTTTGCTACATATAATATATATAAATGAATTCTACCGGTGTTTTGATAATACTAATAATTGTAATTATGTTTTACATGCCAACAATACGGGAGACTATTGTAACCCAACCGGAGAAGGTATGTTTAGACAATCAAAGATGTTATCTTGTATCGGGTAGATACGATAATGCGTCAAAATTAACGGCAGCTAAACTTCTTGACAGCTTGCATAATGATTGCTTATTGCTAGTGCGTCATATGAGAAATAACTATTTGTGGAATACAAATATGAAAGACCCGGCTATCAATCTTCGTAAAATCCTCGCAAAGAACCTAACTACTCGATACAATGCAGATGTTATAGTGGAGAATGTACCGATTAGTAATACTGACACAAGTTATACAATTGACAAAGGCGGCAAGCTCGCAATTTGTTTACGCAATAAACAATCTAACTATTACACTTTTGAGTCTTATCCTGAGCTACAATTTGTAGCATTTCATGAATTGTCGCATATTGCTACGGACGTACCGCATCACAATGACGATTTCTGGGCGGTGTTTAAAGTATTATTGCAAGAAGCTGAGCGGGCAAAAATATACACCCCTAAGAATTACAGCATAAATCCTATTATTTACTGCGGATTGAACGTAAGATATAATCCTTATTTTGACGAAAATATTAATGAAATGGACTTGTACCACAGGCTGGACACTATATAATTGGATAAAAATGATTTAGATAATAGACTATAGCAATATATACGGTTAATAAAATGGATTACACAAAAATACACGAAAAATGGTACAACAGTGTCATTGATTTAACCAGTATGAATGAGCTTCCTACTAGGAGAAAGTTTATCGATAGACCTCTGGACAAACAAATAGTTAGGGCTCAAAACGAAGGCGAGAATTTCATGTTCCTTCCATGCACCACTTATGAGATGACTCTGTGGTACGAAGGAGTGGAAAAATATGTACTTGTATTATTCGGTATTTCCGAAAGCGGCAATAAACAAATTGTAGTCATAGAAGAAATAAAACCATTCTTTGTGATTCGTATTCCTGAAAATAGAAAGCATGAACCCGAAACATACAGAGAATACATCAGCGCAAAAATATCTGAAGATAAATTTCGGAAACCATGCCGTACAAAAATACACATGGCGCGCAGATACATAGGGTATGAAGAAGACGAATATCCATACGTACTATTGGAATTCAATACTTTGAAAGCTCGACGGGCGGCATTTTATTATGTTACGAAAGAACTGAATTTGGACACCGGATGGGATGATCCGAGAGATTATCCTAGGGTAGTTTCTAGAAATCACAATTTATCATTGACGCAATGGTTGGAAGTGGAGAAATACACAATAGAAGATGATCCACATTTCAAACTGCCGATTATAAAGGTAACTGTTGATACTATCAAGACTTACAAAGGTAAGCTTAACCGACCATCTCTAATGAAAGACAAAACGTTGATGGCTTATTGGGATATCGAAACATATGCAAAAGATCATTCAGTTCCGCAATTCCACGATAAAAACGCTAAAATGTTCCAGATAAGTTTAGTATTTTGCTGGCTTCACCAAAATGAGCCTATTATGCAATATATGATAACGTGTAAACCGTCCAAACCTCAGCATAACTTTACTACAATATTATGCAAAGACGAAGGAGAAATGATATCCGCTATGGGTAAAATTCTCGAGTTAATGATGCCAGATTTTATGGTCGGATTTAACTGCGGTGGCTACGATTTTCCCTGGATTATCGACCGAGCAAAGAAAACCGGTACTCTTGTAGAACTTCATGAGTTGGCATCTATGGTAAATCGTAAAAAGACTACTCAAGATGACGTGCTCAAATGGAACTATTTTACAGAGAATGTAAAGATAGAAGCGGAAACATCTGCTATCGAAAATACATATCGATTTCCGGGCGCACTAACATTCGATTTATGTACTATGTTCAGACAGCTCCACCCTAACGATGGCTATTGGAGCTTAGAATATTTCTTATCGAAATGTGGGTTGCCGCCAAAGGACGACATTAAACCCAGACAAATCTTCTTAGCATTCGAGGCAATTGAATCTATCCAGAAACACCCGCTATTCAAACAGGTGCTAAAATACGGAAAACAATTCAAAACAGAAAAGGAAACATATAGCAATTCTATTCTACTAGAACAATTTGAAGATGACGATGAAAAAGAAATCGAATACGACAAATCCATTACAGTAGAAGAATTGTATAAACAATACGACGAAGCGCGCAATGTATTAAGCGATGTTGCCAAGTACTGTATTATCGATTCTTATAGATGTCACCAATTGCTAAAACTGCGTGATATCGTTGGATCAAAACGAACTATGGCACATATTTCATACACAAGTATGTTCGATGCAGTTTATAGAGCAGGCGGTGCTAAATCAAGAAATGGTATTGCTAAAGTGGCATACGACAGAAATGTCGTTACTTCTCTGGCAAAGAAAAATGTAAAGACTGATCTGAAATACCCGGGTGCGTTCGTATTTAATCCTAAACCTGGATTTAGAACTACCAGATTGACGCCATTTGAAAGACGTGAAAAATACAGAAACTTTCAAAGGGACAAAGCCAATCATCCGACGCGCTATGAAAATTGCACAATACCAGAAAGAGTATCTGCGCCATATTCTAATTGGAAAAACATTACAGATGAACAAATTAACGAGTTGAATCGTTACATCTATGAAAACGATATAGATTGTGTTAAAATGTCCAAGTCCGCCGCTACTGAACTTGTAAAATCACTAAAAGTAGAACTGACCAAAAACCAAGAAGATGCTTTTATTGAGTATTTAATGGAAGATACAGATTACCCAGTAACAGGATTAGACTTTGCAAGTCTGTATCCTAGTGTTGATATGACTTACAACCTATCCGGCGAGACTATTATCAGTCCTGACGAATATGGAAGTGTAGAAAACGCACGAAGAGTAGTAATGAAACTAAAAAGCAAAGGATATAACATACATCGTATTGAATTTAGCTATGGAGCAGGTACTGTTATATCTTGGTGTATCAGACATGACAATGATCCCAAGAAAATCGGTATATTTCCAAGTGTCTACGCTGAATTGTTCGCGTTGCGTGCGAAATTCAAAGCGCCGCTCAAATTATACGAGATGTTGAAAGAATATTGCAAATATTTCAAGATGAAACAATTGAGTCTGTTTGAAATTATGCTAGTATTGCGATTAGGCACTTATAAGAAGGGAAAACCATTAACATCAGTGCGTAATTTACTGGAAGTACTAGAATTGTACCCAGAAGAAAAGGATATCACAGATGTCGAAAAAAGAATAGATGAATTCAAGATTGATCAAAAAGAGTATGTAAGCTTTCTAGGTCTAGAAAAACACAAAGAATTCATTCCAAATTATGTTCGGCCTGAAATTCCGAAGTTGAAAGGCGAAATGATCATAACTATTCCAGAAATTGAGTTCTATGCGGGTCATTTTGAAACAAAACAGCTGCAGATTAAGATTTACATGAATACTTTCTATGGTGAATCAGGAAATCAAGCAAGTCCTTTGTATAAAAAGGATATCGCAGGCGGTATTACTACGGGAGGTGTACACAATATTAAATTTGCCGCAAAAGTAGTAGAATCACAAGGATGTGGCATTGTGTACGGCGATACTGATTCGCTATATATTCACGCTAATCCAAGCCTGTTCAGAGAAATTAACAAATTGTACTTTACTGGAAAAATATCCAAACTTGAATATTGGACTAAGTTAGTTGCTATGACTTCTAACGAAATCGATAGAGTGCAAATTATTGTTAACAATAGTCTAGTAGAGAATAACGGCAGCAACTATCTTAAAATGGAATATGAAGAAGTTCTGTGGCCTTACTTTCTATCTCGTAAGAAGAAATATGGAGGTGTGCAACATAAAGCCGTCATCAAATTCGACATTACAGAACTGAAAAAGTTATTTCTTAGAGGATTAGACGTAAGAAAGCGCGGTACTAGTGTGTTAACCGTACGAGCTACAGAAAACATATTGTTTACTGCGATTCGTCCAGATAACCTACTTACATGGCGCGAACTAACACTAAATGAAATTGATCGTATCTATGAAGACTTCAAAGCAGGAAAATTAGACATTACTCAATTTATCAAAACGGCGAAGTACAAACCTATTACTATTATTCAAAGAGCCAAGGGCAAAGGAAACAAATCTGTTTTAACATTTGCTGATAGGATGAAAGCACGTGGAACACAACTAACTCCTCATACTCGATTTAACTTTGTAATAGCTGAAGGTCAGCAATTCAAATACGATTACAGAGGACGAAAACGCATATTGACTACTGGTGAAAGAATGGAAACAGTTGAATACGTAAAGGATAACAACATTTCAGTAGATATCAACTATTATATGTTGAATTATATCTGTGGTCAACTATGTCAATTCGTTTCTTATCATCCGGATTTCTATGTTGCTCCTAGAAATGACTCTCACGAAGAAGCTAAGAAATCATCTGATACTACTAACAAAGCAGCTAAGAAGTTCTTGACCACATATTGCAAACGTTATATGACGCCAGTTATTAATAGAGGTCCACTTGTGAGAATTCTATTCAAATATACTAAATCTAAATTTGAGGAAATCTTTCAGCAACTAGGTTGCGCTAATTGGACGCCTATATTATTCGTAGATTGGCAAGTCGGTACATCTGCTAAGTTCCGTAAGTCATTCGTCAGTTTAGTAGAAAAAAATACACCAAACGATGACGAAGATGATCCAGACGATATTATCAAGCGTAAAATAAAGAAATACGGTAAAGACTACATATTTGTGTTATATCGAGATTATGTTACATCAAAGAAATCAAAGCAAAAACAAGCCGAGTTGAAATACCGCGAACAAAGAGAGAAATATATTGGATTACTCGCTGCGAAGATCAATACTATTATGTCTACTATTCATAAGCACATGGCTCTAGTAGAAAAGGCTAATATGGATATGCGTAAACTTGGCAAGATTGGTTCATACTTTCAAAGCGCGACCAAAGATAATCCCAAAGTGAAAAGTGTAGAAGAACTATTGGGTAAATGGATGACAGATATGGAAGTAGAAGAAACGCTAGCTGAGTTCGACAAGCAGTTATACTCACAACTTAAGGAGTTCACTGGTGACGACTATTATCAGCGCGGATTTGAAACTCTCGAGTTGGTCTACAACAAAATGATCAAAGCTAACCAGAAGTTAATACAAGCTAACGAAATGGCAAAAGCTATTACGAAGAAAGTTAACAAGGTTAATAAGAAGGATCATTGTGATGATGATGAATTAGAAGAAATGCGTCGTAAGGTTAATGAGATGTCTGATGTTGATAGCAGCGATAGCGAGAAAGCTCATAAATTAAAGAAAGGAGCTGATGTTCCAAAGGCCGTTATTGACGATGATAGCGAGGAAGACGATGATGAATCCGCATACGATTCTGACGGCGATACTCGTATGTTAATACTAGATGATGAAGACATAGAAGAAAGAGCTCTTCCTATTGAAGATGATTAATTATCAACAAGTTGATTGATTGACTTGAGAAAAAAATTATTATTTTTTGATTATCAATTTGTTGATCATCAACTTGTTGATGATTTTTTAACAGCTGCAATCGTTATATTCAGCTCCAGTACGCCACTTAACCTTGTTACCCGGGTGCATCTGTCTATAATCCTCAGAAGATACAGTTCTTGCGCCGGCACCAGAAACTGCAACATGCATATCTGGACGGAACAGACCCATTCTCTTATTGGGTCCCTCATCGTGATCGGTAATTGACAAAGAACTGCCGCCAGTTGTTCTGTGCGGCATTTCTGTCAGGAAATACTTATGACCCTTGAAAACACTCTCGTCAAGTCCAGCGGCCCGCAGATATTCTTCATAGT
>JACCEA011178816.1_pt1 | contig 39178 bp, 70 predicted proteins | sample 7449851 | NCBI WGS metagenome assembly JACCEA01 (sample SAMN15323453, study PRJNA562643) | freshwater metagenome | isolation source: river surface water | place: USA:Blue River Watershed | collected 2017-08-18 | reverse complement strand
AAGTTCTAAAGCATTATAAATTCCATTTGTTGTATCTGAAATTGAAAGATAATAATATGAACCACCATAAACAAGGGTATGTTGATGAATTTGTATAGGAACTGGATTTTGTGTTATTGGAATATTAACAAATCCAGATTCTAATCTGGTATTTGCCAGAGCAAGAACTCCGGGAGAACTTCTTGTAAGGTCAGCAATTGAAATATTAAAAACATTAACCTCTAGTGTTGACGCATACGCAACTGTTGGAGTTGCAGTAACAACAATGTTTGATCCTGAAATAAATGCACTATAAGTTGCAAATCCTACTGGAGGATTAATTGATTGTGTATATAATTTTCCATACTCAGAAATATAAACATCTGTTCCATCATGAACTATATTTAATTCAACAGACTCTCTGAATTCACCAGTTTCATCATTCAAAGTAACTAAAACTTTGGAAGATCTATATGTAGTATCTACAGTAGAAATGCCAATCGTTGAAGTTGACCCACTAGGAATTTCTGAAGTTTGGTTATTGAACTTAACAATATTTCCAAGATCATAATACTGTTGAGCGGTAGATCCTAATCCAGCAAAAGTATCAAATAAACTATAAGATACTAATTCAACATCAAAATCATTAAATTCATAGTCAAATGGGTTAAAGGTAATTTCTCCAAAATTGCCCTTAATTTTAAATTCAAAATTTCCAAGTTCATTTACGGTATCTAATCTACCATACTGTGAAACGTAACCTTCCAAATTATCATGAATTATTGTAATTATTCCAAATTGTCTTTCATTAAAGAATAGTTTATCTTTAACATATGTAAAATATTTTCTAAATCTAGTTTGGAAAATTGGGAATCTATCGGCAACAACAAATCTTTCCTCTCTAGGAAGGTTGTTAAATTCTCTACTAAAATCATCTATCATTAAAACTCTATTTCCAACAGATTCTGCATAATCCTGAACTGGAATTGTATTAAATACTATTTGGTCAGATACAACTCTACCATCAAGAAGATAAGAATTTTCAGAAACCATGTCAAAATTGACATATGAATTCAAATCAATTATAGATATTAAGTCTGAAACCGAATTTAATTCAGAGTATGAAATAGTGATTGGATTTGCAGTTTCTGTTGAAGATTCTACTTCAAAAGTAGAAAACTTTCTAAATCCAGAAACATGATTTAAACTGGATACAGCATCTTCCCAATCAGAATACTGAGTTTTTGACTTTAAATCATATGAGAAATATTGATAATAGAAACTATCTTGAATTCTTTGACTCTTATCGTTCAAGAATCCTATTTCAGTATCCCATCCTCTAGCAACCGTAGAAGAAGAACTTGTTTTATATTCTGCATCAAAAAATTCAACCTTTCCTACAACACCAGTTAAATTTGAAGTTTTTCCAGTTATTCTATCACCTCTTACAAATTTGTTATCAGAAAGAACACTAACAAATTCATTTTCTCTATCCCAATATTCAACAATTCCGGTAAAACCACTAGTGGTTACAACTTCTTCACCAATAACAAAATTATTCTTTTGAAGTGTTATTTCAAATGTTGGGAAATAACTCTGAGGAACAACATAACCAAAAGAATTGACTGGTATATAATTACCAGGAATTTGTTCACCAATTAGATAGTTGCTCATATCAATTGAGAAACTTGTAGAAGTCACATTTTCTACAGTAAATAACGCATAACCATAATTTTCTGAATTAATTCCCTTAACATTTTGATTTACACTAACTTCATTAGTAATTGGATCTACAACAACATCATTAACCCTAAAGTTCTCAAGTAAAACCTTATCACCATCATCAAAAGGAACATCTGCTTTACTACTAAAGAATGGATTTAAAGTAAACGTTAGTATTTTTTCATCTATATTGTAAGAAGCACTTCTAACACTAATTCCATTTGAATTATTAATAGGAACAATAATTGGAGTTTTATTGAACAGACCAGAACTATTTTGAATTATTTCGACTTGATAATCTTCAGGAATGAATTTTAATTCGGATTGCGAATCAAATTTATTAGTTAATCCATCAAGAACAATAAGATCTGGAGTAAGAGTATAATTTTTACCTATAGAAAGTACTTTAATATTTTTAAATATACTTAATGGTTCAACGTTTATTAGCTGAGGAAGATTTCCAGTTGGTCTAAGACTATAATCAACACTATAATCAAATCCAATATTTTGAATGTCAACTTTTTTAACTGATCCTATTTTTTCGCTGAATGGGAATAATAATGCACCACTTCCAGTTTCTGTAGTAATTGATGTTATTCCAGGTAAAACTCTATACTTCCTATCTCTAGAAAGGACAGATACTTTTTCAATAGTTCCTGTTGTTGAATATGAATCAGTTACATATGAGATATTTGAATTTGATTTTGTATATGAAGTCTTTTCAGGTCTTTTTCTTAAAAAGTAGTCAAAATAATTTGACCCTGCAGAATAAACTCTTTTTTCTCCGGAATATGCACTGTCTAAAATGAACAATGTGCTATTATTAGATATGTTATCATCATCAATTCTATATTGAGTTTTTGTTTCTGGAACATTAAGTGAAGTATTGACTAAAGTAAATTTGTAAAAAAGTTTTTGTGGAGTATGGTCATTTATTTCTAATCTAACTTTTGCAAAGTTTTCTACACCAATTTCTCCAATTTTAGTTACCTTGAATGAAGTATCATTTTCAGACTTTATAAATTTTTCAATGAATTTTTCATCTGTGTATAAATCAAAGTCAAATGCAGAAAATCTTGTGTCATTATTTACAAATGAAAGTGACTGATCTGTTAAAATGAAGTCAACAATTTGATTTCTATAAAGATTAAATGATGGATTTATGGAAGAAATTTTTCCATCTGAAGATGTTATAAGGTCAATAACATTTGGATTTTTTGAAATAGCATCATTATAAGTTTCTGCAAGACTGAAATTGTTATCATCTTTAACTACAACATAATAAATTTTATTATTTTTTATGGGAGAAAGCGGATCAGTAACCTCAGTTGTGTGTATAACTTTTTCTCCAGTATAATATCCATGATTATTAATAATAATTGTATTATTATCTGTATCTGTCTGCACAAAATCTTTTGGATCAAAAACTAATCTTCTATTTTCATCATTATATTTTACAATTATTTCTCTTACAGAAGTATCTTTTACAGTAATATTAACTTTTTCATTATAAAATAAAGAAGGATTTGTAGATGTAGTGACTCTAGCAATATTTTTAGAAATTTTTCCAACCTGAACATCATTATAATCAGTTTTAAAACTATGATATTTTCTAGACCCAACATTAGTAAAATAAAGTAATGTTGCATTATTCGTTGGATTTAAATACTCTCCTGTAGTAGTTAAACCAACATAATCCGTAGAAATACCAATATGATTGGAATCAAATACATAAGCATACAGATTTTCAGGATCTGTTAATGGGAAAGTGGTTAGTTTATTTTCAGATGCTATAATTTGAGAACCAGAATTGTTATTATAAACAATTTTATCACCTGTTTTTAATTTATGTTCTGGTAAATATATTTGTCTGATTGGGATTTCTCTAGTAATCCACTTTTGAACAAAAGAAGTGACTCCGGATCCTGCAATAGAATTTAATTGTGTTAATGTAAGATCAATTGTATTATAATCTACAGTTATAGAACTAAATCCAACATTGAGAACTTTTAATTGTTCAAAGTCAAAAGAAGGGTCAGATGATCCAATTAATTTTACATACTCTCCAATTTTAAAATTGGAAGAATTTATTTGATTATTAAATACTAAACTAAGTTTTGCATTTGGGTCTCCATATACATATGAATCTGTAGAAATACCAACTTGATAGTTTAAAGGAGTTGTTTCTAGAAGAACTGTACTTGCAAATCCAGTAGTTCCAATACCCACAGAAATAGAAGGATCGAAATAAATCTCATTGTTTATTGGATAATTCTTTTGTCCAAGGAAAACTTCAGAGGAAAAGTCTCCAACCGCAGAAACTTCAAAAACTCTTGGTTTTTCGATTAAAGTTGCTCCTGCAGGATGAGAAGAAATTCCAGATTTATTTCTTAAAACTCTTATTTCAGAATCTTGTGGGTAAATATTCAATACTTTTAATTCTTCATATCCAATACTGTAGACATCATTTGGTCTAATTGCAGTTGGTTTTAAGTTACCAATAACTTTAAGATTTATTGGTATAAAATTATCAGCAGAAGTTCCAATTGCAATACTTTGATTAAGTGATAATTGATTTGTAAACACATTTACGGAAGAACTAACCTCTTTCCTATCATTTGTCAACAATTCATCAAGTCCAATAATAGAAATAATATCATTATCACTCAATCCGTGAGGTTCTGAAGAAACGCCAAGAACAGAATTTGTGAAAGTTGAAGTTCCAAACTCAATATTTTCAATAGTCGTATTGTTTACTGAAATACTATTAACAGTTTTTCCTTTGATTTCAGATACTTCAGCAAAGGACCTATTACCAAATTCATCTTCATCAAATTCTATTTTGTCGCCTACAGTATAATTTTCACCTCCAGAAATAACAGTAACATCATCAATTATTCCTCTTTCAGTTCTAGATACTTTATTTAATTGCTCTTCATAATCAATAGGATTGAACACATAATTATAGGTTGCGGTATCACTTAAAAACTTATATTGATTTGTATTTCTAATTAGGTTTAGACTCTCAAAAGAAACAGAGTTTTGATTTATAGTTGTTTCAAAGTTAAAATCTATTATACTTGATTTAAATTTATTTCCAATCAAATAGGGAAACTCTGGTCTCAAATATTTTTGACTAAATTGACTGTCAAATCCACCAATTGTCGAAAAATATGCGTACACTCCATTAGGAAACTCTGGAGTTACACAGAATCTACCATTATATTCGTCAAGATCACCAATATCAGTGTATTGATAATCCTCAACAAATATTCCCAAAGGAAAAATATCTGTACTTGGTCTATTTTCACTCAATAGTCTGGAATACCCAGATTCCATTCTTTTAAACAATCCACTACCATTTGCGTTTGTAAATCCAAATGGTCCATAAATCGGATTTCCGTCATATGCCCATCCTATAATTGGAGAGTGTATATCTGATGTAATACTTTCAACACCATTAGAATCAACTTCTAAATCCTTTTTATAGAAAATTTTATCTCCTTCAACCTTAGACACCAGAATATTTTCTCTGAGTTTTCTTGGTGAATATGAGTGAGTTATTTGAGTAATTCTTTCTCCAAATTCATTTTTTGTATCATACAAAATAATATCATTGGAAGTTATTAAATTTTTTAATATTAATCTTTCTACAGAATTGATATTCCAAGTTTGGATTGAAAAATCAAATCCAGCACCAGACCCAGAAGATATTACTCTAAGACTTGTTCCGTTATTGTTATAATTTATTCCTTCTGATGTAACTTTTACATCGATAATTCTTCCATTTGAAATTATAGGAATTAAATTCGCACCAGTTCCTGCCCCATCAATTTCTATAGTTGGAGTCGTATTATAATTTGAACCACCGTTAACAATTAAAACCCTTTTTATTTGTCCATTTGAAATAATAGGCTTTAATTCTGCCCCAGATCCATTTTTTACTTGTATGTTGGGTTGCCTATTGAAATTTAATACACTTTCGGAACCATATCCAGAACCAGAATTTACAATCGCTGTTGAGAATAGTTCACCTTTAAAATAAGGTATTATCGTTGCTCCAATTTCTGCTGCTGGTAACGATTTATTCTTGAAATTTCCAAGTATTTCAACTTTAATTTCTTGATAGTTTATATTATAAGATCCAGATCCATAGTCAACAAAATTGACAAATATATTTTTTGTTAGGTTATAATCTTTTGGATTTACTTGGTCAGTATTAATTCCACACAACCTAAATTCATTTTCATCAAGTACACTTACAAAATATTCCGTATTTGTTGTCAATCCAGATATAGAAGTTCCATTAGCATTATATACGATTATTTCTCCAGTTTTATATCCGTGATTGTTAATTTTTATAGAATTTCTATAAAGATCTAAATGATCATTATTGAATACCCATTTTTTGTTTGTGTAATTCTTTCCACTTCTGATTACTCTAATGGAACCTATGGTTGACTTTTTATTTACACTCTTAAGGTAATGTTTTCCTGGAGCAAGACTAGTTAAATCTATTGGATTTGTTTTATGAATCGCATCGGAAAAAGTTCCATAAATTTTTAAAACAAAATCAGTATCTGGAGAAACAAAATAATCAACATTTCTCTGCAATCCTTCAATTGGAACATCCGTATAATCATACCTAATTCTTTCTCCTTCATAAAATTTATGCTTTAAGTTGAAAGTAATTGTATTTGTAGATACATTTACCTGATTACTTTCCGCAACAAACTCGACAAAATGCTCAAAAACAGTCATATTTGGAATTGCTAGAGCATTGCTACCATTTCCACCAGAAATTTTTATTTCTGGTATTCCGTCATAATCAAATCCTCCATCCAAAATATCAATTCTATCTAATGAACCTCTAACATGTGATATTGCTGTAGCACCAATTCCAGAATCATCAGTAATTTCCAAAATTGGAGGGTTTATAACATCATAACCACTTCCAAAAGATTTTACATCAATCGATTTAATAGCACCATAGTAAATAAAATCATTTGATTTATAATTTTGAATCTCAACTCCATTAGCCAAAATTCCAATAGGTCCAGATGGTGTTATAACCTCATCATTTGGTATTGTTGGTTTCGAAATCTTTTTAAAAATATTTTTTGGTGAAATTTTTCTACTAAATTCAGTTTCCTCTCCAGAACTTAAATTGTTCTGGAAGAAAATTAATTCATTTGTTGATTTATAAATTTTATTCTCGGTGCCAGATAACTCTAGAGTATCTTTGCCCAATCCAACATCAACAAAAATATTATTGTCAATATTACTTCTACTACTTGACAGTTTTATTTGAGTCGAGTTATTAAAGCTTCCTAAAACTTTAACATAATAGACTCCATCTAAAATATTAAGAGAATTTCCATCTGGACCAGATTGGTAATATACAGCATCTCCAGTAATGAATGAGTGCTTTCCAATATTTAAAACTTTGTCGATAATACTAGGATTATTTACATTGACCGATTCACCTATGAAAAAGTCTTCACCCAATACTACAGTTTCATCACTCAGAGAAATTCTTTCTTTACTATATTTTGGTAAAGATTGTGATGAAACATAGAGATTTTCTTCAGAATCTTTATATGTGTTTTGAACATCTGCAATATAAATGTTATCTGATTCTGGAAAAACTTCAGAGTTATATGTAAATTGAAATTTTGCAACTTTTCTTTCAATTTTATATGTACTTGATGGATTAAAATTTGGTGGCAATGATACATTAACTTTGAAATTATTTGAAACAGACTCAATCACACCATTAAAAGATTGTAATAGTCCAAAAGTAGATTGTAGAGTTACTTCATCACCTTGATAAAATATATGATCATCATATAAATTTATTGTGTAAATATTATTTTCTGGATTATTAATTTCAATACTTTTTACGTCATATGATGGACACGCATTCAATTTCCAATTATTAAATTTACTATCTTTGATATCTTTTCCTAAAGTTCTTAATTTAATTCTATTTCCACTTACAATATAATGAGACTTGGGATCAACTATAGCTTCCGACAAAACTCCACTGATTCTAAATTTGATTGGATTTTCATCTTGACCAATAGTTAAACCACCTTCACAAACATAATCCAAGTAAATATCGCTTGCTCTTTGAATGGTTCTAACAATACCAGAACAACCTAAGAATTGATTCAGATTTTTTCTTTCATAATTGATTGATTGTGAAGTATTGTCATCATAGTAAACAACCAGTGTTCCATTTTTTTCTGGAAATCCATAAGTACTATCTACTGATATTGATGTAGATCCAGTAAGAACATCATCAATAACTCTAGTCTTGGGCCCAATTACAAAGTTACCATAAACAGAACCTCTTAAGTTAATATCTTTATTATAATCAAAATCAAGACTTAATACGTAATAAGTTTTATCTTTTCTTGATATAGTTTGAACTTTATTGACTGTTCCATATGCAGAAGATATAAAGTCTTTTCCATCAATCGTTAATGCATTTTGAAATATTGTTGTATTTACAAGTTCTTTAGGATCTCCTTCAATTGCTTCAACAACTAATTCTTGATTCTTTCTATATTGAGCATCTGAAGGTCTAATTAAGTAATCTCTTGGTTTTATAACCTGAACATCGTCACCAAACAATGCTTTAAATAAAATCTTATATGAAGCATCAGTTCCTTTTGAAGTGTAAAAATCCTTTAACTGCTTTATTAAAAGATTTTTATTGACTTTTATATTTGTTCCAGAGAAAAATTTTCTATCTTCGAATCCAGGAGCAAATTGATATTTTATTTTTTTAAAGAATTCGTTGAGGAAAAGAATATTTAAATTCTTAACTACAGAAGACCTTGAATGTTGACTAGCACTAGATTCTTGGAATTCTAAACCATTCTCATAAGAAGTAATTCCACTAAATCCCCTTGAACACTCTTCAAATGAGTTTGAGGTTTTTGACTTGTAGAGAATAATTTCATTATCAATTTGGATTAGACCATATCTGTCAGGAAATCCTGCAGTAGTAGATACAGGAATACTAGTATTTGAGAAAGAAATGTCTTGAGACAGACTAGTTGTCTCGATTAAATTTGTAAGATTATCAAGTTTAACATACTTATCAATATTTTGTAATATGTCTAGAGTACCACCTTGATATTCAATACCAGAGTAATATTCATTGAAAAGACTTTCAACTAGCGGATAATTTTCCTTTACAAAATTAGGAAGTTGATTCTTGATGACATTACTAAGTTTAATCCTTGTATTTTGCATTTCTACTATTCTCTAATTAATTTTCCATTCGTATAACTTGAGGTTGTAATGTAATTAGTTCCAGAAATATCATTTCCTGAAGAAATATTATCAGGAACAGGTGTAACTGTTACTTTATTCATATCAAGTTTTAGATAAAGATCTTGTAAACCAATGACATCATTTGATTTTGGAGTTACTGAAACTTCAACAATAGATTCTCCACTATCTATAATAGTAGAAATTATGTTAATTGGATTCAATAATATTTCACCTTTCTTATAATATATCTTACCAACAGATTGTCTAACTTGTATTGGTTGTTCAGATTCTGTTGACAATTTAAACAAGAAAAGATTGCCAGATTTTTGATCTGTATTTGGTTTATCGGCAATATAAACAGTTCCATTAATACCACTTACAGAGAATCCCGAAGTCTTTATGTTATATCCATTGAGACTATTAATATGAATTTCATTTCCAAAGCAAATTTCATATTCTGCAAACTGATTAATAGATGCTCTAAAATCTCTTCTTAAAGAAACTTTAGTTATGTTAGAAGTAATTGATTTATCACTCTCATCAATTAAATTTAAAACCTTACTATACTTAAATCTAATATCGCTTTTATCTGATTCTAATGACTTAGAATATTTTTCTAGGTTTGATAAAACTTTATTCTTAGACAATTGAGGATCATTTGTTAAGTTTTCATTATAATAAATCGTAGTATCTAATTCAATGAATAAGTATTTTAAATCAATAACATCAACTACTATTCCAGCAACTGTATACTTTCGAAGAAGATTTTTTAAATTCTGAGAAGCACTGGAAGATAAGAAAGAACCACTTTGAGGTTTAACTGCAACAAAAACTTTTCCATATCTCGGAGGATTTAAATCTTCTCCTCCAAAAACATTAACAGATTCTAATTCTGGATAAATTTTTGGAATAAGTGCTTTAAAATCGTTTGCTGTTACTGCTCTATTTTGAGAAGAGTAATATTTTGGAGCATAATTTCTAATTGACTGAACACTCTCGATTTCATTTCCACCAAATGATGCAGTATTTGCTGTAATATTAGAAACTCCTCTTGTAATTATTCCAGTGTTAGAGTCTAATCTTCCTGCAAATGTAAACTGTGACAGGTTATTTCCCAACAGTCCATTTGAAACCACATAACTACATCTAATGCGATTACCGTTATTCAATTTATTTCCAAAAATTCCATCGCCAAAAATTAATTCATATTTTTGATCTTCTATTTCTTGTGCAAAAAATATTTTTGAGTCTGATTTAATATCAATAATATCTTGTGCCAAACTATATTTTGTAGCAATAGTACTTGTACTGCTATCAAAAACAGAAACACTCAAAGTGCTTATATCAACATTAGAATTTTCTATAATATATCTCTGAGGAGGGTTTGGTATCAAAGAACTGACTAAAAATTCAGAACTTAATAAACTTCCCTCAAGTACTTCAATTTCATCAAAAAACGCAATCCCATTTACAACTGGAACTGTAATATCATCTCTAACGACAAAAGTATAGCTTTCTCCACCAAAATCAGATTCCGTAGTACATACAATTCCTTTTTTTAAGGTTAAAATTCTTGGAATTCTTGGGGCATCAGAAACATCAACGAAAAAGGATATATTTGCTCTTGCTGCTGTTCTTGATCTTGGAACATATCCAATATTTCTTGCTAATGAAACAACATTTTCTCTTAATGTTGCACTATCAATAAAGACCTCACCGCTAACCATGTTAGCATTGTATGAGGAAATGTACGTATTGTATGCAAGAATATCTATCAAGACCGACAAATTCGATCCTTCAAAGTCATAATCTGTAAAATCTGAACTTGATCTAAGAAAATCTTTGATAGATATTCTTATTTGATCAAAATCTAGGTCTGTAAAATTTACTATTGCCATTTATCGGGTTGGCTGTAATACGAATACTAACTGTTGTGGCTGAACATCTATACCTATAATGTTGTATTTAACCGTGACATTAAATTCATTGTTATCAAAATTAGGATTGACAATCACTTTAGTTAATGAAACTCTTGGTTCATAATTTCTGATTGTATTTTCAATTTGAGATTTGATTTCACTTGCAGAAATTGCATCAATATTTTCAAAAAGTGATTGTCCAATATCAGAACCAAGTCTTGGATTAAAAAATCTTTCACCTGGTGCAGTTAGCACCAGATTACGAACTGATCTTGCAATTGCAGTCTCGTTTTTAAGAGACAAAACATCAGAAGTCAATGGACTGACCTGAAGAGATAAACTAATATCTTTAAATGATTTACTAATTCTCTCTAAAGGCATTAATACTAAGACATATCTTCAATTTATTTATTAAGGATTTTGACCATAAAATGGTTCTGTTCCATAACTCCAATCATCATAATCGTCATCATTACGAATTTTTTCGTGAATTTCATTCTGAACAGAAAAATCGTGCTTTTTTGGAGTAATTTCGTCGTTATTAATCTCTCTGAGCATCTTTTTTTCTGATTTTTTTTCTGAAATGCTCCAATAATCAGTAGCTAAACTTGAAGTTCCCCAAACTTCTTTCATATAACTTGAATTTCGGTCTGGATTTGGGTGAATTGCCATCTGTTTTCTCCTATTTTAGGTTAAACAGAACTTTTTAAGGGGTTTCTATCCCTGAATTAAGTCCAGTGATTGTTTGGTCTCTCCCACCAAAAGTGTAAATCCTCTATTTCATCATCATAATACAGAGAAACTAGGTCACTTTTGAATTTACTATGAATATTTTCACATAATGATAGTGTATAGTAGTGAGATTTTCTGTAATTTTCATCACATTTTGTGATTTTTTTCATAGAATTAGTAATCCAAGTGTAATTTCCACCTCGGATTACTCCAGCTTCACATAAAACAAAGGTTTTCCACTTTCGACACCATTCTGCAAAGTTAATTTCAAATAAAATCTTGTATTCTAACGCATCTTCATCAGGAAATGGCACGTTGACTGCCTCAATATGAAAAATCTCCCGCCCCATTGATAATGAGTGCGAGAGATGTTGAGTGACAATACCTGAATAATCGGGAGAGACACATAAAAAACAAGTATCTGAAGGGTGAATATTCCAGTCTGACATCTTTATTTTGTATGACATCTCTTGAATGAGTGCCATTTCAGTGTCTTGTGATATAAATTTAAGTTTTTTCATATTTAAATTACACTTTCTGCCTCATAGAGAGACTTTGGATGACCGGATTCCCCCCTAAGAACTAGTTATAAGATTCTCAACCTTGTCCTCTATAACGCTTCCGTGCTTTATTCCGAGAAGACGCGGCATACTTGGTATGTTTACCTGCCCCTTGCCTCGATTTCTTGGGTTTAGACTCAATGAGTTGAGCACCACTGAAAGAAGGTCTCTTAGCCATTTACAATTTCCTCCAATTTAAGTTCATTCGGATCAATTTCACTACCCTCATAAAATTTATATGAGAGTTCTGAAAGGACTTCCGCACATTCTTCGTGTGAAAGCCCCGTATACATTAGTTCTCCTTTGTAGAGAATATTAAACATTTGCCTCAGATAACACGAGTCTTTTCGTGCCCAACGCGAATGCGAGGATCACACCAAATCTCATATCCCTGATCTTTCGCATCAAGACAGAAGGAAACATCCTCTCCACACATATCTTGTACTGCACCAGATTCAAATACTTGCATCTTCGGAGCAAACCAAGGATATTCGAGATTCTCAAAAACACCATTCTGAATCAGAACCCAACCAAATCCAGTATAATCAACTGTAAATGGTTTCCGACGCTTGCTGATACTCTCCACGGTTTCATGATTCATCACTCCACCATTGTTACGGAAATCATCTTCATCTAACCAATGTGCAACAGAGGTGGTGTGACCATCTTCTGTAGCATACCAACCAGAAACGATTCCACGCTTCTTCGACTCATCCACAACTCCCTCTTCATCAATTGCTTCTGCAGGGAATGCAAGATCACAAAGTTGCCAGAATTTCTCAGTGTTAAAGACAATATCACTATCAATCCAGAGTTGATAATCATATTGTAGTTTACCATCCCAAGGAATTTGCTTGGGTCCACGGAGAACATTCGCACCCAGACACTTACACCGTGCGAAATTTACCATTGAAGAATAATCTTGCGAAATCTGAATTCCACATCCATTTTGCACAAGATCAAAACATAGTTGAACAAATGCCTTTAGAAATGTATAAGAACATCCGCGCCCTGGAAGACAGAACACAATGCTCTTACCTCGCATTCTTTGTTTAATTGCATCGATATCCCAATCCTCAGTTGCCTGAGATGTGGGAGGTTTTGCCTTTACTGTAAATCCTTTTGCCATAAGAAATAAAAACCTTCAGTTCAATTTTATCGTGTTATTTAGTATTTGTAAACCCCTCTCAGTGAGAAGACTCTGAAACAACTTTTTTATTAACAATCAGTTCTTCAAAGTTTAAATCTTCTCTCTGATACTCTGTAGTTGTAATATCTACCATTGTTAGTAACGTATTCCAAGTCTTATAAAATTCATCTTCCTTAAGAGAATGATATAAGCACCGCCCCTTTGCGTATATGTGATAAACTTTTTCTACCATATTGAAATTCTATTGTTTCAATGCATTATATATCATCACAACGAATACTCCAAATAAAGTCATCAGCGGAAATCGAAATACATTGAAGAATTTTTCGGGATATCTTATAATCCACCCCGCAAAAATAACTTTCCAAAAATTCCAATACGGTCTACTTTTACTCATCCCTATACCTTAAAATTTTTTACGCGAAATTTTTTTTATATTTTTGAAATCCATTGAGGGTTTTAGAAATCCATTGAGGGTTTTAGAAATTCTTAGAGGCAAATATAGACCTCGTGGGGGCATACTTTTATAGCTTAGGGGTTCCTTAGCGTTTTTATTTAAGGGCGGGCGGTATAACATAAGGGCGCTAATCGTTAAACTGGCTGTCACGAATGCTGAGAACGAATGAGGTATCCCCCCATCCGTTCGTGTGCTGCTAAGTGTCAGCGAAGCGCAGATTTGAGAGCAATCTCTTCAGGTCGCAATTGCCCTGCTTTGAGTCTACCATTGCCGCCAGTGGAGTTGCTCCAACGGGAACCACATCCGCCAACCCGAGTCATAATCAGATCTGATTTGCGGGGTTTACGGGCAGGCAAACGAGTTACCTTCACTTTCCCCTGAATCTCTGCGATGAGAAGGTCATCGGAGGCAGCAGCAGCAAGAATCGAAAGATCAGTCATTTTCAGAGGAGGGTATCAGTGAGAAGAAAAAAAGGGGAGCAGAGATTAACCCTGCTTCCCCGTGTAATCTGTATGCAACCCAGCAAGTTCAGCAGTGGGGTATCCATCGATTTCCCAACCACGGGTGTGAGAATTCGCTTGAGATTTACCCTTGGCAACGTTAGTACCAACCCAGATAGTTTGGCGGGTGTTGATGTCGGTTGCCATTGTCCAGAGTGCCATCGATTGCTCCTTTGTTTGCTTCCTGTGTATCCTACCGCATCAGGGGCACCTCAGAGCACCCCCGACACACTTTGAAATGTTGACTCAAAAGGGGGTGGAGATTTCCAACCGATTGTGAATCCTAATGCGAGGGCGTTTGATTTGGCAACCGCCGCCCATAACAGCAAAGTATGAAGCGAAGAAAACCGAGATTGCTTTAGTCTTCAAGTGGTAGGAAGTAGGGTTAACTTAGTGAGAAATGAAGGTAACTCAGAACTCCATAGGTTGCAGAGTGGGAGTAGAGATTGCCGCATAATGTGCAGCGCACTCATTGATGTTCTGATCTTCGATTGCGGAAACCATAGAGTCAAGGATTTGAAGGATTTGATTCCCATCCTGACCTTGGCGAAGCATACCGAGAAGAGTCGAACGATTGAACATTTGAGAAAAAAAGTAGAGAGTTTGGGATTTGCCCCGCTGTGAGAATCGAACTCACACACCGTTAAGTGTCACCAGAGCAGAGAAGAAAGTGCCGAGTTAGAGTAGGGAACTCGGCAACCCTTAGAGGTCAGTGATCGCTGAAGATGTAAACAGTACGATAACCCTTTTCGCAGGCAGTGAAGTCATAACGAAGGTTGTTATCGTAGGTTGCTTCCCAATCAACTACAACGTGAGAGGGAACATCACCGTACACTTCATAAGTGAACTGTTCAGCGAAATCTGCGGTGGATTCGTATTCACCACGATAACGCTCATCGCAATCTTCGATGTCAGAAACGCAACCCATTTCACCGATGAGAGCGTCTACTGCTTCATAACCGATTGCCTCACCTACGCGCACATACTCTTCATAATAGGCAACAAAATCATTCTCATTGTAGGTGTCAATGAACTCCAGCATATCATCCAGAGCATAGTTCTCATCCAGCAACTCATCGATCTTCTCAACAGTGTTAGCAGCGAGAAAATCTTTGTAGGAAGCAGTCAGAGTCACGGTCATTAGAGTCAAGAATGAGGTTGAAATCAGCAGGTTGGGTTTCCCTTTCCCCCTGATGTAATCAGTATGGCACGGCAGGGGGGGCAGCGGGGGGTTTAGTGTGCAGTTCCCCAACTGGTCGGGATGGGAGTTCGTGTTAGAAACTCCCTGTACTATGGGTCACACAGGCAGCGAATCGTTCTCATCCAGGATACCGTATGAAATCTCAAAACCACTGCGGGTGGGATAGATTCCGAAGTAAAGTTTACCTAACCCGCAACCTAGGAACTCATCACCAGAGCGGGCAGATGTATCCAACCCGAAGTAAGCGAAGCGGGAGAAATTGTAGGGAGTTTGGAGTCGCATTGGAAAAAAGAAGTTTGTGAGAATCAGAGACACATCTGATGCATTACATCAGTTTCGATTTGTTTGAGTGTATCACCGTTCCACATTTCGGGAATGATGTCACCTTCCTCAGTGAACAATTCACTCACCCAGTAATCATGAAGCATTGCGTTTCTATCATTGAGATTCTCCAATCCCTGATAGATGGAAGAAACAATTTCAGAATCGTAGGTGAACATTAGGAAAAAAAGTGAGGGTGGAAAGTATCAGTCAACAGTGGAAGAATTCCACACATTCCAGAAACAATCCCACGCCCATTCATCAGCAACAAAGGTATCAATGCCCACCTGATTGCAAACCCAATCGTATGCTTCCTCACAACCAAGTTGAGTCTCACCGAGGAAGTTGTAAAGGGAAGCAATCACATCACGGAACTTTTGGTTCTCCATTTGTGACAGAAACCACTTACCAGTTTCAGTGTTGCGGATGATCATTTGCCCTTGAATGTTGTGAGCAGGGTAGAACATTCGGTTGCTTTCCTCAGTACTTTTATAGAATACAGGATGGGGGCACCCTTTGGGGGGTTTGGTGGGCAGTTCGGCAACTGGCACAGGGGCAGCTGCCGAGTTTGTGACACTAACTCTCAGAGGAGTTCTTTACCAAATTTGCCACAAAGATAGAATGCCATTCCTTTATCCTTCAGAGTACAACCTGCGAAGGTGAGAGGAACATAGGAACCATTGGTTTTAGATGCTTTGGTGCGAATCTGTAGCAGTTTGTTAGGACCAGTGATGGTTCTCAGTTGTTTGCCAGCATCAAAAAGAGTACGAATAGAGTCACAAATGAAGTTGTAATCCTCCTCCAATTCTTGATAGTGTTTGGCGTGAGTTTCTTCATTCAGAATCTCAGTGCCCACATAATCGTTGGAGCGAGTGAAACCCACATAGATGGTTTGCTTCAACTTCTCACCAACTTTGCTCTCACTGAATGACACTTGATCTTCGATGATTTCAGTGAGGCAATGCTTCAATTGTGTCACCGCGATAGATTCACCAACAGTGAAGGTCTTAATTTCACCATCCACCAAATCTTTGAGATTTGAAGTGTTAGGAATACCGAGGGCAATTTCCAGCAGTTGACCTCTAGAACCTTTGTTCTTTGCGGGTTTAGCGAATGCTTTGAAATCAGTGACCTTAAGTTGGGCAGCAACTTGAAGAGTGTTGAGTGTCATTGCGTTTCTCAAGAACAAAGTTAGTATGGCACGAAATGGGGGGCAATGGGGGTTTAGTGTGCTCTTCTAGGAGTGGCACAGACCCCTCCAGAATCCCCCGGAAGGTGTGTTTAAGGTGCTCAAGGTGTCAGAGCACCAGATAACACTTTTTAGAGGAATTCTGCCATCAAATAGTCAACGGTGATTTCCAATTCTGCTGCCATTCTTTCTAACTCCATATCCATATTATTTTTCTCTTCGTGTTCAATGAAAAGGTCAGCAGTTTCGTTAGTCACTTGACAACAGTCTCCAATTGTGTGTATAATGTGCCTTGTCACCGATGATGACAATCAAGACTCTAAGTTACTAAGGGAACACTTGAGTGTAAAGAGTTCCCGTAGAGTTATAAAAAAGGTCCACAGGTTGCTGATACTCTTCAGCAAGATTGTACGCTAGGTCGTATGCTTCATCAGCATCACAGGTAGTGTTCTCCCAAGGAGCAGAATCACAGCGAACATCTAAACGCATTTGAAAAAAGATAAAGGGTGAAAAGGTCAGGCGCAGAGATGAGATTCCATTCGGATCTCTTTGACTTCCATCGTAGCATAATCGTAACCATCAACATCCGTCAGGTGTTGATAGTATGCTTCGGCAGCAGACTTGCAATCATACAGGCGCAAGGAATCAAAGTGCTCACCTTCATAATCCCAACCACCGATCACTGCGTAAACCTTGGTCATTTGCTCCGTTTCCGTTTGATGTCCTTAGTATGGCAGGTCTCAGGGGGAACCTCAAGGGGTCTTGTGCCACTCCCTCAGGCGGCACACTGGAAGCGCCCGCTGTTGAAATTATGATACGAAAAGGACTCACGATTCACCAGTTTGAAAGACCCGAACTCATTGGAGAGAACATAACCTTCAGCATCAATTCTGTCTTGCCCGATGTAAGCAGCAGGTCCATCATTGCGGCAGATGAAGAGGCAATCTTCTTTGATGCTCTTTACCAGCAACCAGAACTCAATCAGCAGGCGATCACAATCAAAGTCCTCAGGGTTGATGACACGCTGTTCACGAATACAAGCATTAAGTTGTTGCTTGATCTTTGCTGCTTCCTTGTCAGAAACAAAGTTAACCAAGGTTGACATTTGGCGAGCAAACTTTACCACTTCCTCAACATCAGCAAAGGAAGTTTGACCGTGCTGAATGTAAGCATTGGGTTTCACGAACAGACACTCATCAGTGCTGTCCAGATTGACAGTCAAAGGAAGTGCCCAACTATCACGAAGGTCGTCGTTTGCTTCATAACGAGTATGGGGGGCAATGATGACCCTTTGCTCTACGCTTTCAGGAAAGACGTAAGTGATCGTGTTGGGGCAAAAAGTATCAGACCCGCCAAAACCAATAAAATCACCTTGGATGATAGAATCGGTGCGAGGTAGACAATCAAAGCAAGCGTGAAGAATAGTCGCAACTTCACCTTGATAGAAGAGGTCAATTTCTTCATGATTGTGAGCAATACGGATTTTCTTTTTGTTGAAAACTGCTTTAGTTCCTACAAAGAACTCACCGCAGGCGGGGTCGATTCCCCATACAATTGCGGGAGCACCGTCAACCTTAACGCTGAGAGTCCCAGCAGCAGTAAACCAATCAAGAACATCAAGGTCGCCCGTGAGGATAGCATCTTCGGGGTGTTCGAGGTGTTTGTTTTGCATGGTCTTAGTATGGCAGGTCTCAGGGGGAAACTCAAGCGGTCTTGTGCCACTTGCTCAACTGTCTGACTCGGCAGGTTCGCCTAACAGTTCGGGATAGTATTCGTTACACTCACTGAGCAATTCTTCATCAGAATACTTAGCATAACCCTCATCCAGGTAGTCATAACAAAGTTGAGTCATTGTCTTGAGATCCATGTCATCCAGCATCTGGTTGATAAGAGATGCTTGAAGTTCAGAACGGTTCATAATCAATTTGCGGAAGATTTAGCGAAGGATTGAATTACTTGGATGGTACGATCACCCATCTCTGCCATACCGGTGAAACCAACAGTTGTCAACACAATGCCAGTCACAACTCCAAAGATAAAACTACTCATTGAGGAACTTCTTGAATGACTTCAGTGACAGTTATGATTTGTTTGTCTTCGTTAATGTAATCAGTTCTGACTAGGTTAGGTCCAACCTGAACCTGACCGATGATGTAAGCAGCAGCAAGAAGTTCAACCATTGGTAGCATACTCCATTTGTGAAATTACTTTGTTGTATAGAGTTTCAAGGTCAAAACCCCAGATTTCTTTACATTCATCCCAATCGTCGTGAAACTCAATTAGAGTCCGAATTGAGTTGAGTTCTTCAAAAGTGAACATGATGAAAATGATAACGAAGAACGATAGAAGCAAACAGTTCAAAAAACATCAGTAACCACGCTGAGTCTTTTCATATTCACGCCGTTCATAATCTTCGGCAGTGAAGTTATCATCAAAGTCACGAGAATCAAGCATCTGGTAGTCAAAGATTTCACCAGGCATGTCTTGAATCTCTTGCCACATTTCATCAAACATGTTAGAATGTCTCAGGAACAAAGGTAGTATGGCACGAAATGGGGGGCATCTCAACCCCCCTTGTGCCACTTCAAAGATCGGACATCATAGCATTAATTGCCAATCCGTCGATCTTAGAGTCATCCCAACGGCAACCATCACGGGTCTCAGTGCTTCCACATTCCCAGAGAAGTTGAACCAGTTGCTGATAAGAAGTCACATCATACTTAGCAGCATTGTAGATGCTCTCATCATTTTGAATCCACAGAGCAACATTCCAAGTCTCCCAATTCGCCCAACCATTGAAAGTGCCATCGCTGGAATGATTGGTGATGAAAGATTGAACGGTCATCGAGTTCGTTTCGTTTGGTATGAACCTAGTATGGCAGCAAATCGGGGGAACCTCAAGGGGTCTTGTGCCACTTCCCCAACTGGCACAGGGTCGGCTGAGTTTGTATAAAAAAGGGAGGACACTTTGCCTCCCTTTGAAATATTCAATTGAAAAGGATATCACGCATAGGCACACACAAACGCACTGCCAATCTTGTTACGATAGTCATTCAGAGTTGCCAGAATCTGATGGCGGCGAGTATACAGAACCACGCAACCTTCCCAGAACAGAATGCTTACGTAGATTACAGCAGCAATGAACTTAATGGTCAATTCTTTCACAGTAGCATGAAGATGGTAGCGATAGAATGTGCCCACGATGTAACCAGCATTGTAAACCTTTTCAATACCAGTTGCCAACGCATTCAGGCACCACAGAAGTGCGGAAATGGTGAAGATTTCAGATGCGAACATGTAAACTTTAGTCCCGTAGTTAACAACAGTTTCAATTGCCTCAATGGCAGGAACGAAAGAAGAAATTTGAAGGATGTTCATTGTTTTGAGTGTAGAGAAGAACAATGTGCGGCGAGAAAATGTAGAGAATTCTCAACCACGAAACTAACCTAACAGATTTTCAGGTTGTTGGCAAGGGGGTCTGTGCCACTAGTTCAATTGGCACAAGATGAATATTAATTATAACTAACCGAGAAGCAGTAAGCATCAAGAATTCACGAACTTGAGACAACAATACCCCATCCGAAGTACGAATGGGGCTTATAGTGTGCAGTTCAGATATTGGCACAAAGTGTCAAGATTTTATGCAACATCATCGTATATGTGATGCTCAACGAGGGAATTGTCGGGAAGATTGTTAGATCGAGATGTGATACGGTTTCGTTTAGAAATAGTCCAACCATTAACGCTGCTATCTGTAATTAATCCAGATAGTTGTCTTCGCTCACTTTCAGTGTGAAAATGTCGTTCTTGATTCATTTTAAATCCCCTTATAATATTAAGGATTCTTATATTATAAGGGGATTTTTTGAATTTGTCAATTTACTTAATAAAACTTACCATCTATCAGGGGTTGACAAATCCTCCACATATGCGCTAACCTTCTCTGCAGGTTCAAGTTCTAGAAGTTTATTCCATTGAATCTGATGAGGATTCATATCTTCAAAGACGTTAAGTTCCAATGTAATGCGATATTTGACCTTAGAGGCAGATGCGTAGGCGCTAGGCATTGGGATTAATCTCCTTTAACTTTGTTAAGTATACTGGAATCCAATGGTAAAGTCAACAGCCATAAGTCCACTTTCAGAACTGGCACATTCTTATAAGGGTCTCGTAGATTTATATATTATGTTACATATCGATACACATAAAGTCTCGTGTTCATATACTCACATACTGTATAAGACTTATTGTATAATACGCGCATAATCTCGTAGGCGAATATCACAAGAACTTATATTTGTTATTGTGTATATGTTATGTGAATATCTCGTAGTACGCATAATCTCGTAATGTTATTATGTGTATATCTCGTAATGTATATGTCTCGTAGCGCAATCTCGTAATAAGACACGCAGGATCTCGTAGTGTTTTTGTCAACCCCCCCTGTGTGTTTTTATGTGTGCCCCCTGTGATTTTTTTCGCGCCCCCTTGACTTTTTCTCGGTTTTATGTTATCTTGGAGTCTTAGACCACAAGGACCCAGAGGATTTACAAGGGATTCTAGAGGGGTTTCATAAGGTATTGGGAAAGGTTTCTTAAGGTTTCTAAAGAGGTTTCATAAGGTATTAAGAAGGGATTTAAGAAGACATTAAGAACCATTTAAAAGACAAGAATATATTTATCTCCTCACAGAAGGATAGTTATATTTTATCAGTATGGTAGAGGGTATCTATCACAATAATAGTGGTATTCTATACATATAATAGTTGTATTCTATCAGTCAATGGCACAAGGTATCATATACTCTATCTACTGTAAGGAAACAGATAGACACTACATCAGTCATACCACCAAACAACTGAATAAGGAATGGAAAGAACATCTAGAGATATCAAGAAGAATGTCTCCGAAACCTTTATATCGTCATATTAGAAAGTATGGTGCTGATAAGTTCTCTATTAAGGTTCTTGAAGAGTGTAATGAATCCTTATTAGAAGAGAAGATATCTTATTGGATGAGTCGTTATGAATCAGATACTAAAGGATATAATGATAAAAAGAAAATTGAATTACCTTCTATAGTTGAAGATATTAAAATAGAAGAACCTATTATAAAACCTAAACCTAAACCTAAGATTAAAAGACCATCATTTGGTATTGGTAATGGTAAACACTTTAAAAGAAAGGTAAAGACCATTAACACTGATACACAAGAAGAAACTTATTATAATAGTATTAATGAATGTGCCGAAGCATTAAATACCAAACCATCTAATGTATCGCGTTGTATAAGAAATGGATGGAGAATCAAGGGGCATAGGATTATTAAGATTGATGCTCGTCCTAAAGGTTGTCAAATCTATGCCTTAGATAGAAGAACCAATCAACTGCGATTTACCTTTAATAGTATTAGTGAAGCAGTAAGAGAATTGGGCAATATGAAATCGGAAAGTTCTTGTCGTAGATCACTTATGAATCCAAACAAATATACTTGGCGTGAGTGTTATTGGTTTTATGTACATCCAAACAATGCGCCACCGACAGCAGCACCGATTGGAACTGACCAAGCATAAGCATCTTTCTTGGAAATACCAGCAGCAATACCACCACCTAACAAACCACCTAAAACAGCAGGAGTTGGTTCACATCGTTGTGCTCTAACATACCGATTGTTATAGTTGTTGTAGTTGTTGCGATATCTTGCGGCAGCAGCAGGAGCACCGTAGCAAGGGACTCGGTATCTTTCATAATCAACGCGTCCTACCTGATAGACACCATAGCGATCATAATGCCCAGGAACATAAACTTCCCGAGTGCGAATGCATTCAGTGCTTTCTGTCACCTGTTGTGAATATGCAGGCATTGTGGAAAGAAGAATTGTGAGAAGAAAGAGTGCTTTTTTCATGAGAGTGATTTGACGTAAACGGTTTCGAGTTTTCCAGTTTTATCTGCTTTCTTAAGTTCTTCAGCAAGTTCAGTTGATGTTAATGAACTCTTGATCTCTATATATTCTTCTCTTCCATCATTCCATCGAAAACCAACTCTATACTTTTGACTCATTGTTTCGATTTGCTAGAACAAGATTCCAATAATCCTGAATTGCTTGAATCACTTCTGGAGTTTCTTCCCATTCATAGGTGTCTCCAGATTTAGTTACATAAGTTCGAGTTGTCATACTTTGTTAAAACATACACTATTAAATTTACCATAAACACCGCGAAGTGTCAATTTTGTGTGTGAAGAGTGAACCTCAACCTTTTCCACATAATACATCACACCTTCGATTAATGTCTTTGAAGGGTCATCGTTACTTCCCCAATTTATCTGTTCTTGAGTACAACCAAGATAAATGACTTTATCTCCGTGCCTAAAGTTTTCCATCAACAGTTCCAGAATAGGTGACTACATTCTCATTTATAGCACCTTCCTGAATCAATTTCAAGTAATATCTTGTTGCGCTCACACATTGCTCCTCGGTTAAAGACGTGATAATACCTTTTCCATCAGGATAATGTGATTGCCAAAGACCATACTTCTTTTGCTCCACATAGAAACAGTCATCAACGAGGTTTTGTTTTGAATCGTTTGAAGTTTTTTCCACCTTCTCTTTTGTATCGTTGCATGTATCTGGTTCGGTAGTCATCGTATGGAAAATAAGCAAAGTTTTCTTGTTTTTTGTTCTTAATCATTACAGTCCAACTCAGACCATAAGGAAAAGTTTCGTGAAATGGTTTTTCAACGATGAGGTCGTCTTTCTTGATAGATTTTGACTTTGTCATACTTAGATGGTGGTACAATGACATTGACATCATGAGAACGATGTTCAAACTCTCTTACAGTGATTGTGATGTATGTAGATCCGATGAAATTAACCTTACCAATCATTCCATCATACTCAACAATCATTCCCTGTTCAAAGGTCACTTAAAACCTCCATAAAAATCCAGTCTTCAGGTTCTTCACCGTCAATCACAAATTCTAGATATAAAGCATCAGAATCATCAATTCGGTCATCAGAAACGAGCACACACATTCGCTCACTCCAATATGCCTCAATATCAATAATCTGTTGCTCTTTGGACTTGTGATTTACGAAAAACATAGTTCTAATGGAGTGAGTTTAATTTGCATTGCTGAGTATGAAGTTGTCCTTCTAAACTCTACTAAATCTCCACACTTGGAGGAAGAAACAGGACTGTGATATTGTTTTGTTTTTGTGTTGTAAAATCCCCATATGCTTCGAACAGAAGCACCCCCATTGTAATCAAATTTACTGTGATTGCGAATCCAAATAGCAATACAATTCCTTTTGAACTGCTCAACCTCATAAGAATAACCTTCAGGGGGATTGTGTGAAAAAGATTTAGGTAATGAAAGAATCGATGATTCCAAATTCGGTATCCTCATTTACAGCAATTTTAACTGCCTTCGAAACATTTGTCAAGATTCGGTCATCATAATTACCCTCACAATCATTCCTCCAATTCAGAAGAAAATCGTGACACTGATGATCGTTCTCAGCAACAGCAGCAATTAATCCACCATATTCAGAAGAAGGAAAAGGAACCCAGTAGTCAACAAGATAAATGTATTTCATAGTTCAGGAAGTCATTACCTTTTCATAAAGGTCAGCAAAGATATCAGCATCATACTTAGAAGATTGTCCACTGTTCTCAAGATAAAGAAGAATCTCTTGAAGCATGATTAACTCTTCATAAACAAGATTGTCTATGACAAGTTTTTCTGTTTTTGGCATTAGCATCTTTCAAAAAGAAATAACTTTAAAATTATACAGTAATTGGCGATTTTACACAAGTGCTTTGAGTTTGAGATTGTACTTATCCATCATAAGATCGCGTACAAGTTCACGGTCAATGCTATCACCACAGAACTCTTGTCCTTTGATTTGAAGAATTGAAATCAAATCATTGGTTGCCTTTTGAACAACAGTCAAAGTAGCACCCATAGGATAGATGCCACCAGGACCGTAGAAAGAAAGAACGTAATCGTAGAATTCAGTCATCATTTCAGTTGGCAATTTGGTTGAGGATGTGGCGGGCAAACTTCATAAACTCATAAGAAGTTAAACCGTGAGGGTCATAACCATCCAACATTTCAGATTGATTGTAAGTGTTCACAATCAGCAGGCAGGCATCATAAAGTGCTGCTTCATGTTCCTCTTTGGAATGAAACTGAATGGCACTGTAGGATGGAAGAGTCACGGGGGTTGCTCCCTCTCGATTACCTTGTAATCATAGCGTGCTCTGTGCCCCTAGGAGGTGCCTCTGTACCAGTTTGGGAAGTGGACCACTCAAAAGGCATAATTAACCCATTCTGGTTCATTTGTGTCAAGAATGGAGAGCATCATACCATTGTAGTGAGATTTGGGTTGTTTCATCAATTTCATATTTGTATGCTCAAGCAATTTATCACCTTTCTTGATATTGCAAGAAGAACAAGCAACTACCATATTCTCCCAAGTATCTCCACCACCTTTAGAGCGAGGAATCACATGGTCAATAGTTAGTTTCTTTGTTGCTCCACAGTATTGACACTTATTGCGGTCCCTCTTGTAAATCATACTGCGGGATGGTTTAGTAATTCTGAAGTTTTGATATGGAATCTGAATGTTCTCAACCAGACGAATAACTCTAGAAGAAAGAACTTGTGCTTTTTCTTTTAGAATTAGCACAATTGCTCTCTTCCAAGAGGTAAAGTTGATTGGCATATATCCAGAACTTAAGACTAATATCGTCTTGTATGGTTCTATTTCAAAGTAATTCATTTTGCATTTTGAACTTGAGTAGGAACTGCTTCTTCAGTCTGCATATCACGTTGCCATTGAGAACCTTTAACAAACCCAACTCCACCAACAATTAGAGCAGATGCAAGAATAATTGCTAGTGCTTTATTATTATCATTATCACAGGCATCTTCAACTGAGGTTCCACATAGTTTCTCTGCGACCCAGGTTGCTCCTGCGCCACCAGCAAGCATTGCAATCCAAGGAGTCAAGAAATACCAGAGAGCAAGAATTGCAACAATTCCAACTAACCATCCACCACCTTCAATAGAAGTTCCACCAGAAGAACCTCCACCACTTACTTGATGAAGATTGCGAATGTCGTTTTCTTCAACATCGTAAAGATTCATAATTTGTTCCTTGGCACCATAACTGGTGTTAGAACTTACTGTGATTTCTTGGCGACCAGAGGCAGAACCTAACCAGACGTCAGCACGATATTGAGGCATTGATTTTTATTGAACTGAAAGTATTATACAGCATTTCCAGCGATTTTACCAGACCCTGTGACAGTTACAGAACCGTCTGGTCCTGGAACTGTGTCGATATATTCCCAACTCCTAACAAGAAGTTCTGTAAATCTTTCCTGCTTTTCTGGAACAACTGAGGCAGGATATAGTGTTATTGCTGCTCTGAGGTCATTCAGCTCTTTCCACTCTTCTTGAGTCATTGTTAGTTTGGACATCTTTTGTTTTCATATCCTAACATTATATAGAGTAAAAGTTGCATTTCTTAATATTGTTTTAAGAGTCTAGTAATGAAACTTAACTAAAGAAAGTTCCGAAAGAACCCTTATCATCACCAAAACCTTTCATCCTATCTTCTAGTTTATCCAGAAGTTGGTCAGTTTTTATGAGACTATCAATGCGACAAATCATCTCTGAAATCTCACGACTGACAAAAGGTTTCTCTTGCCTTGCCGAATATGCTAGAGCATTTCTAAGATTTGATTCTGCTTCTTTTAAACTTTGTTCTACTGATTCACTTAATGCCATTGTTTTTTACCTTTTAACTTTTAATCACTTATCTTCCCAAGAACCATATTCTGCGGGATCTTGTTTGTTATAATATTCTGCTTCGCGTAGATTATATTCACGGCACACATCTTTATCTTGGTCTGATGCTGCTTTATCGCACATTGCATTTAGTTCTTCTTCAGTATATTGATTTGAACTTTTTGGATTAGCAATTAGATATTCTAGGTCACTGTGCCCCCAAGGTGGCATACAACTATCTTCTAGATTCACATTTGTATGGTCAATCAAGTTCAGTATGGTATTGCACTTTTCAAGATTTTTAGTGTGGTAATCTTTCCAAGATTTAATCTCATCTTTAATATCATTATAAAATGTCAATCCAGAAGTACTTTCATCACTCAAATAATCAGCAACAATATCAGAAAGGGAGTCTTTTCTTTGTTGATTAAAGGTGTCCATAATTTTGTTGATAATAAAGAAATCTCTGTAAAGATGGTCTCACGCCAAGACTTTCGCAGCATCTAAGATATGAAATAAACTCATACCAAGGTGCTGTAGGGTCAGTGTCGCTCATTTGTTTCTAAACTCATTATAGAGTATATCTATACGAGCGTCAAGAGAATTTTCAAGACGATAAAGTTCATTGGTAGTTTCAATGTTCTCTTGCTCAAGAACTTCTACTCTATCCTTCAAGATTTGAATTTCATACATCAATGAATGTATACCAGACTCATTCATTTCATACCGACAATTTAAACTATCATTTAGTTTTTGAATCATTCTTTTAATCATCAGCAGTCTACCCTGAGAGTATGTAAGTGCTTAAGAACTTCTTCCCTAATTTCCATAAGTTCATAATAGCACTTTTGATTATGAGCACATTGACGAAGTTGTGAATCTGGTTTTAGAACAGATTCAATAAAAATATCTAATCCGCGATTCCACTTTATCTGTTTTGACTCATCATCGAAAATTGCGTTTTGGTCTAACATTTTAGTCCCACCAGTACTGTAGATTATTTAAACAAGCATAAAATACTGAATAGGGATCAATGTATTTGTTTCCGTACACAATTCTATCCTTAAGATTGTCAATATAAGTTATAATCCCCCTTGTTACAGGGTTATCTTGAATATAGTCCCTAAACTGAAATACGTCAAACTTTTCTATGTAAACTAGATGTGGAAATTGATACTCCCATCCCTTGATAAAGATTTCATCTCTATTCAATCCATCAATTCCCTCTCCCATCAGATACCTATTGGCAAGTCCTTTATCTTGAACATATACCTTCTCAATCCACTCTGAGCATAATTCATTACACATCTTTTTAAACTCTACATTATCGGCAGAGAACACAAGATTATAGTCAACAAAAGTCCAATCTCCATTCTGATTGGTAGTTTGCTTGTACCTTGCCGAGTGGTGTAGAATCGCAAATTGTGGTTCAAATGATTCCATGATTAGTGCTCGTGTATGTAGTTCTGAGGAGATACTTTTTTAATCTCTACTATAATCTCTTTCTTTGATTCTTGAGAAAGATTCTTGTTTGCTTTAACATTTTGAATGAGAGTGTCTATCTCAGAAAAAGTCAAACCGATAGCAGATGCCAAGAATAAACTAACCATAATTAGATTTCCATCTCTGGATATTTATTTTTGAATACTCCAGTGCTCATTACCAGATTTTTGAACCCAGAAGCAGTATTGGCGATTCAGTGAAACAAGAAAGAATTTATCACTAGTTTCCTGCTCAATCTCACAAGCGTGAAAACTATCCATCACATTGGCAAATCGATTCTTTGCCTTGGAACTTACTGGGATTGCGTTGACGAATTTCTTTTTGAGTTTAGTCATTTTAATGTGTAATTAGTTGGGGAAAAGAGTTCCTTTGCCAGAACCCACTTTTTTGTTTGCTTTTTTGTGATTCTGAATGAAGTTCCTTGCGGAATTCTCAGTTCGACAGAATTTGAGTTGCTCACCTTTATGGATTATCACTAATCCCTTTCCACAAGGTACGGCAGCATATACATCAGGGTCCTCCCATTTGCCAACAATAAATCCATTTTCCATAAAATCCTCGTTTTTATTGCGGTGAAGGTGCCATAGGGCGTTTCGGGCGAAATTTCAAGTTTTTCCGGTTTTTGCTCTAGTGGTGGACTGGGTTCTCAGGGAGACTCATCCGAGACCCACTGGGCATCGAACCGCTCCCCCAAAAGTTTCCCATACATTTTGGCATAAAACATCTGAGTTGATTTATCCTGATTGGAATTAATCTCATTCTTGATGAGTTTCAGCAGAGCATCAACCTCTTCTCTACTCCAATCAGGATCAAAGTTTCCGTAGTGTTCAGTAACCTCCATAACAATCAACGGCGAACCACAGAGTCAAGCATCTCACCCTTCTCAAACACAGTGTCAACAACACGCTGAAGTGCTCGCTCAGTGGCAATACCAACCTGAGAATAAACGGGCACAACACAGAGACCGAACTTCTTGGAATCGCTACCCAAGCGGAGAACCCGCCCGATAGTCTGAGTCATCTCAATCACATCCATATTGCGGAGGAAGATAACAGTTTCCAGTTCGCTCACATTGATACCTTCAGAAAGGATGGAGCGGTGAAGAACAACAAAACGCTTGTTTGCGTCTTTGCCCCAGGCATTGAGAGTGTTGAAGAATACCTCACGATTCACTTTCTGCCCATCAATCACAGCACCAGTTTTGCTGGTGATGTAGAGATAGGAGTAACCACGCTGATGAAGTTGAGAAGCAAAGTCAGTGAAACTCATCAGGTTGATGAGTTGCTTGGTGGTCTTCACACAAACAAGAATCTTCTTGGTATCAGTGTCATCAATGGTTTCGAGCACATTGGCACAATCAATGTTAGGATTGATTTGCTTTGCCTTGTGGATATCAAAGGTTTTTGCCTGAATCTTAGGAGGAATGATGTAACCACCTTCCACAAGTTCAGGAGCAGAAACACGGCAAATGATGTCACCGTAAACAGGAACATCATTCATTCCTGGTTTGTTGATAGTGACAGAAGTCTTGCGAGTTGCAGTGAAGAAGTAGCAGCGGTCAGCATCACCAGAGAAGAACTCTGTAGAGGGGAAGAAGTTACGCTTCACGGAGTTGTGTGCCTCATCGAAGTAAATAGTGTTCACTTCGATGTCTGCTTGGCGCACACGATCAAGAGAGTTGTAGGTGGTGAAGATAACGCAAGCATCACCAGCAGTGCGAGCAACATTAGCAAACATATGAATTTGCTCTGGTTTGGTGCTGCTGAAGTGAGAAGTTTCACCACTGTGAACGTGCATCACATGCACACTCTTGCTGTCAAGCACCTCAAGAAATTCGCTACAGAGTTGCTCTGCGAGAAGAATACGAGGGCACACAACAACAATGGTGGTGGAACCAATGGTGTCAATTTGTGCCTTAGCATCGGTAATCATAGTCAGAGTCTTACCAGCACCAGTAGGCATAATGAGTTGCCCTTTGGCATTAACGCGCATAGCATCAAAACCGCGTTTCTGGTGAGGGCGAAGAGTCAGAAGCATTGGGGTCGTTTGATTTCGATATATACATATTAACCCCCCTGACCGCGAAAGTCAAGGGGGTTGTGCCAGATATTAAAGTGTCACTTGTTCATCTGCAGGGTTGGTACAGGCATACCACCTTCAGTAGGAACATAGATGGTTACATTACCATTTTTGCTGCCATCTTCTAGTCCAGTGATATACAGATACTGAAGATACTCACGGTTATCCTTTAGTGAATTGCCGATGATTTGGTTTGCTTTGGCAACACCTTGAGCACGGATTACTTCAGCATCAGCTAGTTGTTGAGCACTATCTTTCTTTGCTTGTGCTTCTAGAACTGCCACCTGGCGAGTATATTCTGCCTTCTGTAGTTCTGCTTTACCTTGAAGAGATTGTGCCCACACATTATACAATGGTCCAGCAACAGCATTGATAATGAATAGAGAAAGAACAAAAGAAACGCCAATTATACTAGCGTTACGCATTGTGTTATCAGGTTTCATTTAGAAGAAACTCCAGTATTTTTGAAAATAAGATTAGCAAGAAAGATAATAGCAAAGTTCTGCCAGAAGGTCAAGGTTACACCGAACCACGACAGAATGAGTCCAAGCAACCATGCCTCAAAAAATAGACTAGCAACAGCAAGGACAATTACACCAAAAGTAAGACCAAGAGCAGTAGAAGTTTTCATAAATCAAGCAGCAAGTGCGCCAGAGGGGATTTCAACAGGTTCAGGTGCAACCATAGGTTCAAACTGATGCATGTCATAAGCATACCAGTTGCCATTGCGGAAGATATAGGAGTATTCTTCATTCTCGGAGAAAAACTCATCCATATCAGCATCAAGGCGAGGAGGGCAATCTTCACCACGAGCAGAATAATACTCGGGTTGCTTGTCTTCACCCCAGCAGGTGCTCATATCACCACCGTCAATCAATTCGGCAGCAGCATCTTTGCTGTTATAATGAGTGTTCAGAATACGACCCAACCATTCGGGATAACCATCCCAGTGGTGATAAGAAGAAAGAACACTGCCATCAGCAAGTTCGATACCAATTCGTGAGCGGGTTGCCATTTGGGCGTTTTGTTGATTACCTTGTAATTATAGGGCACCCATCAGGGAATTTGGAAGGACCTTGTGCCAGTTCTTCAAGTGGCACTTACTACAAGGTCTGTTAATTTATGTCTTGTGGGAGTATATATGAACCACTCACTATTCTCAAAAAGGTATGCAAAAATAGAGTCATTATCACTACTAAAAGTATATTCCAAATATTCGTTCAAATCTTGATGAATTTTTGGTGGGAGGTCAAGATTACGATATGAATAATAATCTGGTCCAGGTGGATCTATTGGAACATTACCATCAGTAGTCCAACGATAATTTGTATAGCAATTAACCATATCACCACCATCTATAAGAGATGAAGCACTTTGTTCGGTCGAATAATGTTCTATTAATTTTGAACCTGTATTTTGATAATACCCTAAGGTTCTCTGATAGGAAGAACGAATCGTACCATCCGATAATAGAATTCCAATACGAACTGGTGTTGCCATAGCAATGCTAATTTAGGTAGTGATTATTTAGGTGGACCTGTTCTATCAAATTTTGACATCTGATATCCCTCTTTAAGGGCTTGTTTTATGATGTTATCGTAAGAATGTGAATGAAGAGGAATGTTTCGATGGAGAAGAAAGTCCTCACAATCTTCTGCTAGACATTCTTTTTGTTCTTGAGAAATATTATCAAGATTAATCGTCATAGAAGTTCCTCAACTTCGTTAGAAAAATATTCTTGAGGAAAGTCAGAATCAATATTCTCAATCATTTCATCAAGGTCATATTCATCATATTCAATCATAGCAAGCAGTTTACGGTCAAGCATAACTTCTTCGGTGGTAGACATCAGTTCAAGAACAGTCATTTGATTGGAAATAAAAGAACTTGTATTAATTTAGCACAGAAATTAAATCATTTAAAATGAGATAATTGTCGGTTAACCTCACATTCAATTGAAATTAATTTTGAGTAAATGAAACTCTCATACTCATTGCCTTGAAATAAGGAAACTAGATTTTGAATCTGCTGTTTTGCGAGAATCAATTTCGTGTAATTGTCAATACTTTTTGTTGTCATCTCTCTTGTCTAGATAATCAAATTTTTTGGAGAACAGTACAAAAAAGAACCAAGCAAATGCAACACTAACAAGTAAAAATTCAATCATTATCAGGTTCTCTGTCATTACTGACAGATTCCTCTGGATTCACATAACGAACGTTATAAGGAGAATTGAAGAAACGACGGAAAGCAACCACAGTAATAAGTAGCGCCGAAACAATACCAATAAAACCAAGGAAGGTGATACCATCTCCAGTGAAATCAAGAGTATTAACAGTGTTGTAAGTCATAATCAATCCCAAGAAACATTTTCAAGAATAAATCCAGGCATCACATAAGTCCACCCAGAACCTGCTGCCTTATAGTCCCATTTGTATTCAAATTTGTTATGACTATCCCAGGTCATATACCCTTTCTCTTTATCAAATCGACCTTTGATGGTCAATCCAAATTTATTTGAAAAGATGTTACGAGTTCTAAGTGCCCCGTTCTTTTCACGAGTTTCAACTACTACACAACTGTCAGGATAAGTTTCACTGGCAGACTCCAAAATGCAAGAAGTTTCATATCTAAATGGGCGATATGTTTCCCCAGCAATTACAGGAGAAGAAAACAAAAGTGTAGCAAGAATCAAAAGTTTTTTCATCCGATTACTCTCCAACAAACAGTAGCATTACCTTTTCTGGCAGATTCAATATGTGAAAATGCAGCATAACTTAAATCCAAATCTGCGTGTGAATAAGGTCCACGGTCATTTACTCTTACAATTACTTGTTTGAGATTATCTTGGTTTGTGACTCTAATTTTACTTCCCATAGGCAAGTAAGGATGAGCAGCAGTCCAACGGTAAGCATCAAATCGTTCTCCATTTGCGGTTGTTTGTCCGTGAAATCCATCACCAACTCCATAGAAGGTAGCGATTCCGCACATCAAACTAGCAACAATCATTTTGGTTTAGCATATAAACAATCAGGGTGTCCTTGTGGAAGTTGAGCACAAGCACGATCATAAGAATCAAACAGTTTAACATCTCTTTGTGCCAGAAATCCATTGTACATCAGAATGCCAATGAAGGCAAGAAAAATGTAAGTTGTTTTCATTTCAGTTCAATGCGATCAAAGAGAAGCATACCAATTTCAAATGCCAAATCCTCATCCATCTCGCCCATCAGAGAGTGAATAGCATTAGGAATCAAATCCTGCATAAGTTCAGTATACTCAGGGCTTTCATATATTTTGTCGATAACTTCTTTCTTGAGAGCATCAGCAAGTTTAGAAACAGTGGTGTTGGAAAGAGCGTTCATTTGAAGTTTGATGAAGGAATAAAAGAATAACTCAGCACGCCATTCCAAGAGAACCTTGGAATTGAGCATCAGTATTGAAACCAGTTACCTGATAATCATAACCTTCCACTCGGGAATCAACCTCACGATTAAAATCTTTCTTATCAATCAGACTCTTAGATTGTGTGCCTCCCATAAAGGTCACAATCTTAATCATCTTGGTTTCACTAACAGTATTATCTTGATACTTCACAGGATAGAAGTCAACAACCATATTCCCGTCTTTGGAGGTGAGTTGCATCGGGTGTCCTTCCCTTGATTACCTTGTAATTATAGGGCACCCTGCCCCCCCGAACAGCGACCTTGTGCCAGTTCCTCAAGTGTCCATTTTTATTAGTTATTAGTAATCGGGGTAATCACTTGCAGAATCATTCAATTCTAATCCAGCATTAAATCCATTCTCAAACATTTTAAAGATTCGGTTCTCATATTCATAACGACCAAAGACTTTTTTATATGCTTGCTGAACCAAACTTGGTTTTGATAATTGTGGACCTTTTAATTCATTCATAATTTGATGACCTCAACATCACTATCATTCATCCCAAGGTGCTTTACGATTTAGTATTTCTTGAAATCTTTTTTGTACTTCAGGGTCTGGTGGTTCATTCAAGCGTTCCACAAGTGCATCAAAGTCCTTTGCAGGTAATACAATCTTTTCAGGTGGATAAGACCCTTTACCCCAGAACTTCTCAAACTCCCATTTATAGTTCATATCCAACCATCCACCGTTCAGACAACTCCAGAATGACTCCCAGATATGATAATCATCAAACCGAAATCCTTGATGTGAGATTAACCTGTACCACCACCAGAATGAAGTGTAACGGAGAAACCTATTGGAGATTATCAATTTGTTTATTAAGACCATCTACCCAACCTCAACTTTCTTTCTGGTGAAATATAAGGATTGTATGGATCGTCGTATGGATAAATGTATTCACACATCCAACCCCACGATAATGCTTCCCAGAAGTCATCGGGAAAGTGCTCAACAGTCTGATGACAATCTAGGATATAGTTGATATGAAAAAATCCCTCACGGAACCATTCCCATTTGGTCATCTGCCAGTATTCTTTCCAGGTCACGGCGTCTCATCGCTCCAGTAATACTTTAGTTTATCACCATCTGCGGAAATATTCAAGTGGTAGATGCGACCATCCTTACCATAAACACCACACCAGAGTGTGCGTTCATTCATACTCTCCAAGTGAAACATTTGAATGTCTTCAAGGACAATCTCATCGGGATTTTCTTGAAATCTACTCATCTCCCCACTTCCACTCACTCTTGATATTCCACTCTGGTCTAATGTAAGAATAGTTTAGATAATCCCAAAAAATACCTTGATAATCTTCAAAGTCCCATTCAGGGTCTTTTCCATCATAAGACATTAATTGTTTCCATAACTCAAAAGATATCTTAAAGAGTTTCATTTTGCCTCCCAGAATTTACCATCAGGACCACAAGAATAATCAAGTTCTTGCCATCGTTCTGCTCTCAACATATCACAAAATCGTTTCTTACGACCAGTTACAAGGTCATCAGTAGTATTTGGAGAGGCACACATATCAAACCTATTGTCCCTAAAAACAACATGTTCTATCCAAGATTTACGATACCATTTACAATCCTTACAAAGTTTTTTAGTCATTTTGCCAAACAAACTTGAAGTTCAGGAAACTTTTCGGTATCAATTTGAATACCACTCACTTCAAGTTGCTTACAGGCAAGAGCAATTCTCACACTATTTTCAACAGATGCCCGCTTTCGAATGGAAGACTGAACCGCATTACAATCTGTCTGCCCACCAATAGGAACAGAAAATCCAAGAGCACCCTGAACTCCATACTGATTACTCCAACTATTCGTGGTGAGAGTAGAAGCAGTCGCAGTCAAGGTAGGTCCCTGACAGGTCACGGAGTCAACAGAAACACTAGATTGTGAAGGAGCAACATTAATCCAATCAGGATAACCAATGTAGTTGTTGGTGTTTGAGTTAGAAACGGAACCACCACTTACATTATTTGAAACATTCCCACCATAAGCACTTGAGTTGTTGCTTACATTATTGGTATTAGTACCTCCAGTAGCATTTACGGTGTTGGTATTATTACTGCTACTGCTATTGGTATTGGTATTGGTGTTACTTCCAGTGGTTACATTTGTGTTTTGAGTATTAGTCTGAGTATTAGTTTGAGACTGAGTTTGTTGCTGAGAACCATTATTGTTGTCGTCATCACCAGCAAAGACAGCATTAGGAACAATAAAGGTTCCCAGAAGTCCAAGAATAAAAGCAGAATGTAGGATTTTTTTCATTAGTTTAGATAATTTATCGTAATGGATTTTTTAATTTTATTTAAGTCCAAATAGGTAATCATTTACAGACAATTGTTCAATAACTTTATAGTTTCTATCTTTCATATATTCAAAAATAAAGTTTTTTCTATCCTCATATGTTGTTGTTTCAATTAACATATAAGTTGGTGAAAATTTCTGAATATCAAATCCATTCAGAACAGATATTTCATATCCCTCAACATCCAAAGAAAAGAAATCAATTTTTTTAATATTGTGTTTTTCCAATAATTTATCAAGAGAAATTGCAGGAACTTCAATTATACTGGAATTTTCTTTTTTTTCTTTTTTACAATTTCTTAGAACATCATCACACCAATCTCCCTCATCCAAAACCATTGCCATCAAGCTATCCGCATATCCTGTGTGTCCAAAATCTCCTTCGATATAATCATTTTTATAATTACTACTTACCAATGCATAATTTTCAACAATAGAGTTTGGTCTATTGTCCTTGCATTGAAGACATTTTGATGGATTTGGTTCAATTAATAATCCACTCCAACCATACTTTTTTTCATACAAAAACGTATTTGATTGACTAATACCATCATTTGCTCCAGCTTCTATAAAAAAACCATTGTTAAAATTTAAATATTTTAACATTTTTTTATCTAGTTCGCCTAAAGAATATGTCATTTGTTTTCTTAAAAGTTTAGTTAATCAATTAAAAGATTTAATGAACTCATCATTCACCAGTTTGTGAAGTTCCTTAATATCCTCTTTCATTTTAGCACTACTTCCGTCTTTGGCAACCTCATCATAAAACATAGTGAGAGAAATGGAAAGAATATTCAGTTGTCGGGTAGTGAGGTTCATTTGATGTTCAAATACTTTTTATTGTAAATCATATGATCCAAAACCTGAGCAAGTTTCTGCTCATAAGTTGGATTATGATACTTCAAACACTCCACATAAGCATCGTGAATGCGAGCATACAAATCATCCCAGTGCTGTTTATTAATAGTAGTCATTTCAATTTACCTGATAAAGTTCAAGAATGCGACGAGCAACAACAATCGCAAGTTCTTTGTTTGCGATAGACATATATTCAGTGATACCTCTGTGCTCACTATCGTGCTGTTTTCCTGTGGATTCCAGATAAACACCACCATTATCTGCTTGAAGTTTTACAGTAAGAGTGTGTCCTTCTGCTTCATCAGAAAGTTCATAAACATCAGTGATACTATGAACAATATCAGTTCCAGGAACTACATTATAAGGAGAAATCATTGTAATTGGGTGTTTATGGGTGTATTATAGGGCATCCAAATCTGTTTTGGAGTGCCCTTGTGCCTGTTCTTGAACTGTCCGCACTCGGTCAAGATAATCTTTACCTTGTTGATAAAGTCTTTCAATCAAGTCCTCAATATCAGAGATTGCGATTTCATTATACTCACGATTCAGGTTCTCACACCTGAATGCATCAATCATAGATTGTAGTGCAATCATTTGTTGGTGTTCTGGTGTGATTGGTGTGCCGTGAGTAAGTCCAGCACATTCCATATTGTAGTAGTCATTATATCGTTGAAGAACACGATTGCTCTTCTCCCTCTTTTCAGCAAGTTCCAGCATTTCTTCGTGTTTGAGAGTTAGATGATTATGTGCTTTCTCTGCGGAATCAAACATTTCATCAGGATAAAATCTGTCTTCCATAATGGTTCTCTTGATTTCCCTTATTATACAGCAAAGGGCACCTGTTTTCAAGTGCCCTTGTGCCAGTTCGTCAAGTGTCCTCTTTCTTTTGCTTTTCAAGAAGTTCTCTCAGTTTCTCTCTACCATAATCCGTTAATTCCTTTTTAGAGTTTCTCAAGTCTTCAATCTCCTTTTCAGAAAGAAAGAAACCATCAGGAAGATTCCCGTATTCTTCACTCATCTCTTATCTCCTTGAACCATTTAGCAAATTCAATCCATTTTGTATCGTTGAATGCTTCTGAACGATTGGCAGTACTGAAATCTTGGTTTCCATTTTCAGCACAAAATTTATCAAGTGCGTGTTTAATCTCACACCTCATAAGGTATCGGTGCCTATTAACCATTTCGCAGATTTGTTCGTCAGTCATAATAAGTGTTTGCGTGTCCGTAGTTCAAATAATACCAGAACAGTTTTCTCATTCTTTCTTCATTTGGATATCCGTCAAGATGGTTCCACATATGATTTCTCCAACTATACACACAATACTCAAAGAGATGGATTGAGGTATAGATGTTCCATTTCTTCCAAGTGTCTTTCTTGTTAGTCATTTTCAGTCATCGCAACATCTCCTTCATTTTGCGTATTGCGTCATTGAACCCCTCCACAAGTAGTTCGGTGTTCACATTCTGCGAACCAGAAGCACTTTGTTCATCTAAAATCCAGTCTTCCACCAAATCTACAACATCATTACAAGCATCAAAATCATAACCAAGTTCATCTACCAATCTATTAAAAAGTTTTTGTGCTTGGTGTTTTTTCACCAACCTATTTACAACTTCATCCATAGGTTTTGGATTATCTTTCTCATCCCACTCTACTTCATCAGCAACTTCATCTGGTGTATATTTTTTATAAGGATACTCTTCTATTTGTTTCATAACTTGCTTCTGGTAGTAATCTTCAAGAACTCCATATACATTTACATCTCTGACCTGACGGATATAATCTTCTCCCCTTCTTCGCACAAACCACACATAAGCACCAGAAAAACTATCCGTGTATTCAATTCTATAATATGTTTTTGTATCATAATCTACTATATCAACTTTACCCTGACGCATCAGCATCATATCAGGTTCTTTTTCTGCTTCTTCAAGTTTATTGAGTTTCTCTTGAAGAATAGCAATATCTTCTTTGAGTTGTTGAATGGTTTCAGTCATAAGAATTCTGTTTCACAAGGTCATTATACGACAAAGGGCACCCGTTTTCAAGTGCCTCTGTGCCAGTTCATCAAGTGTCCTTCTCTACCTCTTCTTCCAGTTGATTATAAAGAGCATATTCGTATCCACACAAAAATGCACTTTCCACCCAACTGATAAGAATTT
>JACCEA010477133.1_pt1 | contig 39283 bp, 24 predicted proteins | sample 7449851 | NCBI WGS metagenome assembly JACCEA01 (sample SAMN15323453, study PRJNA562643) | freshwater metagenome | isolation source: river surface water | place: USA:Blue River Watershed | collected 2017-08-18 | reverse complement strand
TCGAAGGAGGCAGTAACTTATTCAAAATCTGCTGCTTACGTTCTTCACTGTAACTCGGCACAATTAAGCCTTAACGCCCCAACTGGTTAAATTTTAAGTAGTGACAACTATCCTGCCAGAGCGGGGTGTCAGTCCAGTGAGTTTTACACTTTGGTCAAATCATTTGAATTGAAGTATTTGGCTTGTAGTTCTTTATCAGGTAGATATTTGGCATTTTTTAGGGAGTTTTTGTGATGGAAAAATCTACAGATTTTAGTCGTTTAATAAAAAGGCCTGTGTTAGTTAAAGAGTTTTTAGTTATTGATATGTGGGGAATAGAGGGCCCATATAGTGATGGAAAGTGGCACAAACTTGTTTGGGAATTCGCAAATGAGTGGATTCAATCGCATCCAGAACAAGAAACAGCAACACTATGGTCGTTAGTAAGGCCCTGTGAGGTTTTTACAAATGGAACCTCATGCTACTTCACTGCAAGTACTAAACTGCCGAGTCTGTTTTTTGACCGTTTAGCCGAGTTGTTTCTGGAACAATGTGGCCCCCATGTGCAAATCCTAGAAGTTGATTTTGAACTTCGGTTTAATAAAGCTGAAGGTTGGCGTGCCTACCTGCACTTTGAAGATTCGAAATTGTGGGAACCTTGTGATGAGGGAGGCTGGAATGAGGTCAGCTGACCAAGATGTTTTATTCAATTAATGATTAAAAATGCCCTCTAAAGGTATTCAGAGGGCATCTTAGTGGGATTTAAATCGTCTTCACCACAATAAAAGTCGGCCAACTTGCGCTGTTAACGACTTTTATATCGCTGGTTTTACCTAACAAGTCTGATAATTGACCTTCGGCATCCAAGTAGAAATCATGCTCTTTTTGAATGCTAGAATAGGTGTTTGCTTTCCAGTACCCAACACCTTGATCGAGGATCAGTTGTGTCTGTGAATTGTCTTCCCATTCAATCGTGAGCATTCGAGAATGTGGGATCTCCCAAACCGACGACACCGTATTGACCAGCACTTTGGCATTAGTTGCCGCGATTTCCATCAATTGGGTTAGAACATACTGTTGTTCAGTTTCAAATTGCCAATCGTGGGATAACAGTCGTCCTTGCTGATTACTGTTACTTGCAACTGTATTAATGATGACCGGAATTGCATGCTTTCCAACAAACGTACTTAACAATTGACTGCAAAGCAGCGCTGCCCAAGGCGATTTTAAATACCTGTCTGTGTATGTCAGTTGCTTAATAACTACGTTTTCCAGCTTATTGGTTAACTCTGGAACTTTGTTTTTCAGTAAGTCACGCATCAAACTACCGAACCGGTCAACTTTTCCGTTTAGCTGATCGGTTACCTCAATAATCGCGATGTTATCGTTTTCAACTTCAGACTTATCGAGAATTAGCGGGGATAATTCAAGCGGTGCGATTAATTTAGTAGATACCCAAATTGTCTCTTCGCTTGTCGTAAACCAGCCTTCTCCTGGAGAAGCACAATTCAAAGAGTTTGTGATCAAAGTCACACACTGTTCGTTAAAAAGCGCTTGAACACCAATGTGTGTTTGGCCAACCTTAGGAAAGCTCGAATCACTGACTGTAAACGCAGAAATGCCCAAACTTTCAAACGCCGCCAATTGTCGAAGCATCTCAGCATCAAGTACAGTGTTGTTTGGAAATACGATTTCTACACTCAGCTTATCAATAAGTTTCCAAGTCAGTAGCTTGTCTTTAAATGAAGGGTGACCAAGGTCCCACTGCTCAGGCGAACCCTGTAAAAAACAACGTAAAGTAAAAAGCTCTTGATGTGACGAACGCATATTTTGGCATGTTTGGATAAAACGAGCCGGCCCCACTGCACATAACTCAGCACCCGGGATGCTTTGGAACTGCTCAGGTAGGTGCAAGTACTCTTCAATTTTGTTTTTCTCTAGCCAAGTGAGAGCAAGTTTGCGGTCCAGTTGTTGAAGTTCCACACGACTGTCAGAGCTCGCCAGACACTGTGAGCAGACGCTTGCACAATTCGCGGGGCAACGCAGTAATTGAAAGGATTTGAGCATCAGTTGCTGAATGTTATTCAAACCACTCAGGACAAATCCCGCGCCACCGCTGACGTTATCAAAAACTTGGACAATTGATCGATTACTTTTAGTGACTAAATCCTTGTCCAACCGGATAGCAAATCCCATTTCAGCACTGGCGATACCGATATGCTCAGCAATGGTATCCCTTAGTGCGACGGCCAGAGTTCTGGCGACGACCTGATGTTCTGATTTATCAGTTAACCATTCCCCCGATACCGGGTTTTTTAAAGCCAGTTCAAGTACATCGGTATGGGTATGAAAACCCAGGTACAAATTTGTTTTAACGTTTTTGCCAGAGCAAATTTTCTTGCTATTACTGCCAGTTGCACCGCCTATGGGCTTGTGGTCTTTATCATGCGCTAATTCTTTAGGTGGTGTTTTATCATCAAGCATTGATTCTGCTTTGCCACAAGCCAGACATACCGCAAACCCGTTGTCGTTCTCGCCGGATGTATGATGAAATACGGTGCCGTCATGACCAAAACGAACAAAACCACAGCGAGGGTCTGGTAATGGTAAAACTTCTCCATGTACCTGCACGCGCGGTAACGCCATCTTTATAAATTTTTGACTGGTGACATCATTTGATGTCGGTTCATAGAAGTCAGTGGTAAATCCGACGGGTCTAAGCGTCGTTTTGATTTCAGTCACTACAGCCTGACAGTGCGTGCACCGCAGATTAGCATGCTGACTATAAGCATTCTCTTTGACACCAGTCGCTCCACAGTGATGACAGCGCCAAGCCAAATCAAACTTTAACGGCGTACCAGAACCTGATTCATAGTTTTGTAGCATGACGCCGGCGGAGCGATACACGCGTCCGTCGATCACTAAACTTGCGCCGGGGGCGTATTCACGGAGCGCAACATCAAGGCTTCGACTCGGTTTTTCTTTTAAAGTGAAGATATTATCTTCCCGATCTTTATTTTTTTTGTGTTTTGAAGTTTCTGACCAGTCTTCAACATTGTAGTTATTCAAGTTCACAACATCGGTTGGGAAACCATAGCCAGGTAAGAATGCACGGCTTGCGAGGTCTCTCAAAAGGTAATCTCGGTCATGTCGCTTTAGCTCCAATTCCAGTGCCTTTTTATAAGCAGGATCAGCTGCTTTTTCGACAAAGCTGACAATTTGCAAGCGTTGTTTGCTCCAGTAGTCACGCAGTGAGGTAATTGTGCTTATTGTATCTGAGACAATTGCATTGACTGAGCGACCTGCTAGCGCGGTTCCACTAACAAGATCCGTGATCATATTTGAAAAATGCTGCTGTTCACTTTGCAGCCAACTACAGAAATTGATGCAAGGTTGACTTTCTCCGGCGTAAAACCAAACCACGGTTAACCTCGTGCGATCGGTTTCTTGTGGCGGTATACAAGTTTTCAAAAAGAGTGAAAGTAAGGCTGAATTGACATGACGCTGAACAATTCTGGCGGATGTTAAAGTCACTTTGGGGGCGGCAATGGCTGTAACAAAAGGCCATTTGGGATTTAAAAAAGCGCGTTGGTTATGTGGATCGGCTTTACATAAGGTGTATGCAATTGCTCGAGCCTCACTACGACGGCCTGCACGACCTGCACGTTGTAGATAGTTCGCAGGATGTGGCGGTACGTTGTTCATTACCACCGCCGAAATACCACCAATATCAACACCCATTTCCATTGTTGTGGAACAATTTAGTACGTTAATATCACCTTTTTTAAACATCTCCTCGTACAGGGCCAGCGTGTTCGCGGATTGCTGCGCCGAGTGCTCTGCGGTACGGTAATAAAAACCGCCTTCTAACGCTCGGTCACTTAAATCCGTCCATAAATTCTCTGAGCGAAGTGCCTGAACAAATTGGTTATTGTTGACTTGAGCTCGTAGTTCAGGCAAATCAGCTGGGCCCGAGCATTGCATGAAACTAGTAAAATCAGGCAAATCTACTTTTCTGCAACGATAGTCTCTTTCATCGAGTTTTCTTGGTAGGTAAGGGGTTAAACCTCTAAAAGTGGTGTCAATCAGCCGTCGTGTGAATGGACATACCCAAGCAGTTTTAGGCAAGGAAAATGTCAGAGTCTCAAGCTTTAATTGATAACCGCCATCCAAATTTTCTAAGATTGTTAAATCGGTTAGTTGCTTCCATGCAGCGACTAACCATGAGTTGATACGGTCTTTACCAATGACTTCAGTTCTTGATAAACCTGTTGCGAGTTCTAGGATCTTTATTAATCTTGATGGATTGCCTTGTTTTATTTGCGGCCATTTTTTAGTGAGGGTACTTTCTTCCACATCTTTGGTCGGAGCATGCAGATTTTTGGGGGTGAATTTACTGCCCATCCACAACTGCAAATCTCTCGTCATACTCAAAAAGGTATTTTCGCGGACATAAAAATCTAAGGCTACTTTCAGAAAGTCCTTCCAATCATCCAAGGTTAAAGCAGTTTTCTGAGCATGTTGTTCGCCAATCGGGCTTATAGCGGTCGTAGTTGTCCAGCATTCTGGGGGCACTGCAACACTTTCTAAAGCTTGATAACCAATCCTGACAAGTCCGAGTGTTTCAGAGCTATTTTGATTTTTGGGTCTACGGCTAAATTCTCTTGCTAATAATAAGCGAGACATGACTTTTGGACCCATAGTATCGTCGAAGAGTGCTGGGTTGGCATAACAGTTGTATTTCAAAATAGCCTTTGAAATATCGTTACTTACTGCGAGTTCTTCGATCAAATCTTTAAAGCTAATTGACACTGTAGGTGGGGCTGATAATAGCTGTTCTGCCTCTAAACGTTTTTGTTTTGCTTGCTCGTGAAGATTCAAAGAATCAAGAGTTTCAGCCAAACCTATAGCAACTAGGTAACTTACGTTTGATGACGAGGATTTTGCTTCAAAATTTGCTTTAACCTGCTTATTACGCAATACGCTCAACACCAATCCGCGTAATTTTGAGCGCTCAGCTTCCTGTTGCATACGGACCGCCATTCTTGCAGTCCCTTGGCGACTATCGGTAAATGTGATGAGTTTTCTGCCTCGGCCAGGCAAGTCTTCCGGCGAGCGGTCAGCCGAATCCTTTTTGCTCGGATCAGGACAAAACTCCAGAACCGTCGGCACTGCGTTAGCAACATAAAACGGTGCACCAAGATAGGCTTTATTTAAAAAGTCGACAGCATTTTTACTTTCAAGACCACAGCCAGTGCAAACAGCACGATCTTTTTCTGTAAACAAGATATCTATAGAAGACTCGTTGCGATTGCGTCCCAAAGCGCGCGTAGCTTTGCAGAGCGTGGTTTTGATATATTCCTCGTTAGTCGCGCGTGATGCAATCACCCGATTGACTGAAATACTTTTTGCGTTTTCGGTGTCAGGCTTTTGTTCTTCCTCTTCATCGGATTCATTCTGTAAAGCAAACTCATCACCGCTAAAAGATGATGGTTGTTGTAATACACCCTGACTGTCTTCCTGAGCAACCAGATGAGGCTCTTTGCAGTCATTACAGAATGCCAATTCGTAGACCGGCGCACAGCATTCACAGGTTGAACGTTGTGACACAAAGACTTTGCCAAAAGGGAAGTTTTTCAAGCTTTCGCCCTTTGCCGTGCAATTGGGGTCAATACATGCCCAGAGACCGTGTAACATCCGCTGAAACAGGTGAGCTCTTAACTTTAAAAATGGATGCCCATCTTTCTCGGCAAAAGTTCCTGTCATCACATCAAGCCAAGCTAACAAGTTTTGCTGCTTGGCAGTTTTATCAGCACCATCAAGCAGGTCTGCGACTTTTCCATATAAGTCTTTTAAATCGAGTGGTTTTAATGACTCCAGAACCTCGTGCCTGATGCTTCTACACAGATGGTGATCTTCAAGAGCGGAATAACGGCTCGGAGATACTTCAGCAGTTGCGTCAATTGCCATGATGTCCGCAAGTGATAGATTGCGGATCGCTCGACTCGTATCGATTTGTGGGCGGATCCGTTCTCCGGTGATCACCATGATCTGAGAAACAGGGACACCTGCAAGATCAGCAAGGTAACGTTCCAACTTTGCTTTGGCATCGTTATCGGCGATAGTCGCCGATGTTGCCACAAAACGAATATCACTTGCTTGTTTGCCAAATGCCTGAACTACACGGCGGAGCAGTAGCGATAATTCAGCCGCCTGCGACCCTACATAAGTGTGTGCTTCATCAAGCACTATCCAACGTAATGATTGCTTAGCTTTTGAAATCTTAATAATCGGGTCGTCAATTTGCCGCACCAGCATGTATTCAAGCATGGTGGCATTAGTCATCAGGATCGGCGCCGGTTCATCTCTTAACAGTTGGCGCGAGAGAATTTGGTTCTGCTTTAATTGTTGCTCTTTACGAACCGTAGATTCAGATTCCTCGGTGTTTCCATTATATAAACAGAAGCGAATCTTGCCATCGAATTTTTTAGTCCATGCATCAAGCCGTTCTTGTTGGGAGTTAATCAGTGCATTCAATGGATAAAGAAATAACGCAGATACCCCAACTAGGGCACCATTTTGTTGTTTCGATAACCGAATCAAATCATCAAGGATGGGAACCATAAAACATTCTGTCTTACCGGAACCGGTGCCTGTGGTCACGATTGCAGATTTAGGCTCTTCAGAAAGCAGATGCTGCCAAGCTGTAATCTGGTGCTTATAGGGAATGGCTGTTTTCGGGAAATTGTAGTTTTGCGCGCTGGCCAGTGTGTCGACCAGCGTCTCCGATAACAAGTTTCCGGCTAACTCTGCAAAGGTCGTATCACTCTCTTGCCAACCAAAAGTGTGCTCGAACATCGGCGGCGCTAAAAAACAGCCATCTGCCCCAAGCTCATCACTCATTTGTTGGCCTAAATGCTCGCGCAGTCCTTGGTTATTAACGCCAATCATGCTTAATGTCGCTTCACGGGTTCTGTTCAATGACTGCTTTACTAATTCGCTGAAATAACGCATAACCAATTAATTCCTTCCGTATTTTTCTAAATGAGCAACCATTAAGGCGTGTAAATCTAAAAACCAGCGCCGGTCAAATTCAGCATGTTGCTTAATAAAGAATTTAATGAGCGTTTGGTTATCGCCAAGCTGAGCGATCGAGGCTTTTCCAACAGAAACATACGCCATGAAAATGGGTAAGTAGGTCACCGAATCAGTGTAATTGCGGCCAGTCAGTTGTTTAATGCTCATTGGCAAATCAGATGAAACAAGCCAAGTGCGTAACTGCTCTTTTAATGACTCAGGCCATTGGTCATCAGCATGATCACGTCTAAACTGCTGATACCAACGAGGTAACACATGCTCTAATGGAGGGAGCCTGAGGGCATTAGCATCACCAGTATCTAAATAATCTGTCATATGATCAAAACCAGAAACGACCAGACGCATCACCCCGTCACGGTTCTTGATTGTGCTCTCGACAAAAATTTCCGGTAAACCAGCAGCGCTCAGCACCGACTTAAAGATTTGACGGGTATTGATCCAAACCTGAAGCGGGATAGTTTCAAAAATGACCGCTAGTTCGTCGCGTAGCCTTAAGCAAAAGCTTTCATCCAGTTCAAGCCGGAAAATAGCCAATGCTAATGCAGCAGGGCTCTGTGCCAACGCTTTCCAGGTTTCAAATGTGGAGAGTGGCAGATGACTGAAGTTTTGTTTTAGTGCGGCCAAATACTGCCAACCTGTGTGATGATAATCCTCAGCCATTTGCGCGATGACACGCTTGATGGCATCCGGATTGGCAACTGGATGGTAGGCTTGTGCGGCACTGTGCAGCGTCTTTATTTCTCTATCGACGGTAACAGCTGATTGCTCTTGTGTCACATACAAACAAGGTCTGAAACTCAATTCGCTCTCTGCAGGCGCGTACACCAACCAAAGATCAGGCTGTCTTTTTAATAAATCGGTGTGATAGAGCCCCGTAGCAACACCTTCAGTGCAGTGCTTTTCAAGTTCAATGGGAGTTTGTAATGGATCTGTCAAACTCATAGCAAAAAGGTCTTGTGGTTTTTCACTGCTTTTTGCCAGTTTTCCATTGTGGACAACCGTCAAGAAGCTCTCGCCCTCTCGAAGGAGACGAGCGTTATAGCGTCTAATCGAAAACGTCAGCCATGTTCTATTTGTTTTCACTTCAATTTTGATGAAAGCATCTTGGTCGTCGGTGACCGAGAGCAACTGTACAAAATCCTGATAAAAACCATACAAACTTAAAGTTTCGGTAGTGCCTAAAATTTTGACTTTTTTCGAGGTGCTCACTAGCGCGCCGTTCCTGCTGTGAACAGCAAAAACCAGAGTAAAGTTCTCCGCAACAGAGTTAGGGGCACACAGTAAAAGTCTGTAACCGGCCAACTGATTAAGTAGAAGTTCGTTCGTTGCGCAAAGACTTTCATCCGGAGTTAACAATCTTGCCCCAGACACCGGGTACCTTTGGCGGAGCAATAAGAACTTGTCGTTGCCAGGACTGGCAATCTTAAACAGTGGGTTTGGTATTACGTTAGCCGACGAAGCAGTCACCGCGAAGGTGTTGCGCTTATCAGGAACCATAGACAGCGCATAAACATTCGAAGCTTCAGTCACAATGTCCAAGGCAGCATTGGATGCAAGAGTAATGATTGCAGTTTCACCGATAGGCGCTGCGCGGGTATTCAGTTCGAAATCTGCAGGTAACAAACCGAAATGCCGGCGATAGAGTGTATGACCTGCGGCATCTTTTACCTGATAACTCACTGCCCCAGCATTAATGGAACATTTTTGGCGGGGAACTCCGTTAAAAAATTCATAATATTGTGGCAAAACCGTCTCGTCAGCCTGATTGACGATTAATCTTGGAAAACCCAGAAAAACGGTTTGAGGTGCGGTATCACCATAAAACTGGCGACCAGAAAGTTTGAAAGGACTCGTTTGTAAGGCCGCAGTATTTAGCGATACCAAAAACTTGTCTTGTTGTGTGACCACACTGTGATCCAGAGAAAGTGAGTACCAGCTTCCAATCTGAGAAACAACAAGCGGTTCAGGTTGCGTTTGCGACCCATCAATAACGAGCTTAGCTATCGCTGGGACAAAGGTTCTCACATCCGTAGTTTTAAGAGAACTGCTGGCTGTTGCAACAATCAGCCAACGCTCATCTTCTTCAACGGCGACGATTGGCGCGTTTACTATATCAATCGCGGAGTTATCTATTTCTGCTGTAAAAATAGCACGACCATTCTCTAGTAACTTAAAAAACAAGGGAACGTCAGTGTTCTCTCTTAATAATCGCAGTTGAGTCACTGAGAGTCTGACACTAAGTTTGTTATCTTGGATTTGACCATACACGGCGATTGATTTTTGCGCTAACCGTTGGCCTTCATATAGCGCGGTTTCAAAACGCATAGTACTGACCACTTTGGGGTCAATATCCAAGGTGATGTTTCGAGGCAAAAATACTTCGCTTTCAAAGAAAGTCTGAGGTGAAAAACAAGAGACATAGTGCTGCGCAGAAAAAGCCTTTAATTTTTCCTGTGTTTGTTTCTTTTCGCCCTCGGTGATCAGCGCATCAGCTAACCATTCATCAATTAGTTGCCGCCCATTGGCTATATCTAATGGAATTGGAAAAGCTTTGTTCCAGTCAGGTATAGTTTGGTCAAGGTAGCGGGCTGGCTCGCGTTTGTACTCTTGTGGAATTTTTTGTGCATAGCTCATCAGTTGATGAACAATTGCCGCAAGCAACTGAATGGTCTCAAAATTTTGGAAAATTTGCGGTAATTCTTTTTGATAGTCCTGCATCAAATCGGTCAGACTACGTTTTAAGTCCTCTGATCGGTAGAAGTTCTTGATACCGCGTTTGATGGCTCGGCCAAACCCATGTTGTTCACTGCTGACCAGTGGCCAAGGCAAGCCACCTTCGGCAAATAAGCTGCCAAGGTAGTTGAAACCAGTGTTATTGGTTTTAATCTCACGCTGCCAATACTCAAGCCCACGCTTGACTAGAATAGCCCTATCGGACTGTGCAAGCTGCACACGAAGGATATCCTCAGGCCCACGCCAGTCCCAGTTGCCGTTGTAATAGCGCCGATAGTACTCTGCAACAAACAAACAGAAACAAGCTGCTGTTGGATGAGGTTTGGTGAAGACAGGATGGGTATCAAAACATGCATCTTTAAGTAAAGACACTAATTCTAAATATTCATCTTCAGTAACTTGATAAGTATAAAGAGGTTTTCCTATCGGTCCCTTGAATAATGCGCGGGTAAACAGGAACTCGCTAATCCATTGTTGAGTATTCATTTCATCTCCTTTTAGGTACATATATCGTTTTTGTGAAAATAAATCAACTTTTAGGGGACCGTTGAAGCTGATGGTTTTGGTCACCAAAATGAAACGCTTTCGAATGCCGAGTTACTACAAGCAAAATATGAGCCGGTAGAGTGAATGAAATTTAATTGTTTAAATTCATAAGGATAAGCGAATTAGGCGCCGAGTCGATAAATATCGTGGAGTCTAGGTGTAAGAAAATTTGCAATTAATGTAAAAAATATTTGATAGAGGTCAGTTTGCGGGTTTACTCTGGTTACCAGTTCGCGGCAATCACCAAAACGAATCCATTCTATGAAAATCCTTATTTCCTGGTTAGGAAAGACCGACATCGACAATATGCAGGCAGACAAACTGGCGTCAATTGCCACGCTGGCAACCCAGTACAATGTCGTATTCGATCAAATCATTATTCTTGCCAACACTTGGGACGACCAGTGGCATCGATATGAACAATGGTTAAATAAGCGCTTAGCCATATTGGGGCGGCCAACGAGTGCTGAAATTAATCGACAATCACTAGTTTCGCCAACGGATTACTCTGCAGTCTCAGCAATCATGCAGCGGAATTTGTCGACGTTATCGCAAAGTAATTCCCAGATTTATATCAATCTAACCTCTGGCACGCCAACAATGGCCGCCGTATCCGTGTTACTCGGTAAAGGCATTTATCAATGCCAGTTATTACAAACCGGACCGGATAATTCGATTGAAGAGGTGCGGATCCCATTCGACTTTGATGCGACATACGCCAAAGTTGCTCGCACAAACATCAAAGCCAAAGTCTTAGCAGGGCCAAGCTTTAATGGCGCATTTAAAGATTTGGTCGCCAACTCAGCGCCCATGCAGCAAGTTATTTTTAAAGCACAAAAATTAGCCGCAACCGATCTCCCTGCTTTATTACTTGGTGAAACCGGCACCGGCAAAGAAGTGCTGGCAAAAGCTATTCATGCAGCAAGCGCTCGGCATGACAAACCGATGAAAATCATTAACTGTGGCGCTATCCCCGACAATCTGGTCGACTCCATTTTGTTTGGTCATGTCAAAGGCGCATTCACGGGCGCAGATAAAGATCATGCCGGTCTATTTGAACAAGCCGACGGCGGCACTTTGTTTTTAGATGAAGTTGGAGAGCTGACTCCACAAGTTCAGGTCAAGCTGCTTCGAGCTTTACAACAAGGCGAAATAACCAGGGTAGGTGATAGTAAAACCCGCACTGTCGACGTCCGGATCTTAGCGGCCACTCATCGGCCAATCACGCAAATGGTTGGTCAGGGCTCTTTTCGTGAGGATTTATATTTTCGTTTGGCTGTGGGCGTCATCGAATTACCGGCACTTCGTGAACGAGCTGCAGACATTCCAGAGTTACTTCAACAAATATTGGCAGAAATTAACACGACCTTTGCTCGGCAAGTTGGCTTTAAAAGTAAAACTATTTCCATAGATGCAATAAAGTTTGCAGAAAATCATAGTTGGCCTGGAAACATTCGCGCGCTTTGGAACACCTTGAACCGTGCTGTGCTTTGGGCTGAATGTGATGAAATTACAGCCGAACATCTACAACAAGCAGGTGGTGCCGCTTCTTTTAACACCACTTCCGAACCTAAAGTACCTGATTTAGTTGCAGGCTTTGACGTTCATCAATATATTGATGGCATTAAAGAAAAACTAGTTTCTGCAGCGCTCGCTAAATCGAATGGCAACTTGTCCAAAGCCGCGAAAATGCTTGGGTTAGCCAATCATCAAACGCTCAGCAATTGGATGGAAAAGCTCAAGATGCACACAGATAGTTAGTCAGTGTCTAAAGCTTGGCACCATATTTGCGTTATACGGATATAAGGAACACTTAGGGAATGAAGCACGCAATGAGTTTTAAACATCTTGAAGCATTACCGGAGCTTTACCAACTCGCCGCTTTTGCGAACGACTACGCTTGTAGCGATCCACAAAGTGCATTGGTGAAAATGCGCTGTCTGATGGAAAAAGTCGTTGGGGTGATTTATTCCAAATTAAGCCTGCCGGTGTATGCCAATTCTAATATTGTCGACAAACTCAATGCCGAAGATTTTAAAGCTGCAGTCCCTGGGAAAATCATCGAGAAGCTGCATGCCATTCGTAAAAGTGGCAATCAAGCCGCTCACGAAGGCAAAGTCAGTCAGCAGAATGCTGTCTGGATTTTGCAAGAGACTTATTTTGTCACTTGTTATTTTTATGTCGCATTTTGTGGTGGCGATGCCGAGAGTTTACCGGCATTTGTCGCGCCAGATTGCAGCAAATTAGCCCACCAAAGTGATGTCGACTTTGCCCGCCAAAATAAACAGTTGCAAGAAAAACTTGCCGAGCATGAAACTCGCTTAAAGCAAGCTCTAGAAGAACTGAAAGTTGCGGAAGCGGCCCAATTAAAAGCCCAGCAAGACGCTGCTAAGTTGCAAAAAGCCATCGATACTGGCGCTCTAAAACTAGCCCAAGCAAATTTCAAAAGCATGTCTGGTTTTAATTTTAACGAAGCGCAAACTCGAGCCCGCATTATCGATTTAGATTTACGCGCAGCGGGTTGGGATGTTTCATTAGATGACAGTTCAACAGAGCAAGTTCGTAAAGAGTTTGAAGTAGATGGTCAACCAACTGCCACGGGCAACGGCCGTGTTGATTATGTGCTGTTTGACGATGATGAAACACCACTCGCAGTAATTGAAGCTAAACGTACACGTGAATCAGTGGAGAAAGGTCGCCAACAAGCGATTCTGTATGCTGATGCTTTAGAAAAACGTTACGGCCGTCGTCCTGTCATCTTCTACACAAATGGCTACGATATTCGCCTCCTCGATGATGCGCAAGGCTACAACTCGCGTAAAGTGTATGGCTATTACAGCAAAGACAGCCTGCAATATTTAGTCAAACAGCGTGCGTTAAAGAAAGATCTCAACAAAACCCCAATCGATACCAAAGTCGCGGGTCGTATCTACCAAATTGAAAGTATCACCCGAGTCTGCGAACGTTTTAGCGATAAACATCGTAAAGCCTTGGTCGTACAGGCGACAGGAACTGGTAAAACCCGAGTTTCCATAGCGCTTGCAAAGCGATTGCTGGATGCGGGATGGGCGAAGCGCGTGTTGTTTTTATGCGATCGTAAAGAGTTGCGTAAACAAGCTGCTAATGCGTTCAATGAATTTACCAAAGAACCGATATTTGTGGTGGGCAAAAGCAAGAAAGAGACCGCCGATAGCGCGCGTGTTTTTATTGCGACCTATCCTGGCATGATGGGCATTTTCCAGAAATACGATGTAGGCTACTTCGATTTGATTGTGGCTGATGAATCGCATCGCTCGATTTACAACATTTATGGCGACATCTTTAAATACTTTGATGCCCTCGAAGTGGGCTTAACGGCTACGCCAGTAGAAATGGTTTCGCGTTCAACTTGTGAACTGTTTGGCTGCGATTACAAATTGCCGACGGCCAATTATCCGCTTGAACAAGCGATTGAAGAGCGCAATTTGGTGCCATACAAAATAGTCAGCTTCACCACCAAATTTTTGCGTGATGGTATTCACAGAGACAAACTTACTGACGAGCAGATTGCCCAGCTTGAAGAACAGGGTATTGACCCGAATGAGTTGGATTTTACTGCCTCGCAAATTGACGACGCGGTGAGCAACAAAGATACCAACAGGGTGATTTTGCGCAATTTGATGGAAAAAGGGCTGCGCGATGCCGACGGTCAGTTACCAGGTAAATCCATTGTGTTTGCTCGTAATATTAAACATGCTGAATTGTTATCGACGCTATTTGCCGAACTTTACCCACAGCTAGGCGCTAATTTTTGCCGAGTCATTCACTCTAAATACGAAAGAGCAGAAGAGCTCATCGATGACTTTAAATCGTCTGATGAAAACAGCGTACGTATTGCGATTTCGGTCGATATGCTGGATACCGGCATCGATGTCCCGGAAGTCGTTAACCTGGTTTTTGCCAAACCGATTAAATCTAAAGTGAAGTTTTGGCAAATGATTGGCCGCGGTACTCGGTTGTGTAAAAACCTATATGGGCAAGGCAAAGACAAGACCCACTTTTTAATCTTCGACCACTGGGAAAACTTTGAATACTTTGATTTAGATCCGGAACAAGAGGATGTAAAACCAAATAAATCTCTAGTCCAAAAGCTATTTGAATCAAGGCTGCTTCTGGCAGAAACTGCGCTGAAAAAAGCCGAGATGTCGATTTTCAAAGAGGTGACCAAACTCATTCATGCGGATATCTGTAGTTTGGACATGGACACCATCGCGGTGCGTGATGCATGGCTATCGGTGGTGGCAGCCAAAGATGAAGCTCGTTTATATCAATTTGCGCCAGATCTTGTGCGGTTGTTATGGAACGATATCGCGCCGCTCATGCAGTGGCGCAACATACTGGGCCAAGGTGAAGCCTTTAAATTCGATGCCGAGATTGCCTTGCTACAAATTTTGTTATTGACCGAACAAAGCCAAATTGATGCGGCTCGTTTGGCACTGGTTAGTAAAGTGGAAACTTTACAAATGCACTTAAATGAAGTTCGTGCGAAGGCGAGTTTTATCGCTGATATCCAAAAAGAAGCCTATTGGCAGCAGGTGAACTTTAATGCGTTGGAGCAAAGCCGGGTTGGTTTACGCAGTATTATTCACCTTCGTCACAAAGCTTCAGCGCCAATATCAACGGATTTAGTTTTGGATATTCGAGAAGAAGTAGAAGATTATCGAATCGTTGAACGCGCAGCCAATATCACGTCGATTGACTACCAAATTTTCCGTCAAGAAGTTGAAAAAACCTTGGCGCCGCTTTTTGACACTGATTTGGTTCTGAAAAAAATCCGAGCAGGTGAAGCTGTTAGTGACGAAGATCTAACTCGGTTAAACTCCTTGGTGCATACCCAAAACCCGAACGTGGATTTAAACACTCTGAAAGAGTTCTTCCCTGATACTACGGTGTCTCTCGATAAGATCCTGAGAACTATTGTCGGAATGGATCAGGTAGCGATTGAACAAGTGTTTACTGATTTTATTCAACAAACACATACCCATATGAACGCCAAACAACAACGTTTCATGGGAATGTTAAAAAATCACGTTATCCGTTATGGAGCTATATCAATAGAACAACTATACGATGCTCCGTTTACTAGCATCCATGACATGGGGCTAGATGGTGTCTTTAACGAAGGTCAGGCGAACGTAATCCACCAATTTATCAAACAGTTCCGAATCGACTTAGGAACAAAATTAAGTAGCGTGCCGCGCTCAACCAATTAACTAGGGAAAATTTATGGAATTTTTGGCTTACTTGCTCTTGGGGATACACATTATTGTGTCGTTATGGGCTCATAATTTTTATACGTTTCTTATCTACGAACCGCCTCAGATCAAACGTAAACGATTGTTAAAGCTTTGGTTTATTCCTGTGTTTGGCCTGCTGCCAATCCTGCAATACCGAAAAATTATGATAGAGCGCAGTAAAAATGGTCCTATTGCTCAGCTTAAAAAATCCATGGAACAGGATAAAAGCACTAACGAGCAGCAATAAATTGAGCCAACAGGATAGATTATGAAATTTTACGTAGCGCAAGTGCATTATCAATCGGCAGCGCAAACACCCTTCACGCAATTAGTGGGCGTGTTCGACAGCACTGAATTAGCCCAAGCAGCGCTTTTAGACTTTACCGAAGGCACGTTGTCGCAGCAGTATCCGGATTGCTACATCGTTGATACAGTCATTACGCAATGCCACTTAAACCAACCAGTGATTGGTTAATCGCAGTTTTATTCGAATATCAAAATTAAAGGAAAATGCTTAATGAGTGATTTAGCCACTGCCGCAGACATTTTGCAATTTGCCAGTGACATCGTTGGCAAAACAGGCCCAATAACTTTAGATACCCGTGTTTACGCCCACAATATTTTGCTCGAAGAGGACCGCTCCAGCGAAGACCAAATCGTGTTGGGCGAGGGAAGCACTGCGGTAACATTTGCTGCAGTCATAGCCTTGTTTGAGCAGCTGAATGAATTAGTCGACGAGCTGTCAGATGACACCGGCAGAACTTACTTTTTCGAAGGCATCACCAAGCACTCTGCCACGCACTTTAGCTTCAATTGGGGCTCGTAACCTGCGGCTACTTTTAAAAGCATATCTGTAGCAGTACACAACAGAATTAATAAAGGAAATAACATGATCACAGGCCAACTGAAAAACCAAATCGATCGGCTATGGGAAGAATTTTGGACCGGTGGTATCAGTAACCCGCTGACGGTGATTGAGCAAATCACCTTTTTGATGTATGCCCGCATGCTCGATATGAACGAGCAAAAAGATGAAAAATTATCAGCCCGCACCGGCAAAGCCTTTAACCAACGCTTCTCCGCCGAGCAGCAGCATTTACGCTGGCAGAATTTCCGTCATTTAGGCGCCGAGCCGCTGTACAAGCTGGTGAAAGACCAACTGTTTCCGTTTTTTGCGGAAACCGCCAGCCATACGGTCAAAGAAGGTACCGACCGCTCGGTATTTTCTGAATTTATGAAAGATGCGCAGCTGATGATCCAGCGCCCAACCTTGTTGGTGAGCGCCATCGAAATGATTGACGCCTTACCGCTGGAAAACAGCGATACCAAAGGCGATTTGTATGAGTATATGCTGAGCAAACTCGCGACCGCCGGCATCAACGGCCAGTTCCGCACGCCGCGCCATATTATTCGCGCCATGGTCGAGATGGTCGACCCCAGCGCCAACAGCCGTATTTGTGACCCATCCACCGGCACCGGCGGCTTTTTGGTTGGCAGTTACGAATACCTGATGGAAAAATACAGCTCGCGCCATGGCGTTGAGCGGGAACCGCTGTTTGACGATGCCGGTAAGCCACTGTTAGATGCCAACGGCAACCAACTGGAAAACGTGTTATACGCCGGTGATTTAATCACGCCAGAGCAGCGTGCGCATATTGATACCGATATGTTCCATGGCTTTGACTTTGATGCCAGTATGCTGCGTGTCGCGGCCATGAACTTGGTGATGCATGGCATCAAACAGCCGGATATCCATTACCAGGATACGCTCAGCCAAAGTTTTAAAGAGCGCTTTCCACGCGAAGCCAAAAACGGCTTTGACATTATTCTGGCCAACCCGCCGTTTAAAGGTAGCTTGAATGAAGAAGACGTCTGTCCGGAAATTTTACGCAAAGTAAAAACCAAAAAGACCGAGCTGTTATTCGTGGGCCTGATTGAAAACATGCTCAAAATCGGCGGTCAAAGCGCGACTATCGTGCCAGATGGCGTGTTATTCGGCTCATCGAATGCCCACCAGCAGCTACGCCAATTATTGGTTGAGAAAACCCAGCTTGAAGCGGTCATTTCACTGCCAAGCGGCGTGTTTAAACCTTACGCCGGTGTCTCCACTGCTATTTTAATCTTCACCAAAGGCGGCAGCACCGACCATGTCTGGTTTTACGACGTGCAAGCCGATGGTTTTAGCTTGGATGATAAACGCAGCCCGATTAAAGACAATGACTTACCAACCTTGGTTGCCGCTTACCATAAACGCAGTAAAACCATCGCCAGTACCGATGCTAACGATCGCAGCCAAAAAGCTTTTTGGGTCAGCAAAGCTGAAATCGCTGGCAATAAATACGACTTGTCGATTAACCGCTACAAACAAGTGGTGTACGCCGAACAGCAGTATGACGACCCGAAAGTGATCCTTAGTAAATTGGTTGCGCTGGAAAACGACATTCTGGCGGATTTAAAAGCGCTGGAGGAAATGCTGTGAGTTGGCCGATGGTTAAGTTGGGGGAAATAGGGAGTTTTCGAGCCGGTTTTGGTTTCCCTGAAAAATTTCAAGGCAAGGTTAATGGGGATTTTCCTTTTGCGAAAGTAGGGGATATTTCTAAAGTTGCAAGAACGGGAAACAAATACATCGAAACTGCGAATAACTTTGTAGATAAAGAAGATTTGCCGTTATTGAAGGCCAAAACTGTTCCCAAAGGCACTATAGTATTTGCGAAAATTGGTGAGGCTATCAGTCAAAATTTCAGGGCAATTTCATCGAAGGAAATGTTGATTGATAATAACACCATGGGACTAGTTCCAAATATTGAGATAATTGATTTGGACTATTTGTACCATTTCATGTGCAAGCTTGATCTATATAAGTATGCCGGAATTACAACTGTACCAGCGCTGCGAAAGTCCACATTAGAAGAGATTGAAATCCCACTCCCACCACTAGCCGAGCAAAAACGGATTGCTGCGATTTTGGACAAAGCTGACGCCATCCGCCGCAAACGCCAACAAGCCATCCAACTCGCCGACGACTTCCTCCGCGCCATCTTCCTAGAAATGTTCGGTGACCCAGTCACCAACCCAAAAGGCTGGGAGGTTATACCTCTTGGTAGCTTTTGTACGTTACAAGGCGGTTATGCCTTTAAAAGCGATGAATTTAGTGACGAAGGTATCCCTCTGTTGAAAATAACTAATGTGCATTTTGAAGATGCTATCTGGGATGACATCAGCTATCTTCCGGAAGAAAAATTAACTGAAAAATCAAATTTTGCTCTTGAACGTGGTGATCTAGTGATGGCTATGACTCGCCCAGTAATTCAATCGCTTAACTCAGTCAAAGTTATCGAAATAAAAGAGTCTGACATTCCATCTTTACTTAACCAGCGAGTCGGCAGATTTAAAGGCTATACAAATGTTCTGAATAAAAACTTCCTTAAGTACTTTTTATATTCAGATTATTTCAAGACTGAAGTCGAAAAATTATGCTCCGTTGCTCTTCAGCCAAATGTAAGCTCCAAGCAAATTGAGTCAATAAAATGCTGCGTTCCTGATTTACATGTACAAGAAGAGTTTTCAAGAACTGTTGAAATAGTTAGCCAGATGCTTTCAAAACTTCACTCTTTTTCAAAAAATAACATGCTTGAGGCGTTAAACCAAAAAGCTTTCTCCGGCCAACTCTAAGGAAAGAGTATGATCCACGAAATCAGAATTAATCCGCACGTTGCAACATATAGGGAAGCTGCGGTTCTTGATGATCTTCGCCGGATTAATTTTATTTTCGGCTCTAACGGCGTTGGTAAAACAACAATTAGCCGTATTCTTGAGCAGGCTTCAGGCCATCAGCACTGTCAGTTAGTTTGGCAACACCAAATTCCTTTGCAGGTTATGGTTTACAATCGGGATTTTGTGCAGAGAAACTTTGAACAAAGCCCGAATCTTGCTGGTGTTTTTACCCTTGGAGAAAACCAAGTACAAGCAGAGCAAGAGATTGCAAGGCTGCAAAAAGAAGTTGTTAAACATACAGATGAAGTTAATAAGCTGAATGTTAATCTTGCAGGTGTTGATGGGCAGTCTGGAAAAAAGGCCGAACTTTTACTGTTGGAAACACAGCTAAAAGAAAGCTGCTGGCAGCAGAAGCAGCGATACGACGACTACTTTCAAGTTGCATTTACTGGTTTTCGTGCCAGTGCTGAGAAGTTTAAAGAAAAGGTGTTATCAGAGCATCAATCAAATACAGCAGATCTTTTCACTTTTGATGTATTGAATGAAAAAGCAAAAACAGTATTCGATGATGCTGTACAAGCGGTTGCGTTGCTCATTAGCCTAGATATTCAGGCTTTCAACAATTTACATGAAACACCAGTACTAAATAAATCTGTTGTTGGTAATGAAGACGTTGATATCGCTGGATTGATTAAGCATCTTGGTAATAGCGATTGGGTGAAGCAAGGTATGCATTACCACGCGATAGATCCTTCAATCTGTCCATTCTGCCAACAAACGACACATGAATTTTTTGCCCTGAGTTTACAAGAGTTTTTTAGCGATACGTACGCTAAAGATTTGCAAAAAATAACTATGGTACATCAGAGCTACCAACAACTTGCCCAGCAGATATTGCAGAGTGCTGAAGTTAACCTAAGTATCCAAAACCATTTTCTTGACAAGGCACTTTACGCTGCGCATTTCCAGACTCTGAGTGAGTTGCTGCAGTCCAATATCTCTTTACTGTCAAAAAAAATGGCGGAGCCAAGCCATAAAATTGAATTACACCCGATTGAAGAGTGCCTTGCTGAGCTGCAAAGTCTCATCACGGCAGCCAATATATTGTCCCACGAGCACAACCAAATTGTTGCGAATAGAACAGCTGAAAAGTCACTGCTGACTCAGCAAATATGGAGATTTGTAGTCAATGAGTTATCGACGACACTGTCGCAGTATACCAAAAGCAACGTCAGGCTAACGAAGGCCATTAGTGGCATGGAAACGAGCATTGCCGCCAAAAATGCGCAACTCGCTAACTTCCGCGTCGAGCTTCAGAAATGGCAGCGGCAAGTTACTTCAACGCAGCCAACTGTTACGGCAATTAATCAATTATTGATTAGTTTCGGATTCTTATCCTTTTCTCTTTCAACTTCAGAGGATCAACGGCACTATCAAATCGTCAGAGCAAACGGTGTGGATGCCAGCCGCTCCCTCAGTGAGGGAGAGAAAACGTTTATTACATTTTTGTATTTTTATCATTTAATCCAAGGCTCTACTCACACGGATGGTGTCAGCGCTCCAAGGGTTGTTGTGTTTGATGACCCTATATCCTCTTTAGACAGCGATATTCTGTATATCGTCAGCAGCCTAATCAAAGGGATTATTGCAGATTGCCGTTCAGATCGAACGCAAATTAAGCAGGTTTTTCTTCTTACGCATAATGTCTATTTTCATAAAGAAATTACCTACAATCCCAGCCGCCGTCCCGCAAATGCGGTGTTGAGTGACGAGTCTTTTTGGTTAGTCAAAAAATCACAATTTTCATCAGTGGAGCGGTGTACTGAAAATCCAATTCGTTCTGCATATGAGCTACTGTGGGATGATGTCAAAAAGAACAATAGCTCTAGCGTCAGCTTGCAAAACACCCTTCGACGGATCCTTGAAAACTACTTCACGATGTGGGGCGGTATGAAGAAAGACGAGATTTGTGAGCTTTTTGGTGGCAGAGATAGGCTTATATGTCAGTCACTATTTTCATGGGTGAACGATGGCTCTCACTCAATCCATGATGATTTGTACATAAATCAGGGTACCCAGACGAATTCTGCTTATCTTCAAGTATTCAAGAATATTTTCGTCAGGGCTGGTCAGGTCGGGCATTACAATATGATGGTTGGTAACAGCGACACTTTAGACGGGCAAGCTGATATAGGCACAGCGGAGAGTATGCCAGAGGTTGTAGCAGACTTAGCTATGCCTGTCATTGAAAGTGAACTAATAGCATGACAACGACTATTAACGATAAATACTTAGATGCCTTAAGCCTCACCAGCGACTGGCTAACCGTCTCTGAGTGGGCCTGTAAGGTTGTTGAGGTTTACCCAGAATTGCTAGTGGCTGCCGACGCGCAAGCTGCCAAACAAAAAAATGACACCACAGGTCTTCGCGAAATTGCCGCAAGATTAAGTTCACGTTTATCCAGCGGTGGTTTTGGTGCTACGGTCGAAGTTGATGCTAGCGAGCGGCCGAAAAAAGTACGTTTTTTATCGGCTGTTGAGCAAAAAGAACATGAAGCCCAAGAGGTTGAGGAAGACTTAGCACCGCTGCGCCGTATCGATATTATTAAACGCGACAGCGAGCAGCTGAGTGTGGCCGAGCAATACCGCATCGACGAGTTCGAAGCCATCAGTCGCCAACTGAAAACCTACTTTGGGTTGGACTTTGAAGTCGACCATGCCACGGCATTGTTAAACCCCAAAACACCGGGCAAACACCACCCTGATAATTTGCAACTGCTGCTCAAAACCCACAACGGCAAAAAGAACGCCAGCAACTGGCCACGTTTTAGCCTCGCCGAGCAAAAACAATACATTGAAGCCGCCATCACTTTTGCAAAGCCTGATCGCTGTGCGGATGAATGTGGAGGTTGTCAGCAGTGTGAAAGATTCGCTGTTGCACCGGCTTGAAATGATTTTTTGAAAATAAAATTTAGGATAAAGGATCTCACTATGTATATTGAATTTTTTGTTATTGCGGTTTTGATTGTTACATTAGCCGTGTTTGCTTATCTTGCGTTTAAGAATAACAATGAGGTTAAAAGGCTTCGTGAAGTTTCTAAGAAACCCGTTAATGGTGTAATTGCCCCAGGAAAAACAGAATCAACAGTTGAACGTGTAGATTTCAATATCAAGAACGATTTAGGAAACTCGGTCTTTGAATGCTACGAGGTTGCTCGTTTTCCTAAGCGTTCGGTTGAAATTGTCGCAGACTCTGAACTTGCAAAACGGTCTACTCATCTAATTTCAGATTTTGTTAAAGGTGGCGTAAGTTTACCGAATAAGACAATAGAAATTGTGTTTAAACCTGAAATAGCGGCAGGTTTAAAAGATGGAACATATGTGATGATGAGGACCAAAGATGGCGAGGTTTTAGCAGATGTTGTACATGCAGTTGGTAGAAAGTCTGTGGTGGGAAAAGGGCGTATCGTTGAGGGGGGAAAGCTTAAGCAGTTATCGGTTGGAGCCTATAACTTATTGGGTATAGCGGTAGCTCAATCACATCTTGCCAACATTGAACATAGCCTAGGCGTCATTAAAGGGCAGCTTAAAGATATTCAGAATAAACTTAACACAAATGACTATGCCGAAATAAAAGGCGCAATTGATTACTATACCGAGATCAAAAACAAAATAATCCAACATCATTCACCTGACGAGTTGTCCGGAAACATTGCAAACACTGTGGAGTCTGTTCATAAAGATTCTCATACTTGGCGCAGTAAAATATTTAAAGAGTTCAGCGATCTGAATGATAAAATTCAAGATTTAACAGATCTTGATACTTTTGGAACTGAAAATACATCTAAAAAACTTAGGGAGTTGATGAAAGAAATTGAACCAATCTCTGAGAGATATTCATTGCTTCTTCAACTTAGTTTGATTTCTAAAGCCGTTCTTTATTATATAGATCCTTCAGCATTAAAATTCACCCCAATAATAGTTGATCTAGAGACTTGGAACGAACTTGTTAATGAATACGAAAAAAGGGTTTATTCCAAAGCAAGCGCCGTATTGTCTAAGGCAGTCTTTAACGATAGTTCCACGCTAGAAGATAGGAAAAATAATGTTTTACTCCAAGCCAAATTACACCGTATTGAAATTCTTCGGCAGTCAGACTGGTTTTTAGATAGTTCCGTTAAATTAGATAATCAGATGAACTCACTGTTGGATGCGGGCGAGTTTAAGCTTGCGCTTGAATTTGATAGCAAAGGTGACGTCTCGAGATCTGCCGTTCTGGCATGATGTTAAGCAAAAAATTGCAAACGGAACTATATGAACCTTAACGCTATTACTTTAGAAAACTTCAAAGGCATCCGCCGGAAGGCTGTAATACCTTTTGCGCCTGTTACCATGTTGTTTGGTGCGAATAGCTCTGGCAAAAGCAGTATCTTGCATGCATTTCTCTACTTGTATGAGTTGCTGGTCAACAAAAGTCCCGATCCAGAATTTTCCACAGTAACGGGTGAACATATTTATTTGGGCGGGTTTTCCGAGCTGGTGAATGGCAAGGATTTATCGAAAACCATGACTTTAGGCGTTTCGTTCAGCCTTGATACGAACATGGATTTTTACAATACCTTCATGACCGACTCAGACGAAAATGTCTGTGATGGATATGTGTCAGATATCAGTCAATCGGTTTTGCAATATGCAATTGAAATGGATATCGGGTTTAGTCAACTTGATAATAAAGCCTTTGTTAAACAAACCCGGGTTGATATTAACCGTCGGCCGTTTTGTTCTTTGACAGGGTCGTCTGGCAAAAAGTCGATCTTGCTAGAAATATTGCAACCTTCAACCATCGCCTTATCAGCGAATGATGAAGAAGGCGAGGTGAGGCCGTTTTCTGATGCAGACGCCTTCGAGATCAATTTACACCACAGAGCATTGTTAGATTCTGATGAGAAAATTGATTTTTCAGATAGCCCAATTAATTGGGAAGACGTTTGTTGGGAAAAACCATTGGCTGGCAGGATTGCTACTGAATGTGCTTTCGCGGATGTTGTTTTGGCACCACTGCGTCACTTCACTAAAACTTTGCAACAGCTTATCCATATAGGACCGCTTCGCGTTATTCCAGGCCGTAGTTTTGTTGCAAAAAGAGCGCAAGATAAAGCGCGATGGTTTAACGGAGAGGCAGGGTGGGATGCCTTTGCTTTTGGCAATTTGGTGTTGCAGCAGCAAGTAAATGATTGGTACCAACAGCACTTTAGTTGTCCTTATCATTTTTTAAAATCACCTTCAGGCTACGGAGTTGCCTTAGCTGATGCGAAAAGCGCAATGCCTTTGTTACCAACCCAGGTAGGGGCTGGCATATCACAAATATTCCCGTTTGTAGTAGCCTCGGTTAAAGCAGATTTGTGCATGATCAGTATCGAACAGCCTGAGCTGCATCTGCATCCAGCTTGGCAAGTAGAACTCGCAGATCTAATGCTCACCCAAACCAATCAGTACAGCACCAATAAGCTCTTTTTGGTTGAGACGCACAGTGAACACATGGTGTTAAGGTTGTTGAAGCGCATTAGAGAAAGTCAGGATGCTCCTCTGTCGCTTGATAGCAAGCTTGCGCAAATAATTTTTTGTGAGGTTTTCGAAGGGGAAACTCGAATTAGACCGATTGGGATCACTCAAGATGGTGATTTTGATACTGCATGGCCAAATGGCTTTTTTGAAGAACGAGGCAAGGAGTTGTTCTGATGCTATTTGCAGAGTTTGCGATTAACCCGAATGAAATTACTTCTGTTGCTCATTTAGCAATGTTGAAGACCAATTTTGATTTCAGCAGAGGCGCTCTGATATCGGCGTTCCCTAAAAGTTGGTATTCGGATGTTTTTGAAAACATAAAACAGCACCTCTCTGATAAAGATACTGCGAGAGTTACCGAACTGCTGCAAGGTATTAAGAGTTCTTCCTTGGTTAAATCTGAGAGAGAGTACGCAGGGGACAATTGGGCTAACGCTGCTTTGGTTGCTCACCAACAGTTTCCTTTTTATTGTATTGTTGGCGCACTCGACCACAACCCCCCAGAGTATTTGTCAACTTTTGAGCAGCTGTTTACTTTTAACTTTGAAAAAATCGGTTCCATAGATGTGCTGCGGCAGCCGCATGCGTTAGTTGAGCCGCTTGGACCACTTCTGCGGGGTTCTGCAAAACTCAGGTTAGTTGATCCTTACTTATGTCCTTCAAATAAACACCTTCCTGATGTACTCAAATCAATTATGAATAATCGTGAGGGCCGGAAATTCGAAATTGAGATTTACAGTGATGAAAAAAGGGCAGAGGAGGGTTTTGAGGTCAACTTCTCGCGTCTTATTGGTGAACTTCCCCCAAATGTGACTTTAAGTTGGTTCTTACTTAATGATGAGGGTACTGGAAAGCTTCATCAACGGTTGTTTTTTACAGAAAAAGGAGGAGTTATCTTTGATCGTGGATTCATTGTGCCGAATCCTCATGAGCAAAGGCAAGTTCCAACCAGTTTAAGAACAATGACTAAGTTACAGATAAATAACGCGGATAGGGATTACAATTCAAGCCAGCAAACTTTTAGCTGTACTTTAAAGGTCAATTCGAAATTGATTTGATGATTAATGCCTTGAGGGCGCGGTTGCTTTGTGCAGCAAATGCAGCGGTGTAAATAAAAGTCCCGAGTTTGTTTTCAATTTTTTAAGTAGTGATTTTTTGTTAAAACTAACTATCTCCCCTTATTGGCTATTTCGTTTGTTCGGTGTTAAACCGGTTTCTATCGAACAAACAGCAAGTGGTCTCGTGTTACAAAATGGCCGCGGTGAAAGTTGGCAGTTGCTGCCTGAGACGCTGGCGGACGAGTCAGCGTTCGAGCAGGGGCATTTTTTTTCGAGCCTGCGTTTCAAAACAGACCGTGGTGAGCTCAAGCTTCGCTGGTTGAACCGAAAAAGTAGCTGGCAGCAGTTTCTGCAGTTGAAAGCCTGTTGGTTTCATCAGCTTCAGCCAGAGGTGTTGAAGGCATTAGCGACCGTCGAGCAGTTGATGAAGCGGGGTTATCCTCGTGAATCAAAATTAATGTTGGTGCAAAAAATTGCTCGCCTGCAACAACAGCGTTTTGGAAAAATCCCATCGTCTGAACTTCATTCGGACTTAAATGTGAATGCGTTTGAATTTTTGAGTCAAGTGGCCAATTGGTCTGAAGCTGATTTTCAGGTATTAAAGCAAAGGTATGTTACCAAGCAGCTTGGTAATTTTGAGCGTTATTTTGACCAAGTCGAAACGAAGCCTTTGACGCCCAAACAACGTGAAGCATGCGTTATTGATGAGGATAATAACTTAGTGCTTGCAGGCGCCGGCACAGGTAAAACCAGCACCATGGTTGGCCGTGCTGGTTTTTTGTTACAAAGCGGTCAGGCACAGCCTGCACAAATTCTGATGCTGGCGTTTGCCAATAAAGCGGCCGCAGAGATGCAGGAACGTATTGAAAAACGGCTGGGCGATTGTGGGATTACTGCCAGTACTTTTCACAAAGTCGGTAAAGAGATTATGGTGGCTGTAGAAGGAAAACAGCCTTCACTTTCCCCACTCGTTGAAGATCAAAAGCGGCTGGCGGCTCAGGTTAATCAATGGTTTGAAGCACATCTCACCACTCCCACGTATCAAAAGTTAGTGTTGAAATATTTTCAGGACTACTTGTATCCAGTCGCCAATCCTTTTCATTTCAGCAGTGAGGGGGCTTATTTTGACTTTTTAGCAGCGAATGATATTCGCACGTTAAAAGGAGAATTAGTGAAGAGTTATGGAGAATGCCTTGTTGCTAACCATTTGTTTAGGTTAGGTATTGAATATATTTACGAAGCTGATTACGAATTTCCAACGGCAACGGTATTTCATCGCCAATATCAACCGGACTTTTATCTGCCGGAATATGGCGTGTACATTGAGTACTTTGGCACGGATCGACATGGCAATACTGCGCCTTATGTCGATGCTATAAAGTACAAAGAAACGATGGCTTGGAAGCGTCAGTTACATAAAACACATAATACCCAGCTGATTGAGTTCTTCCACTATGAGCAAATGGAAGGGCGTTTACACCAACGGATTGAAGAAGAGCTCAGCAAACTTGGCATCGCTGCCGAACAACAGCCTCCAGAAGTTTTGCTAGAGAGTTTAAGGAATTTTGGTGCTATTAGTGCCTTTGCGCTGTTACTGACTGATTTACTACAGCGATATCTGGCGAACTGCTATGCGCCAGGGCAGCTTGAGCTTGCGATAGCCGGTCGCGATAACGAAGCGCAATTACGCGCGGCTATGACACTACTGCTGCCGGTGGTCGATGATTATGTCGCCCATTTACATAAGCACCAGCATATCGACTTTGACGACATGATTGGCAAGGCAATTCATTATGTGCAAACCAAACAGTTCAAAAGCCAGTGGCGTTTTATTTTAGTGGATGAATTTCAGGATATTTCGGATGCGCGCGCTCGTTTAATTAAAGCGCTTCGCGATAGTGTAGAAGCTGCCTCATTGTTCTGTGTTGGTGATGACTGGCAGGCTATCTATCGGTTTACCGGCAGTGACTTGAGTTTCACCACGGCATTTCGCCAACATTTTGGTGCGACACAGACGACCGCACTCGATTTAACTTTTCGTTTTAACAGCAGCATCAGCGAAGTTGCCTCACGTTTTGTGCTGCAAAATCCACAACAAGTGGCGAAAAAACTCAATACTCTGCGCCAAGCGACAAAACCGGAAATTTCATTGTTGCGCGCCGATAACCGGCAAGATAAGCCGAACTCTCAAATAGGGCAGGAAGTCAGCCGTCTCGAGCAAGTGCTTAATAACATTGCCAAGATGGCAGTTGCGGGGAGTAGTGTTTATCTACTAGCGCGATATGGTTTTGTCTTACCCGATAGAAACGAATTACAGCGATTAAATTCTTGTTTCCCAACCATTAAAATAGAAGCGTTCACCATTCATGCTTCTAAAGGTAAGGAAGCCGACTATGTGGTGATCCTCGGTTTGGAAAAAGGAAAACATGGCTTTCCTTCCGAAAAGCAGACGCATCCACTCTTAGATGCATTATTGCCGAGGGCGGAGCCGCACCCACACGCAGAAGAGCGTCGATTATTATATGTTGCGATTACTCGGGCACGTCATCGGGTATACCTGATAGCCGATATGGCTGTTGCATCTGAGTTCGTGATTGAACTGATAGACCAACAATATCCTGTTGAATTAAATGAGTTTCCTGTGTCGCTATCGCAACAGCTCTTTCAACTCATTCACTGCAACAAATGTAAGTCCGGTACTTTAATTGGCCGTAATGGCCCGCATGGCGTATTTTTTGGCTGCTCTAAATTCCCGCTTTGTAACCACAAAGAACGAGGTTGTCAAAGCTGCGGCTCGCCAATGAAGCGCGAAGGACGCTTTAAGCTTTGTATTAACCCAGACTGTGAGCGTTGGGCACCCACGTGCCCGAAATGCGGCGCGGAAATGGTAATGCGTGATGGTCGTTTTGGTAAGTTCTGGGGCTGCCGAAATTACCGAAAAGAAAGCGTTGGATGCGGGCATACTGAAAATCAGATTGTTTTTAGTTAGAGCATTTCGTGTACAAGCTACCCAAAAAGAAATGGATGGTTTAACCAACGGGTTCTGTTTGTCTCTCAACAGAGACAAATTATTTCGAAATAGTGTTGGGTCAAAACATGACAGCTAAATCAACCTTGAGGTCTTAATTTCAGTAAGTTTATAAAAAAAAAGAAGTTTTATATAATGATGTTGATTTTTATAAACATTTTCGGTACAAATGTCGTTTTTGATTTGACCAAGGATTGGTTTTGTATGAATAACTGAATGAAATTAGAATCTTTTATTTTTCAAAACTTCAACGACATTCGCCGAAGGGCTTTAAAAACTCTAGCGAAAGTCACTTAATACTTCCCAAAAAACGGTATTTGATATATAAATAAGTAGATGGATTTAGTGGTTTATGGATGAGCATCCCGCAATATTGCCATCCTGGTTTTTACAACCATTCCCATAAAGTCACTCCATTTTCGTGAATTAAAATGCCTTTTGTCATTAGCTAAATCGTTGCTTTACCCTGCATTTAGATTGCTAGTAGGGAAAAGTGCTTAATGAATAACAAAAGGCGTTGAAGGTTTTATTGACCACTTAAGAATTTTCAAGGTAATCCTTGTGACGTTAGATGAAATTGTGAATAGGATAGTGTTGATTAACCGTGCATGGAAGGTCGCAAAAGAAGACCAGCACGAGCATATCAACACTCATCTTGCCAATCGATTAAAACAGCAAAAATCGACCTGGCAAATAGAGTTGATAAGAAGTTTCCCCAACCATGTTTGGCTTAAAAAAGACTTAGACAACTTTCCAGACGGCAGTGTCTTTAGTGTGCGCTGGAAAAGTGGCTCTATTATATCGACGGATGGGGATGAAAAGTGGAATGCTGAGCATATTCCTGCAGACATTGCTCAAAGTTTATTAACTAAATCCGAATTCTTAACTGCCATACAAAAGAAAATTTAACTATGACACCCAACATGTTGACTGCAATTATTACTTTCTCAACAATCCTTATATTCTTATTGAGTGTGTTTTTCTTTAAACGCAGTACTAAGCGATATTTTGAAGAAATAAGATTAAAAAAACGTTGTTTTGACGAAATTCTTGAATCAACAAACAGGCCAATTAATAATCTATCTGAAGAAAGCCAAACTTTTGCACGTGATGTTTGTGCAATAAAGCAACAAGGTAAGCATGATTTTGTGTCTTTTAAAGATGAGCGTATGGAAATTATGCGCCATCCTTCGCAAATTGTTAATGAATTCTCTGTTTCTTCTTTTAGCAGTGTCCCCGCAATTTTAACTGTAATCGGTATATTAGGAACTTTTGTTGGTATCACTATTGGCTTAAGTGGTTTGGGCTCTGATACACAAATCCTCATTCAACAGGCTATGAAGTTGATTGGTGGTTTAGGTACGGCTTTTTGGACATCAATTGTTGGTATGGGATCTAGTTTTCTCTTTATGCTTTTCATGTCTTGGTATGTGTCGAAAGCAAAAGAGGCCAAAAATACTTTTATCAAAGAGATCCAACCCTATTGCACTGTTGTGACAAGTAATGACTTATTGCATCAGTTGGTTTTAGGGCAACGACAGGCTGCAGATGATAGCGATAATTTATCTAATTTAGTGAATGTGCTTACAAGAATAGCAGATAAGCCTGCAGGAGTTACTGCTCAAGAGTTTGAGGCAATATCAAATCAACACCTTAATACTTTGCGCTCAACCTTGGCAGGAGTAGAAACGGTGCTTGTGAAGAGTTTAAGCAAGTTGAAAGTAGATGAAGTCGTATTTTCGAAAACCATTTCAGCACAATTTCAAGCGGTGCTTGATGAGTCGCTGGCATGCCCAATTAGAACTCTCGATGGCATTAATCAAGAGAGTAAACAGAGTAACCAGGCCTTGTTTTCAATAGTGGGGTTATTAGAAAGCGCCTCTAAGAATCACTCGCCCGCACTCACTAAAGATGAGCTTGAAAGTATTCTTAGTAAAGCAGTGACCATGCCTATTGATAAAACGACAAATGAAGTGACAAATTTATTGAATAGTGTTGATGGTAAAATGAGTATGTTCGCCAGCAACATGCTGACCGAAGATAAACTGGGTTCGGCTCTGGCAAAACCTGCTTTAGATATCGCTCAAATAGCCAAATTTGTAAGTAGTTTGATGCATAAGAACCCACTAACGGCTGAAACGTTACATTCTGCATTATCTGAGCTCGTTACAACACCTATCCAACAAATACAGAAGGATATGAGCGCTAATGCTCATAACGCATTAGGGGCTATTGATGAGGTAACCCAATCAGTAAATACACTTGCCAAAGCAAGAGCAAATGAATTTAACGAGCTCATTGATAAAATGGGAATGGAAATTCTTTCGCCTATCGTAAATGAGTTGTCAGAAACAAATAAAGTTGTAGCGAGTTTTGCAGAGATTAGTAATGAACTTAATCAAAGCATTTCGAAAACAGTAGAACAAATGGCTAAAGCCACGGCTACTGTTGAAAAATTTGAATTACATACCCTGAAGAAACTGAACGACTTTGCTCATTCAATGGATGAGTCATTAAATAATTTTGCGATTAATAGCACTGCGGCCTTAAATTCGATTACCAAAGAAATTTCTGGAATTGTTGAATTAGGAAATGCTTCAATTGCAGAGCAAACTAAATCATTTAGCAAAATGGTTACAGATTCTGAATTAATTTATAAACAACAATCTCAAACCTTGATTGATGTTGGTAAAAACTCTGCAGCATTGATGACGTCAGCGAAACAAGAGCTAGAAAGAGGGTTGGGTGATATTGATTCTAAAGTTATCAATATGTCATTGGTTATTCAGGAAGAACTCGAATCGTTTAGAGCAGTTTACCAAGAAAATTTGTCAGATTATTTTAATCAGCAAAACGAGATACTAGATAAGTCTTTAAATGCGCAACGCGATGGCTTAAATGAGGTGGTCGCTAACTTTAAGCACGTATTCGAGGATGAATATAAAAAACGTAATAGCCTTATTACAGATCTCAATACACATCACAAACAAATGATTGATGTCATTGATCGCATTCAATCAATGGCCAAAGCGTTAGGGCTTGAAAATACAAGCTGGGTGGATACCTTACAACAACAAAGCCAAACAGTAAGCCGACAAATGGCTCAATTAGGCCTTGCTTTCTCCTCTGCTTCCGAAGAGTTTAAAGCTTTAACCAGTCAAATGCGCCCTGAAATGGATGATTATTTCAAACGGGCAAATAAGTCGGTCAACGAATATTTCAGTAGCTTTGATGCAACATCATCCAGAATTTACTCCCGTTTAGACAGTGCGGTTGACCTGATGATGACAGTTATTCAAGAAGCTAAACATGAAAAGGACAACATTCTAAAACTTAAAGTAAAGGAAAAGGCTAGCTGATGGATATTGATAGCCGACAGGATGAGCAAATTTTTGATGAGACCGGTGCTTGGCTGTCTATTAGCGATCTAATGGCGGGGTTATTAATGGTCTTTGCTTTGTTACTGATCGTTGCCTTAGCGCAGTTATCCGAGTTACAAAAGCAGTCCAAAAGTAACCGAATTATTATCATTGAACAAATTCAAAAAGGTTTAACCGACGTGGGTATTGAGTCTTTTTTAGATGAAAAGGGCACCTTATCGCTAGTTGACGGTCTGCAATTTGAGCATGGCAGTGCTGAAATAAATGCGCAAGGTTTAGAGTTTCTTAAAAAGCTCATTCCAGTGTATAGCCAGGCTATTTTTCAAAATGCGAATACAGCAACAGAAGTTAATTATCTCATCATAGAAGGGCATGCCGCTCACAATGAATCAGCAAAAAATGCACTGTCATTAAGTGTTAGACGTGCAGAAGAGGTGACTAAAGTTTTACAAGATTTGCCTTTTCACTATAAAGCAAAGTTTATGAATAAGATTTTGCCAGCTGGAAGAGGTGATTTTGATGCCAATAAAGCACTGCCGCCAGAAAAAAATAGAAAAGTGTTATTTCGGTTCGAGTTTAAAAGTTATGACCCCGCAGACTATCTTGACAAGGGTGAAAAAAAGTGACGAATGCCTCGAACTTAAGAGTGTGGTTTATAGAGCCTAGTTTGCCCCAAAAGGTCGCTTTGACTGCTATGCAACCACCTTTAGGTGGTATTGAGCAGGGACAGAATCCTACGGTAAATATTCATGAAAAAGATATAAGACAAATTGCAGCGCGGCTTAAGAAAGGTGAAATCATCTCAGAAGTTGAATGGATAATAATTCTTCGGTCTGAGGATAAATACCTATTGCTGGACAAAAACGAACAATCCAAAATTGTTGCTATTGTTTGGGAGCGATTAATAGCTGATGAGGGTCGGTTTTATCAGTTTTTATTAAAAATAATTGCTGGTTTGGCTCGTGGTTATCAAGCAATGTCAGCCACTTTGTTAGCTTCTTTCCCAAATTTTAGCATTGCAAAGCAATCAGAAAAAACAAAACGAGCCTCAGAAACGGTTAAGTATTTACTTGATGGTGAATATTTAAATTGTGCTAAAAAAATAGTCGATGCCAATCTAACTGTAAAATCTTGGTTTTCGTCTTTTCAAGCTGACTCTGCAGGGGAGCATGTAAATCTGATTTGTCTTAATGCTGCGTTAGCTATAGGCAGATCACCTGAGACTGATGCCTTAACGTGGTGGTTATCTTGTCAAGCGCATTTAGAATCAAAACATACTTTAGAGCAATTAGAATATTTACTGCCAAAAATCAACTATGTTGAACCACGCAGCACTTTTGATACTTGGATCCAAACGCACTGTCTGCCCGATAACGCCAAAACTTATTGGTATCAACTGTCAGAGCAATCCCAGCTAAAGCTTAAAAGTTTTTATCATGTAACAACGTTCAAATCTGTTAAGAAAATATTTGATGCATTATGTGATACCAGAATCGACCCATCTTTAACGGATACTCATGTCAGAAACTTAGAGCGTCGCACAACATTTTGGTCTGATTACAGTAATTGTTTTGGGCGCGTGCGTTTTTTACTTACTCAACGCTCAAAAAAACTACTGGCTCAGAAAATAGATTTACAGCAAGAGCGGGTAACTATTATGGGGCCCTTATCGTTAAATGATGAAAGTGAAATCTGTATTTTTGAAATTGATAATTATATTTTCATCGAGCGTTTTCGAGGTTCTGACTTTGATCTCGGTGTGTTTACCAAAGACCCGATATTAGAACAACAGCTATTTGACTCTTCATATGTTGATGCGCTAGCTATTGCAAAGTTAACACCTGATTGGGTGGTTGACCACAAAGACTATTGGCAAAAACGGTTAATTAGTTTCTTGTCTAAAAAAGGGATCAAGCCTAATAAAAATCATTCACTAGCAAAAAATTGGTTCATGGCACTCACAAAAGAAGAACAAAAACAAGTGGATGAGATGAAAAGTCAGCGAAATTACAACAATTTGGATTTAAGTAGTTACTTTAGAATAGGGCAAAGACTAAGATGATCGAAATGATGATGGACCCCATTACACTTTATTCAAGTGTATTTATTTTGTGTGTAGCATTGTTGTTTGCCGTGAAGTTATGGCGCTCAACTAAAGATTTAACCAAGCAATTACATTACGTTAATACAGAATTGAAGTTGTTTAAACCTAAAGTGCCTAATGATAATGACAAGGTGGACGAGCATGAATGGAGTCCAAGCCCATTAACCATTGCTTATCAAAACCGGGATAAGATGGATGCTAAAATCAAGGCAACTAAATGCCTTGCAACGCCGTGGGCTGCCTATCAAAGAAGCATGCAGTTGCCTAATGTGAATTTTAAACTAAAACCTAATCAGCCTCCGGTGTTACGCAACACCATGCAAGTTAATACATTATTCAATATGGAGACAATTGTTGAGACGCAAATTAACTCGCGTTTATTCACTTCAATTCCAAATATTTTGACTGGTCTTGGCTTATTGTTCACTTTTGTTGGTTTAGTGTTCGGAATTTACAATGCCTCATTGGGTCTAAGCTCATCAGACATAGATTCAGCAAAAGAGGCGTTAAATCCCTTACTGAAAGGTGCCAGTATTGCATTTATTACTTCTATTGTAGGTATTTCTTGTTCAATGGTTTTTTCTTTGTTTGAAAAGATACGTTTTTTTACTTTAGAAAAAGAAGTTAAGCAATTTAGTGATTACTTAGGAACGCACATTGAGTTTATTGACTCAGATAAATTAGCGGCTATGCAACTTGAGGCGATTGAAACTCAAACAAACGTACTAACTCGTTTTCAATTTGAACATCAGCGCATTACAGATGAAACAATTACACGAGTGTCTAAAGAGTTTAGAGATACATTATTGGATAAAGCAGGGTCTGAACTTAAGTACTTAACAGACTTGATTGCTGAGTTGAATAAAAGTATGAGTGACAACCTAACTAGTTTCACTGAGAACCAAATAAAAGTGGGTAATGCAACGGAACAGCTGACAAAGTCGTTGCATGAATCTATGTTGCAGATGACAGACCAAATTTCTGATAGTGTTGAACAGATGGGTTTAAGAGAAGAGACTCGCACCAAGAACATTTATACAACCTTCGAAAATATCTTTGAAAATATATCAAAAATCATAACAAATTCTTCTACAGACATAGCCGAGAGTTTATTCGAACAATCGAAGTTAACTATTGTTAATATGTCTCAGGCTTCTGAATTATTTAATCAAACTATGAACGAATCAGTAAAAGAGTTTGAAAATTTACCGTCTAAAATAACTCAGGCTAGTGAACAAAGCATTCAACATTCTTCAAATCAGTTAAAAGGTTTAATGGAACAACTTTTACCCAATATTATTGAGAAAGTGACTGAAAGCCTAGATCATCAGGTCAGCTCGTTTATAAAACAGATTTCGGCAGCCGAGAATAACATAGCCGAACTGTTACATACCTTCCCAGTTGTCGTGACACAGCTTAGTAAATTAAATACTGAACTTGTTGAAAACGCGCGTGTTATTAGTAGTATTAATGATAGCTCTGTAAAAAGTTTAACGAATTTTGCTGAAACGTCTAATAGCTTTAATCAAAGCGTTTCAAATATGACTGAGGTAAATAATTCTTCTGCAGAAATTGCAAAGCGTTATCACGACTTGTTAATCGGGGTACAGGACGCAGTAAAAAATGCGTCTGATTTCAGCCAATCTTCTGCTCAAACTGCTGTAAAATTGAAACAAGCTCTAAGTGAACACAGTAATGTAGGCAAGGGGATTAAGTCAGCGATTGAATCCTCATTAGAAAAGCTACATACCGGTTTGAGTGATTATGCCAACTTAACGAATAAACATATGTCATCATTAGATCGAGATTCGAGTAAAGTTGCCGCTCATTTAGTTGAAGCGATTAAAGAAATCGATTTGCTTGTAAAAGATATTGCTCGTTCCAATAGCCGTTTGAGTGGTGTAGCGTGAATTTAAAAAATCAAGATGATACCAGCTATATGATGTCAGTCTCTGACGTTATGTCAGGACTGATGTTTATATTTATCATTACCTTAGCAATTTTTGTAATTGATTTCCTTATTGCCTCCCGTGAACAAGAAGAAAAATATGCTGAATTACAGAAATATACAGACAAATTAAAAGGTAATAATGAAGTCCGTTCAAAATTATTAAGCGAAATCCAACAATCCCTAGCGGATAAAAAAATCGATGTTGACATTGACGTTCAGCATGGTGTGTTGAGGCTAAATGAAAATGCCATTCGATTTGATACTGGAGCTTCAGATTTAAGTGAAACACAAGTTGAACGGTTGGGGATTGTTGCTAAGGTGATTGCAACCATTTTACCGTGTTATGGAGCAAATCCCCCTGTTGATGCTGGGTGTATAGAAGATACTAAAGGAAAAATAGACTCGATTTTTATTGAGGGTCATACCGACAATGTGCCAATCACGGGTTCGTTGGCACAAAAGTATCAAGATAATTGGGTGTTAAGTGCTCATCGGGCGATGTTTACATACCGAGAAATCATAAAAAAAGAATCTATATTAGCCATGATGAAAAACAATAATAATCAACCAGTAATCAGCGTTAGTGGGTATGGTGAAGGCCGACCAGTTCCTGGGCACGAGTATGATTTACCTGTTTCTGACCCTATGAATAGAAGGATTGATTTCCGCTTTATTATGACTCCACCGTCCATTACAGAAGCTGAAAACGCTCTTGAAGGAAATCTTTGATAAATGAGTACTCTTTCTGAATTACCATTAGACGGATATTTAAACAAGCTAACTTTAGATATCTCTGCCATGCTTTTCGATTCAGAATTTAGTTCAACAGATGCTGAACTTATCGAGTGCTTTAAATATGTTGCACAATGTCAGCAGCAAGGCACCTTGACAGTAGATTACCTTTCTTTGTATCAACAACGCCTTCTAGCGTGTCTGATATCATTGGATTTAGGGAAGAAACGTAAGATAGGAAACATCTTGGCACTGAGTGATGTTTGGTCCTTATCGGTCGCAATTTTTAATGCCCGTTTGGATGCGGTCACAATAGAGGTTTTACTGAAAAACTTTGAGAATGTAGTAAAAACAAAATCCGTGGAGTCGATTTATCGCATTATTTCTGATGTTGAGTCTTTATCTAATAAAGTGATAGCTAGTCATTTGCCAAGATCAAAACGAATAGAAGAATATAAATATTCAGATATGACTGATACTGATCTAGTCGCTAATAAAACATGGTTCAAAAAGGCTATCCACGCGCAAGTACAGTTACAACTTAATCAAGTTGTTATCTTTAATGATTTTTCAAACTATCAAGATGAAGGTGCGTGGCAAGCGATTGGTAAAGATAGCTATTCTTTTTTACTTACTTATTTAAAAAAAGGAGTTGTGAGGAATGTTTGGATTTTTACAAGTCCCGACATTAAGAAACAGCTTCCTCCGCCGCACCAAGAGGACTGTATTGCATTTAATGATTTGCCTTCTGACATGGTGATAGCCATACAAATTGGTAATTACATTTGGATTCAGACGAATAAATTTGAAAACTTTGGGTTGTATCACCTGCCAGCTAATGTTTCTGACTTATATAAAATTGTCCAAGGTTTAATTAAACAAGATCTTAAATATCATTATTTATTGAGTCGATCAGGTTTATGGCAATATAAAATGTCACTTGTGTTAAAAGGAGACACGAATTTTAGCCCTAAACGGTCTGATTATCTTAAGTAAAATTCTACCATCAATGGTGGTTGCATTGATATTTTTTGTAATGGAATGTTAATTTCGCACGGTCTTTCCTGATTTAATTTCAAATGATTACTAAAGGGAATTGGTTTTAAGATTGATTTTGCATTATTCTTGTTAGCGGTATAAATACAAGTTTAAAAAGGATTTCAGTATATGAGAGTTATTGTCGAAGATAATGCGCTTCCTATTTTAATTACTTCAGCGATCGAATCTTATGATTTTGAACATAAATCTCATAAAAACGGCAAAGGTACATCACAGCTTGAAACTTATGGTTTACTTTGGGGATATATGATCCCAAAAAAAACGGCTGATGGAGAGGATAAGATTGTAGTTACGACCTGTACAGTCGAGACATCAGCTTTAAGACATCAGGAATGGGTTGAACCAAATTATGACTCTATAATTGCTAAGAAAGAAATGATCGAACAGTATTGGCCTCATCTTGAACTTGTTGGCACATTTCATTCCCATCCATATCAATCACTTGACGATATGAAAAATAGAGTAAGTCCAGGTTGGAAGGCATCTGATGGTGACAAGAAACACTGGCCATCTGTTCACGAATGCGCTGCAGCTAATCAACCAGTAATGGCCCATTTAATTATTAGTGTCACTCAGCTTAAAAAGAAAGGATGGGCTTATCCAGAAAAATTATCTGATAGCTACTGCAGTGGTTATTGTTTTGTTGCAGGAATGAAAAAAATTTGGCTTGCCACATATGCAACCGAAATTGATGATTACTGCGATGAAGATGGAAACAAATCTTTTTGCATGTCTAAAGGTGTGGTATTAGATATCCCTTCGATACAAACACAAATGTCAAAAAATAACCTTTGAATAGGTTTGATTTTATTCTACAAAATAATCACCTTATTGTATTAGCGCTCACTTGGTATTTTTACTCCTTGTTAGTTGAAAAGTAATTAGCTCAAAAATAGCCCCCGCGACCCATCCTGTCGCACCCAACTGCCATCATTGCACTCAGTCACAGAGGAGTGCAGATGATGGCAGTAACCCGAACCACCCCCGCAAAAACTAGCCCTGCGGCCACGCGGCCTAACACAGTCAAAGCGCCAAATAATCAACGCTATTTCGTTCTTACC
>JACCEA011405630.1_pt1 | contig 39345 bp, 33 predicted proteins | sample 7449851 | NCBI WGS metagenome assembly JACCEA01 (sample SAMN15323453, study PRJNA562643) | freshwater metagenome | isolation source: river surface water | place: USA:Blue River Watershed | collected 2017-08-18 | reverse complement strand
GATGATTTTGAACGTGCGGATGAACTGTTAATCGAAGCAAACGAAACGTCTCTTGAAGAATTGGATGAAGACTACTATTTGTTCCAATTCACCGATGAAGAGTTGAAAAACGTGTTGATTCACTCCTATGAATGGAGCGAACATGACATTGCAATCAGTCGAAAAATATTAGAAAGTCGTAACGTTTCGATTGATGAAAAAGAACTAAAAGCACAAAAAACAGAACGCCTTGAAGAATTGTCGCAACCGGAATCTGGTCAAAAAGGTTGGATCACATTTGGTTACATCATGGCATTTGGTGGCGGTTTTTTAGGTTTGTTAATTGGTTACTTTTTGTGGAAAACAAAAAAGAACCTACCGAATGGAACACAAGTTTATTCGTACGATGAAACGGTTCGTAAACATGGCTTACGCATCTTTTTAATTTCACTGATTTTATTCCCGATATTCTTTATCATTAAGTTTTACGCAAACCTAAGCAAGTACATTCACTAAATGTTGGAATTAAAACCAAACTGTGAAAAATGTAATAAAGAATTGCCTCACACCAGTGATGAAGCCTATATCTGTTCGTATGAATGTACTTTTTGTGAAGAATGTTCCGCTGAAACGTTCAAGTTCATTTGTCCCAATTGCCAAGGAAACTTAGAAAAACGTCCAAAAAGAAATTCGAAAGAAGTTTAATTTTGTTCTTTCAACTCTTCTACTTCCCTTTTCAACGCTTCAATTTCACGGTCTTTTGCTCTGAACTTGCGATAGCTAAACACAAACGACAAAGCATAACCAACAATTACAGAGAAAATAATTAATAAGGTTAAAGGCATCTTCGTTTTTGTGACTAATAAATGAACTTCTTGTTCAGTCCAATTTAAAGTTGCGAAAACCACTCCAATGATTCCCAACAGAATACTTAATACAAATTTGATTTTGTTTATCGTTGATAAACTGTGCCAATATTCTACCATTTCTTGCTTTATTTGAATCGAATATACATAATGAATTAGACATAGAAAATGTTTCATGAATTAATTTTATAGCCGAGAAACAAATCACCTAAAATGCTTTTTGAATTTCAATGCATACAACTTTTATAAACTAGAAAATATGCTATCTTTGCACGGAAAAAAAATAAGTTAGCATGGCAACTACAGCAGATATTAAAAATGGTTTATGTATCAAATTCAATGATAAATTATACCAAATCATCGAATTCCAGCACGTAAAACCAGGAAAAGGTCCAGCGTTCGTACGTACTAAAATGCGTCAAATTGAAACAGGAAAAGTGTTAGACAATACATTTTCTGCAGGACACAAAATTGATCCAGTTCGTATTGAAAATCGTGAATACCAATATTTATATCAAGAAGGAAGTGAATATGTTTTCATGAACAACGAAACATACGAACAAGTGAACATTCCAAGTAAAATGATTGAAAAACCATTGTTTTTGGAAGAAGGAATGATTTGTAACATTTTATTCCACGCTGAAGAAGAAACACCTTTAGTAGTTGAGTTGCCAATGTACATCATTTCTGAAGTTACTTACACAGAGCCAGGTGTAAAAGGTGATACAGCTACAAACTCAATGAAAGCTGCAACAATCTCAACTGGAGCTGAAGTAAAAGTTCCTTTGTTCATTGACAACGGTGAAATCATTAAAATTGATACACGCACTGGTGTTTACGTTGAGCGCGTTAAAAACAAATAATCATTCCACGGAATAAAAAGATAGAGGGATTCAATTGAGTCCCTTTTTTTTTTGAATCGATGCAGCACATTCAACTAAAATCAACAACAATATCGTTCCAAAACATTCGTGTTGAACAAAACAGAAATGAACAAGTTATTCTTGTTTTTCTTCATGAAGCACTTGGATCAATAGGTCAATGGAAATCCTTCCCAGAACTCTTGTGCAAGAAATTGCAATTGGATGGTTTTGTCTATGAACGTCAGGGACATGGCAACTCCTCCCCTTTTTCAAGCGTGCGAACAGCGGAATATTTGCACGATTATGCGTGGAATGAATTAAACGAATTGATCTCTACTGCTTTTCCATTGGATAAAAAAATCATACTCGTTGGACACTCTGATGGTGGAACAATTGCCTTGTTGTATGCTGCCAAATTTCCTAAGAATGTGTTGGCGTGTATCACGATGGCGGCTCACGTTATCAATGAACCAGAAACAATAGCTGGAATTCAACCTGCAATTGACGCGCACCAAGCGGGAAAACTGGTTGGACTAACAAAATATCATGGTGACAAAACAGAAGACTTGTTTTATGCATGGGCAAACACGTGGAAAAGTCCAGAATTTAAGGATTGGAACATTTGTACAGAGATTCAATCTATTACTTGCCCTGTTTTGGCCATTCAAGGATCATCAGATCAATATGGAACCGAAAAGCAGTTGGAATTAATCAAACAAAATGTTAATGGAAAGGTAAAAACAGTCCTGTTACCACATTGTGGTCACCATCCACATTTAGAAGTTCAAGATCAAGTAATCACTGAAATTCAACAATTCTTCAGTTCAGAAAATTGATCGTTTCTAAAACAAATCTTAACTTTAATGGTTATAGATTACATGACTATGAACGAAGATTTCATTAACCCAATTGATCCTGATAAAATCACGGAGAATCCGCATTCGTTGGAATATGCTCATCATGCCGGAAGTGCATTGGTCAAACCAGAAGATCAAGGTAAAATCAAAGGAAGAGCGCTTTCTGCTATGGAGCATCAAACCGATATGCAGTTAAGCCAGATTTATGAACAGATGCAATTGCTAGCTGAACAAGCGAAGAAATTAAATGATCGTAAATCAATTTCAGAATTTATCTACATGGCTGAAATGCGTTTCGAACCATTGATCAATCATATTTATCATTTGTACACCAAAGAAAATGGTGATTATTTATTATCGTTGATTGCACCAAATCAATGGGGACGTTCGAAGAACAATTTCACTTTTATAGCAACTGTTCGATTATTAGCAGATCATACGTGGGACATTTTGGAGAAAAATCCTGAAGTGAATTTTTAATTTATCGCGCAAATACCCATTCATCATCCGTTGATTGATTTACATCAAATGAATACCCATCAACAGTGTACAATTTTAGCTCTTCGGCATCCGTAATGTTATTTTGAACGATGTAACGAGCCATTGCTCCACGGGCATGTTTTGCATACATCATAACAACCTTGTATTCTCCATTTTTAAATTCCTTGAATACAGGTGTTACCACTTTGGCTTTAAGTACTTTTCGATCTATTGCTTTAAAATATTCTGAAGAAGCTAGATTAACAACCACTTCATATTTTTCCATTTCTGCATTGAGAAACTTGGATAATTTACTTCCCCAAAATTGGTAAAGGTTCTTTTGTTTAGAAGTAATTTCCCATTTAGTACCCATTTCCAAACGATATGGACACATTAAATCAAGAGGTTTTAGAATACCATACATTCCTGACAAAATGCGGACCATTGATTGAGCTTTAATCAATTCTTCGTTAGAAAAAGACTGAATATCCAAACCCTTGTATACCTCTCCATTAAAAGCAAAAGCTGCAGGTACAATCGTTTCGGTTCTTTCTAACGGAATTTCCCAAGTTGAATATCGTTCTTTGTTTAATTCGGCAAGCTCCCTTGAAATGTGCATAGTAGCTTCCAATTTTTTAACAGAGAATTTCTTCAGTTTATTTACCAATTGTTCGCTTTCTCTTAAGAATGACGAAACTGTCACCCCTTCTACAGTAGGAATTGAAGTGATGTCTATTGATTTTGCCGGAGAAAGAAGCACTTTCATAATTCAGAATTTTGAACAAAAATAAACAATAGTTAGCGTACAAATGTTAATATTTCTGAATGTTTCTATTGACAAGAAACTTAAAATGTATTATTTTAGCCAAGCTTAAACTCAAATATCAAACTATGAGAAAATTTTTAGTTCTATTAACATGTATTACTTCTCTGTCTGTAGGACAAACGCTTGCCCAGAAAGACAGCGAAACAGGAGTAATTTACTGTGAAAGTTTTATGGTTTCAAGACCATTAAAAGACTTATTAAAAGAAAATCCTGTTAGCGAGAAAAAAATTGCACGCAGTAATATGCGTAAGAACAGTGGTGAATCGAAAGATCGTAAACACCGTGAACCACAAAAATTTCCATTATTAGAAAAAGGTGAAGGAAACTTTGGAAATGACCCAAGTTTTGTTCAAACTGAAAATGGAACTCGCCCAGCACCATCAACAAAAATCAACATTAATGGAGTTAACAATGGTTCATATCCTCATGACCCTTCTGGAGCGGCTAGTGCAACACATTACATCCAAGCAGTAAATGCTACTACTTGTCGTATTGTAAACAAAACAACAGGTGCAACAATATCAAGTTTCTCTATGGGAACTTTATGGCCAACAGCGACACCAAACGACGGAGATCCAATTGTTATGTATGACCGTTTTGCAAATCGTTGGTTTTTGGCACAATTTGGTACTTCAGGAAACAAAATTTACATTGCAGTTTCTGCAACGAGTGACCCTCAAGGATCTTGGTATTGTTATACTTATACATCTCCAGCATTCCCTGATTACTTGAAATTCTCTATTTGGCAAGATGGTTATTATATGACATCAAACCAATCTTCTCAAAAAGTATTTGCTTTTGAAAGAACTGCAATGCTAGCAGGTAACGCTTCTGCAAGATCAGTTTATGCATCTTTCAATCCACCAGATGGAGGAGGTTTCTTCTGTCCGCTTCCTGCTGATGCTGATGGAATTGGTGGTTTACCAGCTGCCGGAACTCCTTGTCCAATTATGTCATATTCTGATAATGCTTGGGGTGGTGGTGCTATTGATGGTATTCAAATTTATCAAATGGCAGTTAACTGGGTTCCAGCAACTCCAACTGCAACAATTACTTTTGTCTCTGCAGTTGCTACAAGTGCATTTGATGCTTCATACAATGCAAGCTGGAATGATATTTCTCAACCAGGAACAACACAAAAATTAGATGGTATTGGTGGTGTATTACAATACCGAGCTCAATTTACTAAATGGTCTGGCTACAATTCAGTTGTACTAAACTGGCCAGTAAAAATCAGCACATCACAAAGAAGTATTATGTGGGCTGAGTTGCGCCAAAATCAATCGACAAGTGCATGGTCTGTTTACCAACAAGGAATATACACACCAGACACATACAACCGTTGGATGGGCTCAATTGCAATGGATGATTACGGAAACATTGCCTTGTGTTATGCAAAATCTGGTTCTTCTACAATTTATCCAGGATTATATTACACAGGAAGACTTGCTAGCGACCCATTAAATACAATGACATTTTCTGAAGCGACTGCAATTGCTGGTATTGTATCTCAAACAACTGGAATCAACCGTTATGGTGACTATGCTCACACGGCATTGGATCCAGATGGAGTAACTTTTTGGCACACTGGTGAGTGGTTAGGTGGAACGAGCAGTAACCCGAAGAAAACACGTATTTACTCTTTCCAATTAACATCACCAACATCAGCTAACGTTGCAATCACATCTTCTGATACTGACAATTCAATATGCGCAGGAAATTCAGTAACATTCACTGCAACACCAACAAATGGTGGCACAACACCAAGTTACCAATGGCAAGTAAACGGTGTTAATGTTGGTACAAACAGTAATACATATACAACTTCTTCATTAACTACAGGTCAATCTGTTACTTGTATTATGACTTCGAATATGCCTGGAGCAACAAACAATCCAGCAACTTCTAATTCAATCACAACAACAGTTAATCCAATAGTTGCACCATCTGTGAATATCGCTGGAACAAACACACTTTGCTCTGGTTCGAATGCTACTTTTACTGCAACTCCTACTTATGGTGGAACAACACCAAGTTATCAGTGGCAAGTGAATGGTTCAAACGTTGGAACAAATAGTGCTTCTTACTCCACTACATCGTTAACAAATGGTGCAAATGTTACTTGTATTTTAACATCAAATGCGGCTTGTGTTTCTCCAACAACTGCAACTTCAAATACAATTTCTGTAACAGTTAACACAACTCCAGCAACACCAACAATTACAAACAATGCAGGTACTTTATCTTCAAGTTCTGCTACTGGAAATCAATGGTATTTAAATGGATCTTTGATTGCTGGTGCGACAAGTCAAACATACACGCCAACATCAAATGGTATTTACACTGTTGTTGTAACATCTAATGGCTGTTCATCATCTGCATCTGCAGGAACAACGATCTCTGGATTGGGAATTGAAGAAATGAATGTTTATGCATTATCAATCTACCCTAACCCTTCGAATGGAGAATTCAATGTTTCATTCAACGCATCAGTAACTGAGAAATATACATTGAAAGTGTATGACGAAGCTGGTAAATTGGTATTTGATGCTCAAATTGAAAATCAAAACGGAACATTTGTAAAACAAGTTCAACTTGGAAAAGTTGCTTCTGGAATTTACAATGTAACTCTATCAAATGGTTCTGTAGAAGCGAATCGTAAAGTAGTTGTTAAGAACTAAGAAATCAATTTTCTATAAAAAAGAAAGGCTGTTCAGATTGAACAGCCTTTCTTTTTTTAATTAAATCATCAATCAAATTAAAAATAAGGAACAAAGAAAAATTAAAACAATTCCAATCACATTCAAAACAAAACCATATTTGACCATTTGTTTTACATGTAACATACCCGAAGAAAAAACAATTGCATTTGGTGGTGTACCAACAGGGAGCATAAAGGCTAGACTCGCTCCTAACGTTAATGGAATTGCTAATTGTTCAATTGGTAATCCATGATCAATTGCAAACTTTGCAACAAGTGGAACAAAAATACTTACCATTGCTAAATTAGAAAGTACCTCTGAAGCGAATACTGAAACAACTATTAATACAATTAATATCGTATAAAATGAAAAATCATGCATTGAACTTAAGGTAGTTGATAATTTATCAATAACACCATTTTGCTCCATTAACTTTGCAAGTGCTAAACCACCACCAAATAAAATCAATATTCCCCATGGAAGTTTTTCAGTATCCTTCCAATGCAACAATGGTTTTTTAGTTTCAAAGCTTGGCAACAAAAACATCAATATACCACCAAAAAGTGCAACGTTCTCATCGCCATATTCAAAACCAATATACGGAACAATTAAATCTTTAAATGACCACAAGATTACAACCATTAAAAAAATTCCAACAACTAACAATTGATCTTTTGTCCATGGTGTTTTATTAATTTTAAAATCAGCGTGACTTTCTTTGCGTTCTTTCCCCATTGATAAATAGAAAAAAAGAAACGTTCCCAACAACATCATTATACTAATGGGCAAACCTATTTTCATCCATTGAAAAAAGTCAACCTTTACATGAAAAGTATTTTCGAGAATACTTGCCATTTGTGTATTTGGAGGAGAACCGATTAATGTTCCTACTCCACCGATACTTGCTGCATATGCAACGGACAACAGCAAGAATACAGCAAATTTACCTTTTCTATCATGTTCTGGTAAAGCATGAATAATCGCCATTGCCATTGGCATCATCATTAATGCTGTTGCCGTATTCGAAATCCACATACTGAGCAAACCTGTACTCATTAAAAAACCAAAGAGTATTCTAGGTTTTGAATCACCAACAAATCCAATGATTCCACGCGCAACTTGTTCATGAACATTCCACTTTTCAAGTCCTAATGCAAGTATAAAACCTCCAAAAAATAAATAAACATTCGAATCGCCATACGCGCTTGCTAACTGTCCTTTATCCAAAACGCCCAAGGGGATTGCCAATATCAATGGAAATAGAGCAGTAACATAAATTGGTATAACTTCAAATACCCAAAAATAAATCATTAGACCTCCCAAAGCGACAGCGTTCCAAAACGTATCTTTTGCTCCGGTAGCAACTAGAACAGCTAAAAATCCAATGAGTCCAATAGCGATTAAAATTTTCTTTTTATCAATTACCATATGATCAAATAAAAAAAGCGGGCAACAATACCCGCTTTAAAAATAATTTATTTTGCTTGAAAAACTGAATTAATTACAATGCATTCAATTTAGTGATGAACTCAATTGCCGTGTTTTCAATTTCTTCACAAATTGGTCTGAAGTCAGCTTTTGTTTTAGCAGCATTGATTTTCGTCAACATTGCTTCTTGAAAATTAGCTGCTTGATCAATCATTTCATCTGCTACAGCAAATTTTGACTCATCCATTAATTGAATTGTGAAACATTCTTCAACAATATCAAAAACCATATTATTTAGGTTTCTTTTCAAATCTTTTCTACTAGCCATATTCTTTCGTTTAAAAAGCTTGTTGACTCAATAGCCAACAAGCTTGTTTGTATTTAAATTATGCTTGAGGAGTTTCCTCTTTTTTCTCTGGTCTTGGCAATAAAACTTTACGAGATAATTTCCATTTTTTCGTTTTTGGATCTTTTCCAACAACTTTAAATTTCAACACATCTCCTTCTTTACAAACGTCTTCCATTTTAGCAACTTTCTCCCAAGAGAATTCAGAAATATGGATCAATCCGTCTGTTCCAGGTAAAATTTCAACGAAACAACCGAAATCTTTAACTGATTTCACTTTTCCTTCGTATTCAACACCTTCTTCAACTGTTGGAGGGAATGCAATTTGCTTAATACGACGAGTTGCTTCTTTCATGTCATCACCATTGTTTGACATGATTTGAACGCGACCTTCACCTGTTGGTAATTCCTCAATAGTGATTGTCGTATTTGTTTCTTTTTGCATTGCTTGAATGATTTTTCCACCAGGTCCGATAATCGCACCAATCATCTCATTCGGAACGTTGAACGCTTCAATACGAGGAGTTTGAGGTTTGAAATCTGGATTTGGTTGAGCAATCGTTTCAATGATTTTGTTTAAAATATGTAAACGTCCACCTTTCGCTTGCTCCAACGCTTGGATCAAAACTTCATATGGTAAACCATCCACTTTAATATCCATTTGACAAGCTGTGATACCTTTTGATGTACCTGTTACTTTAAAGTCCATATCACCTAAGTGATCTTCATCTCCTAAGATATCAGACAATACAGCGAATTTACCGTCATCAGCAACTAATCCCATTGCGATACCAGAAACTGGAGCAGTGATTTGAACACCACCATCCATCAAGGCCAATGTACCAGCACAAACGGTTGCCATTGAAGAAGAACCATTTGATTCTAAAATATCAGAAACCAAACGAATTGTGTATGCATTATCCGCTGGTAAAACTGGTTTCAATGCTCTCAATGCCAAGTTTCCGTGACCAATTTCTCTTCGTGAAGTTCCACGTAATGGTTTTGCTTCACCTGTTGAGAATGGAGGGAAATTGTAGTGCAATAAGAATTTCTCAGTTCCATGGAAAGTAACTCCATCGATTAACTGCTCATCCATTTTACCACCCAATGTTAATGTTGTTAACGATTGTGTTTCTCCACGTGTAAAGACAGCAGATCCATGAACCATTGGTAAATAATCTACTTCAGCCCAAATTGGACGAATCTCATCAAACTTACGTCCATCCAAACGTTTGTTTTCATGCAACATCACCCAACGAACAGCTTTTTTCTTTACTTCTGAGAAGTATGTAGAAATGAATCCACCAACTGTTGCTAATTCTTCTTCTGTATAAGATGCTTTTACTTCAGCTTTAATTGCTTCGAACAATTCAGTTCTTTTCGCTTTATTTGCCAAGCCCATGCGAGCAACATCTTTACATTTTTCCATTGCCAACTCGTACACTTTCGCTTTTACATCAGCATCATGTGTTTCATGGCAATATTCTCTTTTCGGATTTGCTGTTGGAATTTCAGCAGCTAAATCTAATTGGAATTGACATTGTTCTTTAATTGCAGCGTGTGCTAATTTAATAGCTTCAACCATTTCTAATTCAGAGATTTCTTTGAACTCTCCTTCAATCATGTTCACGTCTTTCATTGTTCCAGCAACCATCATGTCGATGTCACCTTCTGCAATTTGCGCCATTGTTGGATTAACAATCCACTCTCCATTTACACGTCCAACTCTCACTTCTGACATTGGTCCGTTGAAAGGAATATTAGATACTGCAATCGCAGCAGATGCTGCTAAACCACACAATGTATCAGGATTGTTAACTCCATCATACGATAACAATTGAATCATCAACTGAACTTCAGCATGGTAATCATCTGGGAAAAGCGGACGCAATGCACGGTCAACTAAACGCATGATTAAAATTTCGTTCTCTGATGGACGCGCTTCTCTACGGAAGAATCCACCTGGAAAACGTCCAGCTGCTGAGTATTTCTCACGATAATCAACTGTTAAAGGAAGGAAATCAACTCCTTCTTTTGCTTCAGGAGCAGCTACAACTGTTGCTAACAACATTGTGTCTCCCATTCTTACTACAACAGACCCATCTGCCTGTTTAGCCAACTTTCCGGTTTCAATGGAAATTTCTTTCCCTCCGGTCATCATTGACTTTCTTGTTCCTATATTCATCTTTTATTTATTGCTTATTAATAGACATTAGGATATTAAGACTTTATGATTTCAAGACTTTACTTCCATTATGTCATGTTTATTTAACAGTTCATTCGTTTATGAAACTGATTGCTTTGTTTATTTTTTGTCCAATTAAAACAAAAAAGGGACAGTCGAATAACTTCGAATGCCCCCTCCAATAAACTTGTTGTGTTCGTACAAGAATTAACGACGTAAGCCTAATTCTTTAACGATAGCACGGTATCTTTCGATATCTTTTCTTTTCAAATAGTCAAGTAAAGATCTTCTTTTACCAACTAATAATTGCAATGAACGTTGTGTTCCGAAATCTTTACGGTTCTTTTTCAAGTGCTCCGTTAAGTTAGAAATACGAAATGTGAACAATGCGATTTGACCTTCTGCTGAACCTGTGTTAGTCTCTGTTCCACCGTGTTTAGCGAAAATCTCTTTTTTAATTTCTGAATTAATATACATGCCAATATTTAATTAAATGATTCTTATGTAGCCGACCCAATAACACCATGTTCTTGTAAATCGACGTGCAAAGATAATCTTTTTTTTCGATTCAGCGACTTTCAATTTACTAATCTTCAATTTTATTTAGTTGTGTCGCTATGATAAGTGTGTTAGAATTTGCTTTCATAGATACTTCTCCAACACCATTAACAACGAACAAATCTTTTTTATCAGCACATTTTTTATCTATGATGAGATTACCATGTAAAACGTAAAGCAAACTCATTTCCTTGCAATTCAGTAGAATCTCTTCCCCTTTCGAAAGTTCGAAATGAAATAAACGAGCGGAATAATCCTTTGAAAAAATCACATTAAAATCAATCACTTTACCTTTTGAGCGACTCGTCCAATCTCCTGAAAAAGCATCTTGACCAAAGGGATGTAATTGAACAGTGTAATGGTCTTCATGATTAAGGTCCAAAACACCTTCCAGTACCATTAGTTTACGATTGTAATTTGGAAATGGTGTAAACGTTGATTCATCAATTTCAACTTTCGCAGAACTTATACGATAAGCAAAATCTCGCTTTGAAAAATCAGCCGATTCAGGATAAATGTATAATTGAGTCGTTGTGCCACCACTCCACTCACTTGTTTGTTGATTTTCAGATTTTATTAATTGAATTTTCATGGCAAAAAAAAGTCCCACATATCAGTGGGACAATTCGTTTAATTTTTAAACATTTTTAATGACAATGCTAATGTTTCTTTCAGCTGAGTTCTATCAACAATGTAGTCTAAGAATCCATGCTCAAGAACAAATTCTGATGTTTGGAATCCTTCTGGTAAATCACGACCAATTGTTTCTTTTACAACACGAGGTCCAGCAAACGCTATCAACGCATTTGGTTCCGCGATATTGATATCACCCAACATCGCAAATGAAGCCGTTACACCTCCAGTGGTTGGATCTGTTAAGAAAGAAATGTATGGTAATTTATGTTCTGCTAATTGTCCAAGTTTACCTGAAACTTTGGCCATTTGCATTAACGAAAAACCTGCTTCCATCATACGAGCTCCACCAGACTTAGAAATAATCATAAATGGTGCTTTGATTTTAATTGCTTCATCAATTGCACGAGCGATTTTCTCACCCATCACAGCTCCCAATGAACCACCAATAAACGAGAAATCCATTGCCGCAACGACGAAATCCATTCCATCTAATTGACCTTTAGCTGTACGAATAGCATCTTTCAATCCAGTTGCTTTTTGAGTAGCCTTTACACGATCAACGTATTTTTTTGTATCCTCAAAATTCAAAGGATCTCCTGAAGACAAATCAGCGTCTAATTCAGTGTATTTACCGCCATCAAACAAAATGTGGAAATATTCTTCTGAACCAATGCGTTCATGATGAGAACAACGATCACAAACGAAGGCATTTTTTTCCAAATCGTCCATTGTAAATAAGGTTTTACAATTAGAGCATTTAGACCATAATCCTTCTGGTGTTTCTTTTTTCTCGCTAGTTGAAGTTGTAATACCTTCTTTATTTCTTTTAAACCAACTCATCGTTTTGTGTTATTTTTTTCAGAATCTTCGAATGATCGAATCATCAAATTTTATATTCAATTGATTACAAAACATTCACTGCATTCAAATCTGCAAATGCTTGTTCTAAACGTTTGATAAATGTCAACTCTCCTTCACGCATCCATTTGCGTGGGTCGTAATATTTCTTATTTGGCTTGTCGTCTCCTTCCGGATTACCAATCTGTGTTTTTAAATACTCAACATGATTCACAACGTAATCGCGCACACCTTCAGTGAATGCAAATTGTAAATCTGTATCAATGTTCATTTTAATAACACCATAACTGATTGCCTCGCGAATTTCTTCAAGTGTTGATCCACTTCCTCCGTGAAACACAAAATTCACTGGATTAACTCCTGTATTGTATTTCTCCTGAACAAATTCTTGTGAGTTTTTCAATATTTTTGGAGTCAATTTTACGTTACCAGGTTTATACACACCATGCACATTTCCGAATGCTGCAGCAATTGTAAAACGGTCAGAAACTTTCAATAATTCTTCATATGCATATGCAACTTCAGCAGGCTGTGTGTACAATTTAGAACTGTCAACATCTGAATTATCAACTCCATCTTCTTCTCCACCAGTAATTCCTAATTCAATCTCCAATGTCATACCCATTTTACTCATACGAGCTAAGTATTCTTTACAGATTTCAATATTCTCTTCAATTGGTTCTTCTGATAAATCAATCATATGAGAACTGTATAACGGTTTTCCTGTTGCAGCGAAATGTTTTTCACTTGCATCCAACAAACCATCAATCCAAGGCAATAATTTCTTTGCGCAATGGTCCGTGTGTAAAATTACAGTTGCACCATAAGCTTCAGCTAAGGTATGAACATGCAATGCACCAGCTATTCCACCTGCAATTGCTGCTTTTTCATTTTCATTTGATAAACCTTTCCCAGCGTTGTAATGTGCTCCACCATTCGAAAATTGAATAATAACGGGTGAATTTACTTTAGCCGCTGTTTCAATAACAGCATTTACTGTACTTGAACTAGTAACATTAACTGCTGGCAATGCAAAACCTTTCTCTTTTGCATAGTCGAAAATCTTTTGTACATCGTCGCCCGTTGCAACACCTGGTTTAATATTATGAGACATAGCTATTTAAAAAAAATATGGGTTCAAAGGTAGTAATTTAATTATTGACCTTCAATGAATGATTAAAAAAATCAAAAAGTGAAATTCTCAAATCATTAAATCAAAATTGTTGATATCTCTGGTAAATGACCACAATTCCTTCAAGGTGGTTTTATTATCTTTGTTCATATTCTCTTCCCTATGAGTTATTTGGACGAATTAAATCAAAGTCAGCGCGAAGCTGTCGAGTCAATTTATGGCCCAACAATGGTAATTGCCGGCGCTGGATCAGGAAAAACACGTGTACTAACATTTCGAATTGCGTACATGATGGAACAAGGAATTGATCCTTTTAACATCATGGCTTTGACCTTTACCAATAAGGCCGCAAAAGAAATGTCGGAACGAATTGGTCACATCGTTGGCGGTGGCGAAGCGAAAAATATCACAATGGGAACGTTTCACTCAGTATTTTCGAGAATATTGCGCTACAATGCCGATCGTTTAGGTTATCCTAGCAATTTCACGATTTACGATACACAAGATTCAAAGAGTTTACTGAAAGACATAATCAAGGAACTGAATTTGGATGATAAAGTCTATAAGCCAGGAATGGTTTTGGGTAGAATTTCATCCGCTAAAAACAATTTAATTTCAGCGGATGCTTATGCGCAAAATGCAGAGATTTTAAATGAAGACAATCAGTCACGCAGACCTGAATTAGCAACAATCTACAAAACATACGTCACGCGATGTTTCAAAGCTGGAGCAATGGATTTCGATGATTTATTGTTTCAAACGAATGTCTTGTTGCGTGATTTTCCGGATGTTCTTCACTACTATCAACAAAAGTTCAAATACATTTTGGTAGATGAGTACCAGGATACAAATTATGCACAATACCTAATCGTTAAAAAACTCGCGGCGGTTTACGAAAACATTTGCGTGGTTGGTGATGATGCGCAAAGTATCTACTCTTTCCGTGGTGCTAATATTCAGAACATATTAAATTTCCGAAAGGATTATCCTGATTTCAAGCTTTTCAAACTGGAGCAAAATTATCGTTCTTCAAAAAACATTGTTGAAGCGGCAAATAGTATCATTGCGAAAAATCAAGATCAGATTAAGAAAAATGTTTGGACAGACAATAATGAAGGATCAAAAATTGCCGTTATTCGAACTTTAACGGACAATGAAGAAGGAAAGGTAATTACCAATCGCATCTTTGATTTAAAACAAGGTGGCGTTCCAAGTTATAATGACTTTGCAATTCTATACAGAACAAATAAGCAATCGCGTTCGTTTGAGGAGGCATTGAGAAAACTGAATATTCCTTATAAAATTTATGGTGGACTTTCGTTCTATCAGCGTAAGGAAATAAAGGATATTTTGGCTTATTTCCGATTGACAACGAATCCGCGGGACGAAGAAGCACTTAAACGTGTCATCAATTATCCAAGAAGAGGAATTGGAAAGACTTCGATTGAAAACATCATTATTGCAGCAAATAATTATGGTGTGAGTATGTGGGATGTGATTTCAAATACAAATCAATATCCAGTAGCACTAAACGCAGGTACAAAAACAAAGTTATACGAATTTACCACAATGATTAACAGTTTTTCTGCCTCATTGGATAAAATGAATGCTTATGATTTAGGGCAAACAATTGCTAAATCTTCTGGGATTCTGAAAGAATTGTACAACGAAAAAGACAAAGGTCCTGAAGAAGTTGAACGCTATCAAAATATTGAAGAGTTATTGGCTGGTTTGAAAGAATTTACGATTTCACAAGGCGAAGAAGGCGACAGTTCACTTTCTGAATTCATGATTGACGTTGCTCTATTAACCGATGCTGATGAAGACAAAGGTGATGAGAAAAACCATGTTACTTTGATGACGATTCACTCAAGTAAAGGATTGGAATTCCCACATGTTTTCTTAGTTGGATTGGAAGAAAATTTATTCCCATCTCAAATGGCCTTAAATTCTCGCACTGAACTGGAAGAAGAACGACGCTTGTTTTATGTCGCTTTGACTAGAGCTAAAACAACTTGTTCACTTTCTTATGCTACTTCTCGTTTTATCTGGGGAAATTTAGTCTCAAGTGAACCAAGTCGTTTCATTGATGAAATAGATCCGCAATATTTGAACGTTGAAACACCACAACGTGGTATGGGAAGATCATTATCAGGTCGTGTTCAAAGTTTTGATAAACCATTTACAGGCGGATTAAACAAGACAATGGGCGCTCCATCGGGATCCTTTAAAGCTGTTGCTGATCTAAATAAATCTGCTAATTCTTCAACTCCAAACAAAACTACTGCAGACATTAAAGTAGGTTACAATGTGATGCATGATCGTTTTGGAAAAGGAAAAGTTACAAAATTGGAAGGCGAAGGGCCGGACAAAAAAGCAACTATATTTTTTCCACATCATGGAGCGAAAACTGTCTTATTGCGTTTTGCAAATTTGACGGTTTTGGAAGAATAAGTTTAGAAAGGATAACCAATACCAAAATGGAAATTTGGTATATAAGGTTTCGGTAAATATTTAGAATAATTCGTTCCAAATTTGTCAATTCCCTCTTGATAGAATTTGTCTTTTGGTTGAAAAAACCATTTTTCTCCAGCTGGTAGAGCTGGATTTGTTAAAGGCAATCCTATATCAAGACGAATGATAAAAAATTCTAAATCCATTCTAAATCCAAATCCTGTCGAAACGGCAATTTCTTTATACCAATTGGATGAAATTTTACTACCTACTCGATTCACATCATCATTGAATGTCCAAACATTTCCTGCATCAACGAATACTGCACCTTTTAAAACTGGACCAAAAGCAAATCTAAACTCAGTTGATGCACCAATACGGATATCACCAATTTGTGTAGCTGTTCTATTAGTATCTAAATAATATTTATATGATCCTGGACCAAGTGCTCTTGCTCTCCAACCTCTATTATCATTGGCTCCACCAGCAAAAAAACTATAATCGTAAGGCATTGAAGTGGTTGAATTCCCATACGGTTTTCCACCTCCGAATTGGAAACGAGCATGAAGACTCTTTTTCTTGCCAATTGGATTTGACATGATGATTTCATTGTCCATTCTTAAAAACTGAGAATAACCTACCCCAAAAATAGCGTGCTGGCCATTTGAAATCGTATCTTGTATTCCTTTAAAAAGTGACAGTGTATTCCCTGCTGGATCTACCGTAGAATTGATGTATAAACTGAAATTGGACTTTTTATCATCTTGATCCTTGTTGTTGAATTCGAATGTCAATTTCCAGTCCTGCCAAATAAATTGATTCGAATAAGCATTTCTCAAAAACAAATCATTTAACTGATCCAATTTAGCTTGAAACTCTGGTTGATTATTAATTCGTACAAATTTAATAATTGACATCCCTGGCAAACCAGCTTGGAAAATTTGAGTCTTTCCAACATAAAAACGCCATAAATAATTCAACTGGAAAATATGGCGCTTAAAATCATTTCTTGCTTGATAATTGTAAGCAGTAGAAATTACAGTTCTAGGACGCTGCCTTTTGGACATAGCTGTTACTTTCGCTGGGAACAATCCTGGAATATCCAATTTTATACTTGGACCAATTTCAAAGGTGTTAAAACTTCGTCCTGCTTGCTTTATTTGTTGTCCATCTAATGTTGTTGCAAACACTGGCGGTTGAGATTCAAAACCTCCACTTAACGATAAGGTTAATTTTTCTCCTCCACCAAAAATGTTTTTATTCGAATAATTAACTGAAGCTGCAACTCCTAAGAAACCATTTGAATTGGTTGCTCGCGGCTCGAAACCAAAAGTTTGTTTCTCAGAAGGAACAAGATAATAATGAACATCTACAAAAGCAGAATTTGGAATTTCAACAATAACTGGTTTAATAACTTGAAATAAATCCAACTGCATCAAACGTGAAAAAGTCCGTTCCAAATAATATTCTTTGTAAGAATTTCCTTCCTCTAAATAATTTTGACATTCAATTAATCCAGGGGAAATGCCCAACTCACCATTGTACAAAAACGTAGCCATTCGCTTCGTGTCTAATTTAGAATGGTCTTTATGATCTTTGATTACTGCATAATGCAACGTATCAATTGTTGTAAGAAAATTGTTTGTCACTAACGATAAACCTAAAGATTCTACCTGTGCCTGGAAATTTCCTTTAAAATTGGTTGTATCTGCAATATGAAAATAAACATTTTTAACCCGAAATTCTTTGAACTTTACAGCAACCAATGAATCACCATACATTTCTGATTTCACAAGTCGATCGGTAAATCGAATTCCCAGAGTAACCGTCATCGTTGAATAAGTGGTATCTGCTATATAATTAATGTGTGAGCTACTAAAACCATATAACAAATTATCTCTCATGTACTTCGCAACTTGTTCTCTATGATTATTTAATAAATCTTTATCAAAGGGCATCCCCTTCAAATTAGCTCCTTCAGTTTTTCTCACAAAAGACATATAATCTTGTCGAACTATTTCATTGTCGGTAACTATATACAACGAATCTATCACGTATTGAGGTCCACTTTTAATTGAATACTTAACAACAGCTTTCCGGTTTTTTTTGTACTTCACCTCTCCATTGACAGAACCGTAAAAGTATCCCTTGTTCTTTAAGAGGATACCTAATTGCTCCAATGATTTCTGGTACATTAAACTATCAAAAACAATGGGTTTTTCTCCGATTTTATATTTGAACCATTCTCTAAAAAACAATTTTGGATTCGCTGTATCTTTTAATTGAACTATTTTCTCGGTATATAAACTTTTGCCTTTGGCACGAGCCCTCTCAATACGTTTAGCATTTATTCTGTTTTGTTTTTCTAATTTTCGTGCATTTTCTTCCCTTAGTTTGAGATTTTCAGAATATCGTTTATTTGCAACAGCTGTTGAATCAATTCGATTGAACGCCCAAAGTTTCATTTTAATTCCAAGTGTCTTATAGTTTGGCTTTTGTCGAATCACAGCCAAGACATCTTCTTCCGAAACGCCTTTGTCTTCAAGTTTAACTTTATTCTTTTGCAACAAATATTTTGACTCAGGAACATACTTCGTTTGCTTACAAGCAACAAGAAATGCTCCTAAAATCAAAAGAATATATGTAAATTTGAGTGCTCTTTTCATAACTTATGAGCAACAAAAATAATAATATTGGTCAAGTGTCAGGAATTTCTAAGAATAAGATTAAGTGGATTCGCTCATTGCAACTAAAGAAAAATAGAGAAATAGAAGGTCTCTTTTTAGTTGAGGGTGAAAAAATGGTACATGAAGCAATTGAATATTGCAAAAATCAAATTAAGTACATTGCTCATACAGAGACTTTTGTTTCTGAGGAACTTTCCGAATTTGACCATCAATTAGTAAGTGAAAAAGAGCTTGAAATGATTTCAACTTTAAAAACACCGAACAAAGCCTTGGCTGTATTAAAAATCATTAAATCAAGACCTTCCATCGACAACCAACTTGTTTTAGCACTGGATGACATTCAAGATCCAGGAAACATGGGGACAATTATGCGTATTGCCGATTGGTATGGAATTCAAACAATCATTTGTTCTAAAAATACAGTTGATTGCTACAACCCCAAAGTTGTACAAGCGAGTATGGGCGCAATTTTTAGAGTTCAGCTTAATTATGTAGATTTAGGAAAATGGCTAAAATCTTGTAAATCGACAATTTACGGTGCTTTACTTGAAGGAGAAAACATTTATAAAAAATCAGATTTGCCAAACGGAGTGCTTCTTCTGGGAAATGAAGGAAAAGGAATTTCACAAGAGAATATTCAGTATATCAATGAAGCAATTTCAATTCCACGCTATGGCAATGCTGAATCATTAAATGTTGGTGTTGCAACAGGCATTTTAGTTTCTGAATTTATTCGACGTCAAAAATAGAACTACGTATATTTCTGTATTTTAAGTAGATAAATCAATTTACTTGTAGTTGTTTTTTCAGATGAGATTAACTTTGGTTCAGCTTATTGTTTAATCAAATCCGAAAAAATGCGTTTGATCTCATTCTTATTTACCCTTTTTGTTGGACTGAATCTTAGTGCACAATTAATTCCTAATAATCGTAAAACCGATTGGTCAGTAGCAGGAATAAAAGACACAAATACCTCAAACTTCATTCAATTCAACATGGCATTAAATGGATTGTTTGGTGATGGCATTACTCCAAATGATGCTGCTTTTACTAATTTTTTATCACAACACAACGGTGAAAATTTAACACTCTTTTTCCCAGCAGGAAATTATCTTTTCCAACAAACAATCGCAATTCCTAGTAACACATTATTAAAAGGTGAAGGTGCAAGTTTGACCAAATTCATCGTTCAACACGCAAATTCTGGACATGGAATAACAATTCACGGACAATCACTAGCGGACACAAGCTATTTGGTGCAAAATCATCAGCTGAACGATTCAATCATAATAGTTCATAATCCAACGCTTTTTCAAGAAGGCGATTGGATTCAACTGATACAAAATGATGCACAATTCATTACTTCAAGTTGGGCTGCTAATACGGTTGGTCAAATTATTCAAATAGAAAGTATTAACGGAAACAATATCCTGTTAAAATCGAAATTAAGATTGAATTATGACACACAATACACACCTTATATTAAAAAGATCAACCCTGTCGAAAATTGCGGCATCGAATGTATCTCAATTGAGCGAATGGATAACACAGCTCCCGAACAAGCTAGTAACATTCATTTTAGTTATGCTGTAAATTGTTGGGTTGCTGGAATAGAATCAAAAAACACAACATTTGCTCATTTGGAAGCAGAATTCTCTAGTAACCTAGCTGTAAATCGCTGCTATTTTCATGACGCTTTTGGATATGGAGATGGTGGACGAGCATATGGCGTAATGCTCCATTTTACAACAAATGAATGTCTAATAGAAGACAATATTTTCAAACATTTACGCCATTCCATGATCCTACAAGCAGGTGCAAATTGCAATGTTTTTGCGTATAATTATTCGGAGGAACCCTATTGGACAGAAGTCAATCCACTATTACCTAGCAACTCATCTGGTGATATGGTATTACATGGTAATTACCCCTATTTAAATTTATTTGAACAGAATATTGGACAAAACATTGTTATTGACAATTCGCATGGAGCAAACGGACCTTTTAATACTTTTTTCAGAAATCGGGCTGCAAGTTTCGGTGTATTTTTCAGTGATGCCACTTCCCCATCACAAAACATTATCGCTACTGAAATTCCGAATACTTCCTTCCCTTACAGTGTTGTAAATTATACAATTTCAGGAATAAATCACTTACTGATTGGCAACAATAATAAAGGAACAATTGTGCCAGCTGGAACCCAAAACATTTCGGAAAGCTCACTAATTTACACACAAAATCCACCTTTCGTACAACCAGCATATTATGCAACAATTGGAGCACCACATCCTATGAATAGTTCGTCTAATCCCGCTGAAAACCGTTTTAATTCTAATTCAATTTTCAGCACTAGCTGCGGACAATCAGACTTAAGTCTGCATGAAAAATCAACCATTTCAAAACTATTCCCAAATCCAACAAATGAAACATTTACTATTGAAGTTAAGAGTCAAATAGAAAAACTTACGATCTTCAATTCACTAGGACAATTAATTTATTCAAATGATAAACCAAGCCTTATTGAACAAATCAATACGAGTCTCTGGCCATCAGGTATTTATAGTGTTAAATTGCTTAACCAAAATGGTGAAGTAATAACCATCAAACTCATCAAATCAAACAATTGAGTTATTTTAGCTAAAAATTGTTTTGAGAATGAAAGAAGTTGAAAATTACATTGAAATTAATCGACGAACATGGAATGAAAAAACCGCTGTTCATTTTGATTCAGAATTTTACAACGTGAAAGAATTCATTGTTGGCGGTAATTCTCTGAATTCGATTGAACTTGATTTGTTAGGAGATCTTTCCAACAAAAAAATTCTCCATTTGCAATGTCATTTTGGACAAGATACAATTTCACTTTCTCGCATGGGAGCGAACGTTACAGGAGTTGATTTATCAGACAAAGCAATTGAAAAAGCAAATGAGCTGAATGAACTATGTGGCGAAAATGTTCGATTCATCTGTTCAGATGTTTATGAATTAGAAAAGCACCTTGACGAACAATTTGATATTGTTTTTACATCCTATGGAACAATAGGCTGGCTTCCCGATTTAAACAAATGGGCAAAAATTATTGATCGTTTTTTAAAACCTTCTGGAAGATTTATTTTTGTCGAATTCCATCCAGTCGTGTGGATGTTTGATGACGATTTCACAGAAGTTAAATATCACTATTTCAATGTTCATCCAATCATTGAAATTGAAGAGGGAACTTATGCAGATAAAACAGCTAATTTGTCTGAAAAATACTGTTGTTGGAATCACAGTTTAGCAGATGTTTTTCAATCTATTTTGAAGGTTGGTCTGACTATTGAGAGTTTTCAAGAATATGATTATTCACCCTACGACTGTTTTAATAAAACGGTTAAAATCGACGATAAAAAATACCAACTTGAACCATTCGAAAATAAAATTCCATTGGTCTACTCTTTAAGTGCAACTAAAGTTTAAAATCAAACGTCTCGAGATAGAATTCATCATAAGTTTAACAACTTCAAATTATGATTTGACTTCAAAGTTTATTAATTTTGCCACTCTCTTTATTCGCACAAATAGTATTAATTAGTTACAAATTAAATTGTATGCTTAACAACTTTAAAATGAAAAAAATAGCCCTTTTAGGTTTGTTTTTTCTGCTCTTTTCCCAAATTACCTTTGGACAAAGTAATTTTGAATTAACTTCAGATTGGAAGTTAATCGAATCAAAAAACGATGTGAATTTTTACGTAAAACGTGCTGAATGTAAAATTGAAGGTCTTGAAAAACCTTTAGTTTATGCTTTCATGAAAGTTGAAAATCTTTCTTCAACTGATAAATACCTAACTTACAATTTCGGTCTACAATATTTCGAAGGATGCAGTGGATGCGCGGAAGGGTACGAATTTTATTACAATTTAACTATTCCTGCAAATTCGGTGATTGAAGGTGATTGTTCTTTCAATAAAAGTGAACTGATCCGTTTAATTTACAATCCTAATTTAGCTGGAGGTTGGAAATTTATTCAACCTGTAATCAATAACCTAATCGTTGAATAAAAAGATCATGAAAAAAATATTCGCTACATTAATTCTTGGTTTGTCATTCAACGCTGTTGTGAATGCTCAATCTATTTGTACTATTACGATCACGCCAATGGACTCAACGGTCTGTATTGGTGATTCAGTATTAATTACTTCAGTTTCCAATTTATTAAACGCAGGACAATCATTTAATTTCAACAGTGCAAGTATTCCAACAGGATGGACTGCAGCTGGAGGAACTAGTTTTTCTACTCCATGTGGACAAAACCCAACAAATACGCCTTATTATTGGGCTTCATCTGCTGGTTCTGGAACACCTATGATTCAGAGTGCTGCTTATGATGTATTTTGTGGAGGGGTTTTATCTTTCGACATGGTTTATTCAATGCAAGGTGGTGCATCTCCTTGTGAAGGACCAGATGAACAGGACGAAGGTGTTTCTTTGCAATACTCTTTAGACGGAGGTGTAACATGGGTTACTATTGTCTATTATTCTCCAGGTGGATTTGAGTTACCAACCAACCCAAACACTTCAACGAGTATTGTTTCAGCTGGACAAACGACTCCATACACTTCATGGAGCACATTTACAGTTCCAATTCCATTGGCGGCGCAAACAACTTCTACAGCTTTTAGATGGATTCAAACTCAATCATCAGGAACATGTTGTGATAACTGGGGGATTGAAAACATTGTGATCAATGCAACAGGTACACCATGTGGATCAAATACAGTTGTTAACTGGGATAATGGTTTAACAGATACGGATTCTTTTTGGGCAGTTCCGACTGGAGATACAACTTTTCAAGCAATGGTCTATGACACACTTGGAAATTACCAATGTACATCACAAATTGTAACAATAAGTGTTTTCCCAGATGCAATGACCTATTCATTGGCTGACACAGTTTATTCCTACTGTCCAACTTTTTCACCAACTGTCGGTGTAACAAATATTGGTAATTCGACTGGACCATATACGTATGATTGGTCTACTCCAAGCACAACAAATCCAACTGTATTACCATCTTCAGGTTTAGAACATGATACATTAACATATTATGTTACAATTCACGATGGATGTAACTATGTGCGACAAGATAGTGTTGTTTTGGTAATTAACCAATTACTAGCTGTAGATACAATGTATTCATTTCCTGCCAGCGCATGCGAATCGGATGGAGCCGTTTCTGGTGTAGCTCAAGGTTTAACTGGCATTGGACAGTATCAATGGACTGGACCTGGTGCTAATAGCTCTAATTTTATCGATGCTTCTGTATGGCAAGACCTGCCTTCTGGATGGTATTACTTTACAATTACGGATAATGTTTGTACAGCATCAGATTCAGTTTTTGTTGACATGTTGAATCCACCAATTGCCTCCTTTACTGCTGATGTGCAAGCTGGTTGTAACCCCTTAGAAGTAACCTTTACCAATTCAAGTCAGAATTCTACAAGTTACTATTACGACTTCGGAAATGGCAATACTGCTACTGTTAATGACTTGAGTTCTCAAACACAAACATACACTAGCAGCGCTACAGTAATGATGGTTGCATTATCCTCTCCAACTTGCGGTGATACGGCATACACAACAATTGCAATTGTAGAGTGCGGATGTACAAATCCGTTAGCCTTGAATTTCGATCCAACAGCCATGGTTGATGACGGAAGTTGTATTCTACCGGTTCCAGTGATTATTGTTCCAAACGTGTTCACTCCTAATGGTGATCAAATGAATGATTTGTTTTATTTGGATGTTACGAATCAATCTAATGTTACCTTGACAATTGTTAACCGTTGGGGAAATAAAATGTTTGAAGGAACAGGAATGAATCCAGCTTGGAATGGTAAAACAGAAAGTGGAGCCGCTGCTGATGAAGGAACTTATTTTTACAAGTACCTAGTTACTGGAGTCGATGGTACAGAATTCACTGGACACGGATTCCTACAATTAGTTCGAAAATAAATAATTATGCATTTTAAGAAAGGTCTTCAGAAATGAAGGCCTTTTTTCATTGCTGTTCTTTATACATTCTAGCACGAATTAATGCATTCAATCGAATGTCTTCCCAGAACAAATTGATATCTCCAACATGATAATGTTTCATGGTGAAAGCAAGGTATCGAAAAGGAAAATGAGGAGTTGAAATCCAAACTATTCCATTTCCTAAATGCGTTGAAAAGCTATGTTTATAGAATTTTCCATTTGAAAATAAAAATCCCCTGTGCAATTCGCGACCAGCTACTTCAGTAGTATCCCAAGTCACTGGATTAATACAAGCTTTGTTCTTGTAAAAAACATACGATTCTTTGTCTAATTTGCGTTTGAACGTATTCCAAGTTACAAACCCTCCAATTTGAGAAGAATCTATCATCAAAGGAATTGTTTGAAATTCATTCTTTTCGAAACCAATTCCAGGAATATATGCAGCAATCAATTGATCTTGAAGTTTTTTCCCATCAAAATAATCGCGAAGAATAAAACCCAAATGCGTAGAACCTTGACTATGCCCTACTAAAATTATTCCCTTACCCTTGTTATAATGCTTTAGATAATATTCAAAAGCAGATTTCACATCCGCATAAGCAAACAACAAAGCTTCTTTCCCACCATTCTCCAATTCATAATAAGAACGTAAATGCGCTTGTCGATAATATGGAGCATATAAATTTCCTGCTTCAGAAAAAGCGGAAAGTTGAAACTGTATTGGACCATTCAAAACCATTTCATGTTGAATTGAATCCTCCATTTCCACATTCCAACGTTTGTCTTTTTTATCTGTTAAAAGCGTTGGATAAACATAAAACACATCAATAGAATCATTCAAGGATTTTGCTCCAAAACACTGTAATTGTTCTGGAGAATTCCCTGGTAAAACTGCCCAATTGGACGACTTAGAATAATCAACTGCAATCGTATCACTTTGAGAAAAAATTGCATAAATAGGAGAAATCAGAAAGAACAGAAAAGAAAAAATGTGAATTCTATCTTTAAACAACTTAGTTTTCATCTTTGTATTTTTCAACGATTGCGTCAACGCATTTCATACCATCGATTGCCGCAGAGATGATTCCTCCTGCGTAACCTGCGCCTTCAGCACATGGATAAAGCCCTGAAATTTCGATATGTTCCAATGTTTCAGAATTTCTAGGAATTGAAATTGGTGATGAGGTTCGTGATTCAGGTGCATGCAAAACAGCATCATTTGTCAAATAACCTTTCATTTTATTACCAAAATCCTTGAATGCTTGTCGTAATCGATCTGCAATGAATTTCGGAAATACTTCGTCCATTTCTACACTCACAATTCCAGGCTGATACGATGAACGGGGAAAGTCTTTTGATTTTTTACGTTGGACAAAATCCAACATGCGTTGTGCAGGAACTCTTTGAGTTTTACCAGCTAATTCCCATGCTCTTTTTTCAATTTCCTTCTGAAAATTTAAACAAATGAATGGATCATTTTCTTTACCTGGAAAGTCTGATGGCGAAATGCTCACAACAATACCAGAATTTGAATATGGATTATTGCGTTTTGAAGGTGACCAACCATTTGTCACTACTTGTTCCTGCTCTGTTGCACATGGAGCTACAATTCCACCTGGACACATACAAAATGAATAAACTCCTCGCCCATCAACTTGGGTAACCAATGAATAAGAAGCTGGCGGAACAAAATCATCGTTCAACCTTCCATGGTATTGAATCGAATCAATTAAATCTTGTGTATGTTCAATTCTTACACCCAAAGCAAATGGCTTTGCTTCTATTTTAACACCTCGTGAATACAATAACTCAAAAACATCACGTGCTGAATGTCCAGTAGCTAAAATTACATTATCAAACTGAAACCATTCAGAACTATTAATTTCGATGGCATGAATCGCACCATTTTCAATTTTTAAATCCGTTAATTTTGACTCAAAACGTACCTCGCCACCATATTTGATGATTTCTTCACGCATTGCCACAATTATATTCGGTAATTTATTCGTTCCGATGTGTGGATGAGCATCCACCAAAATATCTTTTTCAGCACCAAAATGGACAAACCATCTCAATGCCTTTTCCACATCCCCACGTTTTTTTGAGCGTGTATATAATTTTCCGTCTGAATAGGTTCCTGCTCCTCCTTCTCCAAAACAGTAATTGGATTCAGCATTAACAATTCCCTCTTTATTTAACTTGGCTAAATCACGTCTACGAGATCGCACATCTTTTCCACGTTCAAAAACAATCGGCTTCAATCCTACTTCTAAACAGCGCAAAGCAGCATATAAGCCAGCTGGACCAGCACCAATAATTGCAATTGCTTTTTGTTGAGAACAATCGTTTGGAGAAAAGTATTTGTCTTTTTGCGGAAATTCACCTTTCAGATAAACATCAAATGAACAATTCAGTTTTATTTGACGTTTGCGAGCATCAATACTGCGTTTTTTCCATTCAAAAGTGAAGTCATCTGACTTCAAACCAAGTTCTTGCTGTATTCGAGACTTTAAAAAAGCCTGATCTTCCACTTGCTCCGGTAGAATTTGAAATTGGACACTAAGACTCATGTTATCCTTCGAAAATAAAAGAAACCCACCAAACTCTATTATACATCAAATCAATTGGTTTAGAGGGTGGTGTGTTATCTTGAATAAATGAATTTATTAACCCGTGTGAATATTTCAATTCAATTCCAAATTTAAAATAAGGCGCAAAAAATTCTACTCCTCCACCAACTTGTCCTTGTAAATCGTGTTTCTTTATTTTAATAAATGGATCAATAAAACTTTGGGAAGCATCCTGTTGAGACTGTAAATCGATGGAATATTGTCCACCCAACAATACGTAAGAAGCAAAATTATTATAGCGCAATGTTCTAAATTGAAACATCAATGGGAAATCCAAATTGGTTGAATTCACGCGTTCTTCTGCTTTTAAATCAAAAGTTTCTGTTGGATCAGGATTTGTGTATGTATATTCAATTGCTCGTTCTTGAAATGACAATGACGGTAAAAAGCGCAATCGAACAACTGGAGTACCCAATTTCAATGTTGAAACAATACCTACTTGTCCTCCAGGTTGAGAATTAATCACCAACGATTTTAAACCATACAAAGCATATGCATCTTCTACCGGATAAGCTGTAAAACTTGCTGAATTAAACCCCAACATAAAACCGAAATGCAAGGTTCTTTCATCAAATCGACGATAATTCATTGGCTTTTCCTTTTGAGAAAACCCATTAATAGAATTGAACATGAGTAAAATGAAAACGCCTTTCTTCATAGCGTTTAGAACGTATGTCTTTTTTCGATATTGTATGTCAAGGATTGACTGCATTATTTTGTTCCACTGTAGATTGTTGCAATCCCACCTGAAACCAAACGAGATTGAACATTTTTATATCCAACAGCTTTCATAATGTTTTTAAAATCTTCACCTTCAGGAAAAGCTGCTACAGATTCTGGCAAATAGGCATAAGCCTTTTCGTCTTTAGAAATGCGTTTACCGAAGAACGGAATGATGTATTTTGAATGGAAGGCATAATACTGTTTAACAGGAAATTTCTTTGGTTTTGAAAATTCCAAAATGATTAATTTTCCTTCTGGTCGCACTACACGAAGCATTTCTGCTAATCCTTTTTCAAGATTTTCGTAGTTACGAACCCCAAATCCAACTGTCAATGCATCAAAGTAATTGTCCTCAAATGGCAAATCTTCAGAATCTCCTAAACGCATTGAAATGATTGAATCGTAGCCATGTTTCTTCATTTTCTCACGTCCAACTTCCAACATACCCTCAGAAATGTCCATTCCAACAATTTCTTTTGGATTCAATGTCAAACTTTGAATTGCAAAATCACCCGTACCACTCGCAAGATCCAAAATACGCTCTGGTTTAATTTCACGCAACATGTTCACCGCTTTTCGACGCCAAATCTTGTCGATTCCAAGTGATAGAAAATGATTTAAAAAGTCATATTTTTTTGAAATGTTATTAAACATCTCAGCCACTTCTTCTTTTTTCGAGCGATCTACATCTCCGTATGGCTTAACTACTTTTCTTTCTGACATGTTTTATTTTTTCTGCAACTTGTTGTTGCAATTAATCCTTAAACAATGTGCCAAGGATAAAGTTTCTTTACTTCAATAATTTAATTGTTTCTTCTAACAACTGTTTTTTGCTGATTGATACAACGCCGCTTTTCTCACAAACCAAACCACCAGCAATATTGGAAATCTCAGCGATAAGTCCAGCTTCTAAACCAATTACTAAACACAAAGTAGCAATGGAAATAACAGTATCTCCTGCTCCACTCACATCGGCGATATTGCGAATATGCGCTTGTGCATAGTGCTTTTTGTCTTCTTTTTTAATGAAAACTCCATGTTCAGATAGCGTTACAAAAGAAATTTGATTGTTTAATTGAGCTTCTAATTCATCAATCGCGCTTTCAAACTTTTTAGGTTCTTTTACAAATGAGAAATCAACACCCAATCCTTCTTTTAACTCTTTTAAATTCGGTTTGAACAAAGTAACATTTTTGTATTCAAAGAAATTATCTTTTTTCGGATCAACTGTTGTTACGATCCCATTTTCATTCGCTAAAGTAATAACTGCTGAAATAATTTGTGGCGTTAAAACTCCTTTGTTGTAATCTTCAAAAATAATTCCGTCCAATCCTGAGGCTATTAATTTTTTAACAGAATTCAACAAGGCAGATTCTTCGTTCGCCGAAATTTGATTTGTTTGTTCAGAATCGATGCGCAACAATTGTTGATTATTTCCTATAACGCGCGTTTTAACCGTTGTTTTACGTCCTTCACTCAACACCAAACCTTCTGAAGAAATATTTGCCTCTTCTAACAGGTTTTTTAAATCATTACCGTACGAATCAGTTCCAACAACTGAACAAATAATCGGCTTTGCTCCCATTGCTTCTAAATTGATAGCAACATTTGCAGCGCCCCCAAGTCGATCTTCAACTTTTTCAAGACTAACAATTGGAACGGGTGCTTCAGGACTAATGCGATTAACTTTTCCACGCATGTAAGCGTCGATCATCACATCTCCAATAACTAGAATGCGTTTACCGTTAAATTGTTCAAATACTGATTTAAAATCCATCAATTTAATTTTGCTAATGCTGCTTTAATGCGTTTCATTGCTTCAGTTAATGTCTCTTCTGAAGCGGCATAAGATATACGAATACAATTTGGATCTCCAAAAGCATCTCCTGTTACCAAAGCTACCAAAGCTTCAGATAACAAATACATGCACATATCGTCAGCGTTATGAACAGTGAAACCATTGTAGGATTTACCAAAGAATGAAGAAATTTCCGGGAAGACATAAAACGCTCCAACTGGAACATTCGCATTCACCCCTGGCATTTCATTCAATGCTGTCAATACTAATTTTCTACGGTTATTAAATGCTGCAATCATGTCTTTCAATACTAAAGGATCAGCTTTCATAGCCGCGATTGCCGCTTTTTGAGTAATTGAACATGTACCAGAAGTAAATTGTCCTTGCACTTTATTACAAGCATCCGCAATTACTTTTGGAGCACCAATGTATCCCAAACGCCAACCTGTCATCGCCCATGCTTTTGAGACACCATTAACTGTAACGACTTGGTTATAAACTTCAGGGAATTGAGCTAAACTTTCATGTTTACCAATGAAGTTTATGTGTTCGTAAATCTCATCAGAAATCACAACAATGTGCGGATATTTTTTCAAGACATCCGCTAAATCTTTTAATTCTTCTTTTGTATAAACAGAACCTGTAGGATTACATGGTGTAGAGAAAATCAACATTTTAGTTTTCGGTGTTATTGCTGCCTCCAACTGTTTTCCGTTGATTTTAAAATCATTCTCAATCCCAGCATTAATGACAACTGGAGTTCCTTCCGCCACTTTAACGATTTCTAAATACGAAACCCAATAAGGAGCAGGAACAATTACTTCATCACCAGGACCAACTATTGACAAAACAACATTTGCAATGGATTGCTTTGCACCCGTTGAAACAACAATTTGATCTTTTGTATAATCCAATCCATTGTCTCGCTTAAATTTTAATGAAATACTTTCACGTAAATCATCGTATCCAGGAACTGGCGTGTACATCGTGAAATTATTTTCCATCGCTTCCACTGCGGCATCTTTAATAAATTGAGGTGTAAAGAAATCAGGTTCCCCCAAGCTCAAGGAAATAATATCTTTCCCTTCTGCTTTTAATTCTCTACTTTTTCTCGACATCGCAATCGTAGCCGATTCTTCCATTGCCAACAGGCGCTCAGACAATTGTATCATTTCTTGGTGCGTAATTTTCATGCAAATCTAAGCAATATTGAAGGAAGAATAACCTTCTACAACCTAAAATTAAAGGAAGAATTCAAGAACAATTTGTGGATAAAAGTCAATTAACTTAAAAATTCAATCAATCTTATATTTGTAATTTTGTACTTACGATGAGTGACGAGAAATTTATTGATATCAAACGATTGATTCAAAGCAAAAGTCCGAAGCTAGCAAAATGGCTTCCTGGCTTTGTTATTTCCTATTTAAAACGCATTCTTCATCAAGACGAAATCAATGATTTTTTGATCAAACACAAAGATGATTACAATGCTGATTTCTGCACGGAAGTTATCAAGTATTTCAATATTCAAATCGAAGTAAAAGGCATTGAAAACATTCCAAAGGATGGAAAAGTAATTATTGCTATGAACCATCCGCTTGGAGGAATGGACGCTTTAGCTTTTGTTTCTGCTTTGCAAAATCACCGCACAGATTTAAAATTTATCGTAAATGACTTATTGATGAATTTAACCAATCTACGCGGATTATTCGTCGGAGTTAATAAACATGGAAAAAACGAAGGTACTGTTCGCCAACAAATTCATGATGTTTTTGAAAGCGATGAAGCAGTTTGTATTTTTCCTGCTGGCTTGGTTAGTCGAAAAGTGAAAGGAGAAGTACGCGATTTGGATTGGAAAAAAACGTTTGTGACCTATTCTATTCGAATGGACCAACCCATCATTCCAGTTTTTATCGATGGCGAATTATCCAATTTCTTTTACCGTCTGGCGAATTTTAGAAAATTCATTGGTATAAAAGCAAATATTGAAATGCTTTACCTTTCAAATGAATTGTTTAAACAGCGCAATAAAAAAATGACATTTACAGTTGGTAAACCTATTTTACCGAGCGAATTTGATAAAAAGCGTTCAGAACGTGATTTAGCTCAAGATGTAAAAGCAAAAGTTTACGAACTTTCAAAAAAATAAATTATGGAACCAATTATTTCCCCAATTGATAAAGAGATTATTAAATCTGAACTCACTCAAGATCGTTTTGTGCGAAAAACACGCAAAGGTGATAATGAAATATACATTATTGACCAACACAATGCACCGAATACACTTCAGGAAATTGGTCGTTTACGCGAAGTAACTTTTCGTGCTTCTGGTGGTGGAACAGGTTTATCAGTCGATTTGGATGAATTTGATACGAACGAAAAATGTTACAAGCAATTAATCGTTTGGTCACCTGAAGATGAAGAAATAGTTGGTGGATATCGTTACATAAAGTGTTCAGAAGCGATAGATGAAAAAACGGGAGAAATACTACTCTCAACAACACATTATTTTGATTTTTCAGAGCAATTCATTAAGAATTATTTACCTTATACAATTGAACTTGGAAGATCATGGGTTCAGCCAAATTTCCAACCGACTGTAAATCCACGCAAAGGATTATTTGCTTTGGACAACATTTGGGATGGTTTAGGCGCTTTGGTAATTTTTAATCCAGAAATTAAGTATTTCTTTGGTAAAGTGACGATGTACCCGAATTACAATACTGCTAGCCGTGATTTCTTGTTGCATTTTATGAATCACTATTTTCCTGACAAAGAAAATTTGATGAAACCATTTCATCCCTTAGTTCAGAATTACGACCGTGCATATGTTGAAGGGCAATTGAAAGGCTTGGATTTTAAAGACGGATTCAAAGTGTTGAACAGCGCAGTTCGTGAAAACGGTGAATTCATTCCACCTCTTGTAAATATCTACATGAATTTGTCTCCAACAATGAAAACATTTGGAACAGCAGTGAATCCTGAATTCGGAAATGTTGAAGAAACCGGAATTTTAGTAACCATCGCTGATATTTTCGAAGAAAAGAAAGAGCGTCACATGCAGTTGTAAATTAGAAGCAATAAGTCAATCCACATTCAAACGAAATCAAATTTGTCGTTTTTTGCAGTTCTGAAAAGACACTCCAATCTAGTTGTTTACTCAAAATAAATGAATTTTGTACAATATTGAGATGGTAACTAATACCATAATTAATTAATAATCTCTTTCGTATAGCCGAACGCAGTTTGAAGGTATATTGTACGGAATAACCATTTTTTTGTCGATAAACGTCTTCAACAGGTAAAGATGCTTCGTTTGCAATATCAGACCATTTGTAATGCTTTTTATCAGAAATTAAGTCACCAGACATTCGAAAATAACCTATTCCAATTTGGTGCATGTAACCAATTGGCAAAGAACCATTTTTTCCAACAAATGAAACTTTAGGCATGATCGAAATACATCGATCATTTATTACAACCTTACCTTTATATTCATCTGTTAACCCAATATTTTCGGTAAAGATTTGATCCTTAAAAAAATCAAACCGAAGAACATCATAGCCTAACTCCAATGATAATGACAAATTATTATTAATCACGCGACCATATTCAGTGTGAATTCCTGTATTCAACAAGCCAAATCTGTTCCTATTTAAATACGTTTGATTCGTAAGAAGGCTACTAATTAAATTTGCTATTATCGGTGAATTATTTACGGAATTTATTTCTAAGAAATTTCTTTTCCCAAACATACCTACAGTTTGACAGTAGGGCTTTAATGTGAAAAAAAACAAAATCAAAAATGTGGGAAAAAGTGATTTCATCTAGTTATAATTTGTTTATTTATTTGGGCTAAAATTATTATAAAAGAAGGACGCCAAATTGTTTAAATTTATGGGGAAGTTGATATATACAATTTGATTTAAAAGCAATTCACCAGTTTCAAAATCAGTCATTGAAAAAGTAACGTAAGAATTTCCTGAATCAAGGTATTTTGATGGTAAATGACCTAAAATTGTATACGGAATTATTGGCGGAAATAATGCAGAAAAAACAAAAAGAGCATAGTTGTAATCTGGATTATAAACACGTGTATAATTGATAGACATCAATTTCATTTTTTTATCTTTCGCTAACATCGAGTGTAATTCTGTATAATCAACTGGAAAGTTAACACTATCCTCCAAGGATGTATATTGATTCTCATATGTAGCCAAAATACAATTCCTATTATACTGTTCAAGTGTTAAAACTTCCGTTTCATCCCGTTTAACGAATCCCGTATTAACAGATAGTTCATTCGTTGCAATCAATAGTGACTCCTTGAAAAGTCCTTCTAGTATTTTGTCCCTGATGTAATCATCTGACGAACCATTTTGGGTATTTATTCTCGGATCTAAAAGTGTAAAATCACTTAATCCTGGTAAAATTAAATTACTTTTTTCCACAACTTGAAGCTCTTCATTTTCTTCAATCGGATTTTGATTTTCAATCTTTTTAATCTTTTCTTTTTCCAGAATCGAATCAATATAGTGGAGCGAAATCGAGTCTCTAGAAATTCCTTCTAGTTGAGAAAGATAGAAATTGGCAAAAAGAGAATCACTCACGGATTTTTGAATGTTATTCGATTCACTTGAAGATCGTTTGATGTATGATGAATCTTGTCTAGCGACGTACAACTTAATGTTATGCTTCAAATCTATTTTTTCGTCAAGTGCACATTCTTTCAACATTAAATTATTGATGGAATTCAATTCTATGTCAAGTGGATTCTCCTGATGTAAATCATTAATAATTCTCAATGATAAAAATGCTAGATTTCTTAAATCCAATGCCTTTAAAAAATAATTAATTTCACCTGATTGTCCAACAGCTTCTTTAGTAGGTATCAAAATTTCGTTTAATCGATCGTTCTTTTTATATTGATAAATTCCAAGCCAAGTTTGCGCTTTGAGGTGTTTTAAGAACGTAGAATTTGGATACTTTTTTTCTAGGATTAAGATCGAATAAAGTGCTTTTGCAAAGTTTTTAGTTAATACCATGGAGCGAACTGATTCGAAACATGCAAAATCTTTAATTCTTTCAAACTCATTTTTTTCCGAAACAAATATTTCTCCCTCAGCATTTAAATTTTCATTTCCTATTACAGAAATTAGTTTTTTATGCCTATTATAATACTGGTTATTATCTTCTTCTTTATTAAATTCTGGAATTGGTTTAAGTGATGCTTCATTCAATAATAGAGAAGGAAGTTTTGATTTTGGAGATTCAAAACAACTTAAATTCACCTCAAATTCATCGAAAGGTAAATAACTGTAATTCAAAACCTTGTACACACGGTTAAGTTCTGAAAGTGAAAAACCTGCATTTTTGTAGAATGAAACTGCTTTTTCATATACATCACAATCCTCATCAAATGGATAATTAGGAATATACATACAGCTCGAAGTGTTTTTATCAAAGAGCACGTTTCTCAGAAAATCTTCTGCTTTTTTGTTCTCAAAATGAGCAATTTCCATTGCCAAAACAAATGCTAATTGTGCGTCATTCTCAAGATTACTGATCAATCCAGTTGAATAACAAATCAATCCATTATAGGTAATAAAACAAAATGGTTTGTAGTGTTTATATGTTATCACTTCAAACTTATTTTTTGTGGTATCATTTTGCTTTAATAAAGCATTCACAATTTTTTGACCATGTTCACTAATTTCATCACCAAAAACACAGTTTCCAGAATTAAATAAGTCTTGTGTTTTGTAAACATTTTCGGTAACAAAAACTCTTCTATCAATGGTATTCTTTATTGATCTATCATTCAATTCCATCTCCCTTTTAATACGCTTTGATGGGTCTTGAAATAATAATTGATTAACTTCTCCCTTTGATTTAATTGTAACATAATTATTAAAATCAGTCTGAGCGTAGCTAAAATAAGAATTGATAAAAAAGAATATTAACAGATGATAACTTTTCATGTTCATTACTTAAAATAAAAATCCAATTGAAAGTCTAATTTGCTGCTGTCGAAGACTATTATTTTCATACGGAGTGTTAGCGTTAGGTATCTTGAAATATGGAAAATTATCACTTCCTAAGATTAATGTCCCATCCGATGAGTTTGATTTAAACTTATTGGATATTGGTAAATCGAATTGCAACTCCACATTCACTGTTGATTTTCCTTTGTAGCAATGTTCAAAGCCAATTCCGAACAAAAGATTTGAATTAATTCGATGATCATCTGTTGTAAGCATTTTGTAATTGTTATATTCAAATGTTACTGAATCAGACATTAAATGCATTCGTTGCATCATTTGTGTAGTTCGAATTTTTAAGTTCAATCGAACACCAGTGGAAAAGTAGTAACGATTGAGTTTGGATGGTTTGGACCGGAATACTGCCATAAAAGGCATTGACAAATAACTGAAACGAAATTTCGCATAGTTAAACTGACCAGAAATTCCAGATGTTTGGGTGTATTTCTCATGTAATGCCACATATTCTTTATAACTCATGGGACTTTGAAGCACATGAAATGGAGCAGAGCTAGAGAAAAACAAAGCAATTGTGTCCTCAGAATTGTCTATAAAACTTGCTTTCGAAAACTCAAGAGATGCCCCTACTCTTAAGCCAAAAAGATCGCTAAACTGGTGTTCATAAAGACCGCCTATTGATCTTACTGATGAAATAAAGTCTTTAACCAAAAAAACATCGGAGTTCGAGCGATTCATGTTAAAACCTTCGGAATAACATACTCCGAATCTATTTCGTTCAACTAAAAAACGTTGAGCCAATGAATCAAAACCGTAAAGAGAAATTAAATAAAAAAGTATAATTAACCGTCCCATTGTAAAAGATTTTGCGGCGAATTTAACACTTTTTCGTGTATGTAAATTATCTAAGGAAGGAAATCACCATTTGTCTAGCGAAATAAAATCCATCTCAATTAATACAAGTATACTTTTAAAAATTCAAGTATTCAATTACAATAAACAAAAACTAATCCTCCGTCAAACAGGTAATTTTCACAATCTTACCAACCATGCAAATTGATCCTCCGTCGACTTCTTCGTATTTTACATGCAATTCTTTTCCTTCGACGAATTCTATTTCAAATTCGTTCAAGTTTTGTGCTTCCAAATAGGAATTATCATTCAATTGCAAAACCCATCCGCAACCATCCAACCCCGTTAAATTGCGCATCTTCACATGCACAGAACCACTGCATGCATCATCAGTAGAACAAGAGGCAACAAGTCCAACGAGCGAAAATAACAATAAAAGCTTTTTCATTAAATATCTGTAACTAATTGGTGTTTTTCAATTAATTTGCGCATATTAATCAATGCATAACGCATTCTACCTAAAGCAGTATTGATACTAATATCTTCCGCTTCAGCAATGTCTTTAAAAGACATATCTCTGAAAATACGCATTTTTAAAATATCACGTTGAGAAGCTGGAAGGTGATCGATTAAATCAACCATTTGTTTTTCCAATTCATCGTATGACATAGATTCTTGAATATTTTTATCCTCCAAAGAAAGTGTACTAAAAATATTGAAGTCATCTTTTGTTGAAGAAGACTCAGAAATCATTCGAACTTTATTGGTTTTACGGAAATGGTCGATAACCAAGTTGTGAGCAATTCGCATCGCCCAAGGTAAAAATTTACCTTCTTCATTATATGACCCAGCTTTTAATGTATTAATAATTTTTACAAATGTCTCTTGAAAAACATCTTGCGCCAAATCCGCATCGCGTAATTTCAAATACACAAATCTGTAAATTTTGTCCTTGTGACGCATTAACAATACTTCAAAGGCTTTTTCGTTTCCGTCAATATATGATGTGATCAACTCACGGTCATCCATACGCTTCATAATCATAACTTCTCGTTTAGTAGTTTAAATCTTAGAACTTATTAAGCGTATACGTGTTTTATAGGCGACCTTTTTTTTAGAATTATATTCGCTAAAGTACAAACTAAAATGAATTTTCCAAAAAAAAATGAAACTTTTTCTTTTTATCGCGTTTCGAACAAGTCTTTTCTAAAACTGTTTTATCTTTGAACTCCTTCGCAAACAGTTATGTCAAAACAAAAATTTATTGAAGTCAAAGGTGCCCGTGTTCACAACCTAAAAAACATGGATGTTTCCATTCCTCATGGGAAAATGACGGTCATTACTGGACTTTCGGGCTCTGGAAAATCGTCTTTGGCTTTTGATACTTTGTATGCTGAAGGACAACGTCGTTACATCGAAAGTTTATCGTCTTATGCTCGACAGTTTTTGGGGAAATTAAATAAACCAGAAACAGATTATATCAAAGGAATTGCGCCAGCTGTTGCGATTGAACAAAAGGTAATTTCAAGTAATCCACGTTCAACAGTTGGTACCACAACGGAGATTTACGATTATTTAAAAATCCTTTTTGCACGCGTTGGTCGCACTTTCTCACCTATTTCAGGAAACGAAGTAAAAAAACACAGCGTTTCTGATGTCGTTGATTATTTAAAAACGTTACCAGAAGGTGAAAAAGCCTTGATTGTTTGTTCAATCAATGGTTTTGAGAAATATGGCGTTGAACGTCAATTGGATTTGTTGAAGCAACAAGGATACATTCGCTTGTTGTTGAACAATGAAATTATCGATTTGGAAGAAACAATTGCTAATCATCCAAAAGGAATTGAAAATGCGTTGTTGGTCATTGATCGTTTATCCGTTGTGTTTAATGAGGAAAATGAGTCACGTTATGCTGATTCTATTTCTTTGGCTTTTTTGGAAGGTCATGGCGAATGTTCGATTGTTCTAATGAAGGACTTTTCAAAAGTAGATTTCTCAAATCGCTTCGAATTGGACGGAATGGAATTTCAAGAACCAAATGAACATTTTTTCACTTTTAACAACCCGTTTGGCGCTTGTAAAACCTGTGAAGGATTCGGACAAGTCATTGGAATTGATCCTGCATTAGTAATTCCAAATGAGAATTTATCTGTTTACGAAGGAGCTGTTGCGCCTTGGAAAGGTGAATCGATGGGCGAATACTTGAATGAATTAGTATTTAATGCAAAGAAATTTGATTTCCCGATTCATCGCGCCTATTCAGAATTAACAGAAAAAGAAAAAGAAGTTCTTTGGAACGGAAACAAGTACTTTACAGGAATCAATGGTTTTTTCAAATTTGTCGAAAGTCAAACCTATAAAATTCAATACCGTGTGATGCTTTCTCGTTATCGTGGAAGAACAGAATGTCCGGATTGCAAAGGAACACGTTTAAGAAAAGATGCGAATTACGTTAAAGTCGATGGCCATTC
>JACCEA011903873.1_pt1 | contig 39377 bp, 37 predicted proteins | sample 7449851 | NCBI WGS metagenome assembly JACCEA01 (sample SAMN15323453, study PRJNA562643) | freshwater metagenome | isolation source: river surface water | place: USA:Blue River Watershed | collected 2017-08-18 | reverse complement strand
TCGAGCTTACCTCAATTTAAACCCTGTTTCGACCCGCATTTTTGTGTTTAAAATAAATTCGAGAAGTTCTGCCAACCTCTTTCGGAATTGAAAACTGCGTTTGTCGAACGGGAGTGCAAAGGTACATAAAAAAATATTACGTGCAAGAGGTTGGGTAAAAATATTTTGAAACTCAGGAGATTAGGTGCGAAAGCGAGGGGGCAGGGGGTAGGAAATAGTCGCTAGTCTTCAGTCGCTAGTCATAAGTCGCTAGTCATAAGTCGCTAGTCGCTAGTCCGAAGTCTGGAGGCCCTAAGCTGGGGCTTCGGATTATATTAAGCCCCGGGTTTTAACCTGGGGATTTAAAGAGCAAAGTCGCTAGTCCGAAGTCGGAGGCAGAGGTCATGTAAATATTATAGATACGAATTATCGCCCTTGCTCAATCCAATGTTAACCCCGCTGAAGACTTAATTCTTTAATGATATCTATAGAAGTATTTTCATATATCATACGCGTATCCATCCCCTCCGGACTTCGGACTAGCGACTTGCGACTAGTGACTACCTTCTTGAGAATTACAACTTCGGACTCCGGACTTCGGACTAGTGACTAGCGACCGTCGACTAAAATTGTATTTTTCTCATTTTCCCACATAGAAATTGAACTTATTTTAGTATTTTTGGGGCTTACTTGCTGAAAATCAGGCAGTTTTTATTTATTTCCCAAGAAAAAAAATCATTATGTCAAGTTTATCCACTCAAAAAGGTGTATTGCATGGAGACGCGGTTCAAGAGTTATTTGAAATCGCAAAGAAAAATCAGTTTGCACTTCCTGCAGTAAACGTTACAGGTACAGATACAGTAAATGCTGTATTGGAAGCGGCAAAAGCTGTTAACTCACCTGTAATCATTCAATTTTCAAATGGTGGCGGTATTTTCTACGCAGGAAAAACCCTTTCAAACGAAAATCAAGCTGCTGCAATCGCTGGCTCAATCTCTGGCGCTTACCACGTTCACCAAATGGCGAAAGCTTATGGCGTTCAGGTTGTATTACACACCGACCACTGTGCAAAGAAACTTTTACCTTGGATCGACGGTCTATTAGACGCAGGCGAAAAATATTTCGCTGAAACAGGCCAACCTTTGTTTTCTTCTCACATGATCGACTTGTCTGAAGAACCTTTGGAAGAAAACTTAGAAATCTGTGCCAAATACCTTGAGCGTATGTCGAAAATGGGCATGACGCTTGAAATCGAATTAGGTGTTACAGGTGGAGAAGAAGACGGCGTTGACAACTCAGACGTTGACTCATCTAAATTATATACGCAACCCGAAGAAGTTGCTTACGCTTACGAAGTATTAAGCAAAATCTCACACCGCTTCACAATCGCTGCGGCCTTCGGAAACGTACACGGTGTGTACAAGCCAGGTAACGTAAAATTACAACCTGTCATCTTGAAGAACTCTCAAGAATACATCAAAGAAAAATACAGCCTAGCTGCTGAGAAACCGATCAACTTCGTATTCCACGGAGGATCAGGTTCTTCTCGCGAGGAAATCCGTGAAGCGCTTTCTTACGGTGCCATCAAAATGAACATCGATACAGATACGCAATGGGCATTCTGGGAAGGTATCCTAGGTTTTTACAAAGCGAACGAAGCTTATCTTCAAGGCCAAATCGGTAACCCTACAGGTGACGATGCTCCAAACAAGAAATACTACGACCCACGTGTTTGGTTACGCAAAGGCGAAGAGACTTTAGTAGCTCGTTTAAAAACAGCTTTCGAAGACTTGAACGCAACTAACGCGAATCAATACTTGTAATCTTTCGAGGTAATTGAATGTAAAAGGGGGCTGCTGCGCAGCCCCCTTTTTTCTTACCTTTGCCAATCCTCCAAGGTTTGGCAAAGGTAGGGGGTTTTAGATTTTTTTATTCCTCCTCACCTGATAAAAACGAACGAATATCAACTTCCTGATTTTCCTTCTGATGAAACAACTTAAACTCCCGTAAACTACCAAACCACTTCAGCACAAATTTCCGATCCACAACCGACTCGCCAGGCTTTACAACATACTTGTACGAGCTCCAATCCCACGTTCTAAAATCATGACACAACTTATTCTTCTCCGGATTCACGTGTATATAATGAATCAAATACGATAAATAAAAATCGTCTCCCACGAGCACCCGCTTAAAGGGCCCCTCAAATAAGGACCCTGTCCGCACATGTTTCTTATTAAATGCTAGGGCATACGTACGGAAAAAGATTTTTAATCGCTCCGCAATCAATTCATGTTCTGTTCGACCCATCAACTGTTCCGGGCTAAAATGGCGCACCCGAACCAAAAAATGATAATGATTTGCATTCAAGCTATACGAAATAACATCCAGATAGCCGCCCAAGTAGCGTTTCCACAAGCGCATAAAATAATGATAATTCGCGCTCGACTTGAACATTAACTTGCGATCAATCGCCCGATTATAAATGTGATAAAAATTGCCCGACTGAAATCGAGTCAAATAATGAGATAAATGTGACATAAGATAGTGGTTAGATTTCCACTAAAAATAGTCACGCTTTGGGAGAAAAAAATATGATTAATCTAGATTACCAAGAACATGGTAATCTGAAAATGTGCAGGCAAAATGTCGAACGAACCACCTACCTTTGCCAAACCTTGGAGGATTGGCAAAGGTAAGGGGAATTACTTCCGAAAAACCAACCCCTTCGTCAACTCATTCAGCACCTTTATCTTCGCCTGAAAATCCCCCTTCAAGGTCATACGAACAGCCTCCATTCCCTCAAGCCCCTCCTGGATTTCCTCCGGAATAACATCCTCCAAAAAAGCCCGAATACGTTTGGCTAATGTAGGAGACTTCCCATTCGTCGATATCGCAATCTTCAAATCCCCCTTCTGCACAATCGAACCTAAATAAAAATCACATAGCTCAGGCGTATCCGCAACGTTACACAATAAATGACGTGCCGCACACACCTCTTTTATTTCCTCATGTAACGAACGATTATCCGTCGCACAAATCACTAGATCCCGACCGTCCAAATCCGAATATTCAAACACACGCTCACAAACAATCACCTGCGGATAGTCATTCAAAAACACCCGCGTCTCCGTACGAAACAGGGGTGCAACTAGCGTGACACGTGCTCCGGGGGAATTCCTCAACAAAGCCGAAGCCTTTTCCAAGGCCACATTCCCGCCACCTACGACAAGCGTATTTAAACGGTCCAACTTTAAAAATATGGGAAAAAGCTCATTCATGGGCTTATTGTTTGCCGGCCAACTGCCCGCAGGCCGCATCGATATCTTTACCTCTTGAACGACGTACGTTCACAATCATTTTCTTGCTTTCTAAAAAAGCCGTAAACTTCGCTAACGCATCCGCCTCCGCGTTCACAAAATCAGCCTGTTTAATCGGATTGTATTCAATGATATTAATCTTACAAGGTAAGCGCCGCGCGAATTCATACAACTCCTTCGCGTCCTCTACGGAATCATTGAACTTATTAAACATGATGTACTCTAACGTAATCTCATTCTCCGTCTTCTCATAAAAATACCGCAAAGCCTCTGAAAGTGCCTCCAAGGTATTTGATTCGTTGATCGGCATAATGCGATTCCGCTTCTCATCATTGGCCGCATGCAAGGATAAGGCCAAATTAAACTTCACCTGATCGTCGCCCAACTTCTTAATCATCTTCGCAATCCCCGCCGTCGAAACCGTAATCCGACGCGATGCCATCCCCAATCCTTCCGACGAAGTAATCATTTCAATGGACTGTAAAACATTGGCATAATTCAATAAAGGCTCCCCCATCCCCATATAAACAATATTGGTCAAAGGAATTCCATATTTCTCCTGCGCCTGATCACGAATCAATACAACCTGGTCATAAATCTCAAATGCCTCCAAATTCCGCTTTCGTTCCATATAACCCGTAGCACAAAAACTACATGTCAGCGAACAACCCACCTGCGACGACACACAGGCCGTCATTCGCTCCCGAGTAGGAATCAAAACGCCCTCAATCAGATGCCCATCATGCAAGGCGAAACTCGACTTGATCGTTCGATCCGAACTCACCTGCATTTCTGCCGTTGTCACACATTGTAAATCGAATTCGGCCTCCAACCACTCTCGGGTAGTTTTGGGAATATTTGCCATAGCGTCAAATGAACGCACTGACTTCTTCCAAATCCACTCATATACTTGTTTGGCCCGAAACGCAGGCTCCCCGTGTTGAAGCATTTCCTGCTTCAACGCATCCAAACTCAAATTCCGTATTGCCCGTTTCGTTAATTCCATCTATTTTTTCAATAATTCACCCACCTTCACGGAAATCGCTTTGCCATCGGCTAATCCAGCCAATTGCTTCGAAGCAGCCCCCATCACTTTTCCCATATCAGCCGGAGAAGTCGCGCCGACTGCCGCAATAATTTCAGCAATGCGTACGGTTAATTCCTCTTCCGATAATTGTTTAGGCAAAAACTCTTCAATGATAGAAAGTTCCGCTTGCTCCTTCTCCGCTAAATCCGGACGATTTTGCGTCACATATACATCCAATGAATCCTTTCGCTGCTTGGCAGCCTTCATCAAAATTTTCATTTCCGCATCTGCCGAAAGGCCATCTGCATTCGAGCCCGAAGTCTCTTCTAATAAAATCATCGATTTAATCGCACGCAACGCACGTAAACGATCCGCATCTTTTGCCCGCATTGCATCTTTGATGCCTGCCTCAATTGTTTCTTTTAAAGCCATGTTATTGATTTATATGAGCCAAAACTCCTTCCAAAAATTCGCGATGATTGCTCAATCGCGGCACTTTATGTTGGCCCCCTAATTTTCCCCTACTCCGCATCCAGCCATAAAATGTACCTGCCGGTGCTTCGTGAACTTTAGGTGGACCCAAAACCAGATCATACGAACGCTTCGCATCATAATCCGAATTGTTCGCTCGAAGCGTTTCGTCCAACACAGCTGCAAAGGTACGCAAATCTTTTGGCGCACGCGAAAATTCAATCACCCATTCATGACTTCCTCGTTTCCCTCCATCCATATAAGCCGGTGCTGCCGTATAATCCATCATTTCCGCATCGGTCGCCCGACAAGCCGATGCAACTGCCTGTTCTGCATTTTCAATAATTAATTCTTCACCAAAGGCATTTATAAAATGCTTCGTCCGTCCTGAAATCTTCACGCGATAAGGACTCAAGGTCGTAAATCGAACTGTATCGCCAATCTTATAACGCCACAAACCTGAGTTCGTTGTAATCACCATCGCATAATTTACCCCCAATTCCACCTGCTCTAATGGCACAATCGATTCATGTTCCTCTCCTTTTTCACCCATCGGAATAAACTCGTAAAATATGCCATAATCCAGCATCAATAACATCTCATCCGGACGATTCAGGTCATCTTGTATCCCAAAAAATCCCTCCGACGCATTGTAAATTTCCAAAAACCTTACTTCAGAAGACGGGAATATATGCGTTTGAAATAAATCCCGGTAGGGACCAAAGGCTACTGCCCCATGAACCAAAAACTCGAAATTTGGCCAAACTTCTAAAATAGACTGCTTCCCCGTAATCTCCAATATCTTCTCGATCAATACCAATGTCCAGGTGGGTACTCCCAAAATGCTCGTTACATTCTCCTGTGATGTTTCCAGCGCCATTTTCTCAATCTTCTGATCCCAATCTCCCATCAATGCTACGTCCAACGAGGGTGTTCGGATCATCTGCGCCCAAATAGGCAAATTCTTCATCACCACCGCTGAAACATCCCCCATCAACATGCTCGAATTCATGGAATCTGACGTCAAACTCCCTCCAATCGACAAACCCTTCCCCTCAAAAATCTTCGTTTCGGGCTTATTTTGAATCAATAAGGTAATCATATCCTTCCCGCCCATCATGTGGCACTCCTCCAAGGACTCTTTGGAAACAGGAATAAACTTACTCCGGGCATTTGTCGTTCCCGAAGATTTTGAAAACCAATTAATCGGCGAAGACCACAATACTTGCTGCTCCCCCTGCATCATCCGCTCAATATAGGGAAAAAGCTCTTCGTAAGTTGAAATCGGAACCCGCTGCCGAAACGTATCATAGGATGTAAAATCCGCATACCCATATTTTCGGCCCCATTCGGTATCCCGCCCATCCGTAATTAAACGCGTCAATTCATCGACTTGTAAGTCCAAGGGACGCTCATACATCGCCTCAATCCGCGGCATACGCCGCCTCATAAACCACAATAAAGTCTCGTTAAAAAAGGACATACTTAATGAATCTTGGGGGCTCGATTTGGATAATCTGTGATAATGCCATCAACTCCCAAAGAAATAAAATGTTGCATCTGCTCCGTGGTATTAATCGTCCAAGGAATCACCTTCATCCCTTTGGCATGGCAAAAGTTAATCCAATCTGCTGTCAAATATTGATAACCCGAACTATAAATCGAGGGGGCGAAACCTAGCGTATCTAAAACAAATTGAGGCGATTCTGATTCCACTAAGGCCGACAAACGAACTTCTGGGTAAACCTGGTGATAATAAGACAGCACGGCAAAATCAAAACTTTGTAAAATAATGTTCGAATTTTCCACATGCGCTCGAATCACACCTTGTACCCGATCCGCAAAGTCCTTCACATGAATAGGTTGGGAACGACCGTATTCGCTGGGCTCCGACTTAATTTCAATGTTATAATAAACCAATTCTCCCGTCCGCTTCCGAAAGGCCTCGCCTAAAGAAAGCACCTCCGCAAGCAAAGGTTTGTATGTTGCCACCGCTTTCTGCTCAGGGAACAAGCTATTCCCTCGCTTCCCTACATCATAGCGTTTGATCTCCGCATAGGGCATCCGGTACAAATTTAATGTACCTTCTTCTGCTTTTAAAACAGGGTTTCCCTTAGGATGACTCGCATAACGAGCATTCATATAGGGTTCATGACTGACGACGACTTGACCATCTGCCGACAGCACCACATCCATTTCCAACACACGAACGCCGAGTTCCAGCGCATGCTCAAATGCGGGCAAGGAATTCTCCGGAAATAATCCCCGACAGCCGCGGTGACCTTGGATAAATGGAATTTGTGCCATGGTAGACGTACTAAGAAAAAATAAACAGAGCAGAAGTTTCATCTTATTTTTTCAATCGCTGCTTTTTTGCCAAAGCAGCATTTACCTTTTTATATAAATCAATAAAATCCTGCGGTTCTTGAACATAGGAAGCAAAACTCTTAGCGAACTGCGTTGAATCCACACCGTGCCTTTTCAATGTTGCACGCTCTAACTGATTGTACAAAATGACAGAAGTATCTGCGCTAACAATATTCAACGAACTAATTTTCCCCTCATCCAAATGAATATCCGCTAATATTTCAGCCATTTGGTCTTCCGAAAGCCGATTTGAAGGCTTTGAATCCGAACAAGCCCAGCAAGTCAATAAGAGAATAAAAATGTAAAATCGCATAAACCAAATTTGATACAAATTAGAAAGCTTTTCTCGCTTTTCATCCAAAATGCTCAAAAAATCGGTAATTTAGCAAGATTCTAAGGCTAAATTTCAGCAAAAAGAAGTGGATATTCGATCATTCCTTTCCCGCATTGTACATCTGGAAATTCGCATTCGGAAAGCGATAAACACCCAAATGCACGGCAACTTTTCCTCTATTTTTAAGGGGTCAGGATTAGAATTTAGTGACTTGAGACAATACCATTATGGGGATGACGTTCGCCATATTGACTGGAATACTTCCGCCAAAGGTCACGGAACTTTTGTAAAACTTTTCAAGGAAGAAAAAGAACAAACCGTTTTCTTTTTGTTGGATGTAAGTGCCTCTCAACTCGTTGGGAAACAACAAAAAAGCAAACTAACAACGCTGAAAGAGGTCGCCGGCGTATTAATATTCTCTGCTATGCAAGAAGCGAGTCACATAGGTTTTTGTGCCTATTCAGACTTAAATGAAAAGTTCATTGCGCCGGGAGCGGGGAAAAAACACGGTTTCAAAACAATTTCTGAAATTTTCAAATTGGAGCCTGTGGGCACAGGAACAGATTTAAAGGGGGGATTAAAATTTACCTTACAAGCCTTAAAACGGAAAAGTCTCGTTTTTATCTTATCGGATTTTATCGATGAAAATTACCAAGATTTATTACGCGCATTAGCTCAAAAACACGATTTGGTGGTCATTCATTTGCAAGATGACCTGGAATCCGAATTACCTAAAATGGGAATCGTACCCGTATACGATCCGGAGCGCCGGCAAACCACTTGGGTGAATACATCCGCAAGTTCATTTCGCGAGCAATTAAAGGAAAATATCAACGCGCATGCTGTGCTAAAAAATCAATGCAAACAATGGCAGGCTGATTATGTAAGCATCCCGGCTGGCGAAGATTTTGTGCCCGCCTTGGTGAAACTTTTTAATGTGCGGAAATGATGCAACAGGAACAAGCTATTCGCGTACATGGTCGCTTTTTAGAAGATTCTGCCAAAATTGGACAGGATATACATTACCTCTTATATGTGTCACATAGTCCAAAACAAGAGATTTTTTTCCCTAGTATAAATCAAGTCTACGGCGTATTTAAGCCCATCAAAAAAGATTATTTTCCAACGAAAACGAGTGGTGAAAATATAAGCGTCGATTCGGCGGTGTACACATTTCGGCAGTTTACAATTCAAGATTTCCAAACCTTGCGAATCCCCATAGCGATTCAAACCGAGCTAGATTGCACCTTTGTTTCTCCAGCTCAAGATACGATTTACTTGAAACGCTTAATGCCCAATGCTAAGGCTGTTAAAATCGACTCGCTTATCCAAACCATCCCAATCAGTCCGCTGAACCCCAAACCAGATTTAAAAAACCTGAGCTTAGGGGCAATTACTTTGATGATTGCTATTGGCCTTATTTATTGGTTATTAGGCAATCGGATTCGGCAAGTATATGAGCTTTACTTGCTTTGGCGCAAGAATTTGGAGTTCAGACGCAGCTATCAGCGGCTAATGCGTAATATTTCGAATTCCACCAAAGGCTTACAGAATTTAGAGAACGCTGCTGCCCTATGGAAAAACTACTTGGAACGGCTCACTGATATCCCATTCGCTACCTTCACCACAACAGAAATGGTGGACAATTTGCCAGACAAACGCTTAGAAAAAACCTTACAGGAGGTAGATTCCGCAATTTATGGCGGCAACTTTTCGCCTCGAACCTTAGAGGCAATTAACGTTTTACTCGAGATTGCACAAACAGTATATTTACAGGAAAGAGCGAAAATTAATCAAGAAGTCAAGCGATCATGAAATTCAACCTCTTCTATTCTTGGCATCAAGTAAAATCCATTTTTTCTTATTCCTGGGAAAATACACTCTATCTATACTTGATTCCGCTGCCCATACTAATTATTCTTATCCGACTACTTGTCAAAAGAAAGAATCAGGCGCGGATTGTATTATCATTTAAACACCCATTCAAACAACATAAACTTACCCGAATCTTAACTTTTCTGCCAGATACGATTTTAAGTTTATGTATGATTTCGCTGATCATCGCTCTTGCAGACCCCTATAAATCCATTTATCACACACGTGTGCAACAAGAAGGTGTAGATATTTCCTTGGGACTTGATGTTTCTTCATCCATGTTAAGTAAAGACGTTCTGCCTTCTCGACTAGCCATCGCCAAACAAACAGCACACGCTTTCATTGCCGGTCGGAAATTTGATCAAATTGCCCTAGTTGCTTTTGCGGGAGTTCCTTATTTAGCTAGCCCCATCACCTCAGATAGCAGTTTTTTGTCATTTTCACTTCGTTCGCTTTCGAACCAACAGGTGCATGAGGAGGGAACGGCTTTAGGTGATGCACTCGGCATGTGTATTAATCAAATCCGAGAGGAAGCGAATCCGAAAAAAATCATCATTCTCATCAGCGACGGAAATAATACGGCAGGAAATTTAGATCCTTTGACTTCCGCAACATTAGCTAAAACCTTCAAAATAAAAGTGTACACCATTGCCGTAGGAAGCCTGAAGGCAAGCCTTGATCCTGTAGACGAAAGCACCCTGCGGATGATCGCCCAACAATCTGATGGTAAATTTTACCGAGCGACTAACAAGCAAACCTTGCAAGCCATTTTCCAAGAAATTGATACGATGGAAAAATCACGAAAATTATTGATAAGAGATGTGGAACATCAATCCGCTGCCACTGTTTTTTTCCAATTGGCCTTTTTATTTTTCCTTATCAATCTTCTCCTAAAAGTCATTGGCATCAGCAACACCTTAGAAGACTAATTATGATCGTATTTCCAAACGCCAAAATCAATTTAGGGCTATACATTACTGAAAAAAGAGCGGATGGTTTTCATAATCTGTCCACTTGTTTTTACCCCGTGCCGTGGTCGGACATCTTGGAAATCACACCATATAACACCTTCGAATTTAGCACTTCGGGCTTAGCTATTTCTGGCTCATTAGAAAACAATTTATGTTATCGAGCTTTCATGCTCCTGAAGGAGGCATACGACATCGCTCCCGTACAGATTCACTTACACAAAATCATCCCGATGGGGGCTGGCTTAGGCGGCGGATCTTCTGATGCGGCGTTCACACTAATGGGGCTTCGTGATTTGTTCAAATTGCCTCTGACGAACACCGATTTAATTCCTTTCGCACAAAAACTAGGAAGTGATTGCGCCTTTTTTCTGTTGAATCAAGCACAGATTGGGACGGAAAAAGGAGATGTCCTCGAGGGAATTGACCTCCATCTTGCCGGAAAATTTTTAGTCATGATTTATCCTAATTTTGGAATCTCAACGCAAGAGGCTTATGCAGGAATCAAACCAAAAAAGGCTAAGAAGAACTGGGAAAAGCAATTAGCAAAACCCCTCGAAACGTGGAAAGAGACCATTTTCAATGATTTTGAAAATAGCCTCTTCCCTACTTACCCGCAATTGGCGGAAATTAAAAATGAACTCTATGCCATGGGGGCTCAATATGCGTCAATGAGCGGTTCTGGTTCTACCATGTTTGGCCTATTTGACAAAGCAATTAAACTCCCAGAAAGCTGGAATGCATACCAAACCTGGTCGGGCCCATTAACTTAGTCTTTTGCAAAAATAGCTTCCAAAGCCGAAGCTCCTCGGATAACTACTTTCCCCGCTGGCATTTCTTTCGTTGGACGAATCCCTACCCATTCCATATCGGCGCTGCGAACCTCCACGGGTATTTGGGCCATGGTACCATCCGTTTTCTCAACATAAATATAGCCCCCCTTTCCTACACGTGCTAAACCCGCCTGCGGAATGCTTAAAACCTTCTGTTCGCCTACTTGAATACGCGCATTGACAAATTGGCCAACCGTAAATTTTTGTTCCTCTGCATCGATCGAAAAATGCCCATGAACAGGTGTTAGGCGCGTATTCATGTCCACTTGCTTCCCAATGAGGAACACCTTTCCGGTGGATTGATTTCCGTCTCCCTCAAATTGAATCTTTTGGCCAATTTTTATTTTAGCCAAATCGCGCTCAAAAACTTTTAGTTCAACGTGCTTGTGGGCAACACCCACAATTTTAACCAAAACATCCGTGGGGGTGATGTACTTCCCTATCGCCAAAGATTGATCCTGAATAAAACCGTCAATGGGGGACTTTAACGTTAAACTTGAACTCATTTTCCCCTGTGACAATGCTTGCATATCACAGCCTAAAATGTCCAATTTCATGGATAAAGCGCGGGATACCGCTTGTAAATTCCCTAACTCCGCCTCCGCTTGTTGGAACTTCTTCTTCGATCCCACTTCCTCCTGTTGCAAAACCTGCTGACGAGCGCGTTCATTTGTCAACAGACTCATTTGGCTTTGGGCCTGTAAATACTCCTGTTGCATTTGAATAAATTCCATGCTCGTAACGGTTGCCAAAACTTGTCCCTTTGAAACTTGCTTTCCTGGCAACACTTCGATGGTTGACTTAATATAGCCTGCAATAGGCATCGATACGGCTGCCAATGAAATAGGCGGAACATCCACCAAACCCGTACAGAAAACACTTTCTGCCATCGGTTTCTCTTCCAAAGTTCCGAATTCAATCCCAGCATTTTGCTTTTGCTCCGCCGTCAATTTGATTTCGGACTTCACAATACTAGACTCTGTCTTGGTTTCTTTACCACAACTGGCCATTAAAATGGCCATCGATAATATGATTAACTTATTCATTTCCTAAAATTGTTTCGATTTGTACGATTGATTGATTATAAGCCAATACCTCTTGTAAATATTGTTCCCGAATTTGCCAAGCCTGTTGTGTATTTTGCAACATCTCCACATATTCAATTTCTCCCTGCTGATAGCTCTTCAAGGCTGTTAACTCCAACCAGGCAGCTTGGGCCAAGCCCGTTTGTTGGTAATACGTGATCCCATTTAAATGTTTTTCCAACAACGTAAATTGACTTGCTAACTCGGCACTTATTTGAGCGATGCCCTGCTCCTTTTGACTCGCGAGTAATAACTCGTTATGTTCGGCGGCTTTGATTCTTGCCTTTTGTGCTTTGGCAAAAATGGGAATGGAGATCCCCGCTTGGACAAAATTTTGTCCCGCATGGTTTTCAATGCTCTGCGTAACTGCGCCTAGTCGAATATCCGGCAAAAGCTTTTGGCGTTCAACATCAGTCAAAAGTTTCCCGTGTTGAATTTGTTCATCAAACAATTGAATCGCTGGCATAGCGGCAATATCTTTCCCTTTTTGCAAGTTCATGGTGATGGCTTCATCTCCTTGAATTTCAAAGGGATTCGGATGATTAATCCAATAAGCCAGCTGGGCATAATTGGCCTTCATGTCCAGACTCAATGCGGACTGTTTTTGCTGAAATTCCCTCAAACGAGCTTCTGCGGCAACAAATTCCAGTTTCCCTGTTTCGCCTTCCTTATATTTTAGGCTTGCCGCACGCCGCATTTGAACATAAAGACTATCTTGTTGCTTTAAAAAAGTGGCCTGTTTTTGCTGAACGATCAATTGATAATAATACCATTTTACACTTGCTGCGACGAGACTTCTAGTCAAAGCCAATCGTTTTTCAGCAATCATTTTCTGCGAACTCAGTGCTTTCACTTGGGCTTTTAATAAGCTGGGCCAAGGGATACTCTGATTTGCCATGACCGTATAGTCTTGACTAAAGTAGGTTTGCGTTTTTCCATATTGAAAGTCTATCGATCCCTTGGGTAATTCCCGACCAGTGGCAATTAAGGCCTCGGCAGTTTGAACTTCCAAACCACCTGAACGAAGTAAACTGTTCTTTTGTAAGGCCTCTGTTAGGCATTGATTTAAGCTTAATTTAGGGGTCTGAGCCTGAGCGCTGCCTATTCCTAACACAAGAAAAACCAATAATATTTTCGACGAATGGCTCTCTTTTCTTTCTTTTCTACTCATCAAAATCGAATAGACCACAGGAATAACAACCAGCGTTAAAAAAGTAGCTGTAATCAACCCGCCGATTACCACCGTTGCTAAGGGTCGTTGTACTTCCGCCCCTGGCGAAGTACTTAAGGCCATAGGCAAGAAACCCAATGAGGCCACTGCAGCAGTCATAATAACGGGGCGGAAACGTAAGGCTAAGCCTTTCTGTAAACGTTCCTCCACAGATAAGCCTTCGTTTGCCAGTTGCTTAAAGAAAGACAACAGAACGATTCCATTTAAAACTGCAACCCCAAATAAGGCAATAAATCCAATCCCTGCGGAAACCGAGAATGGCATCCCACGAAGCCATAAAGCCCAAATACCGCCAATCGCAGAAAGGGGAATGGCTAAGTAAATAATGGAGGCTTCCAAGAACGATTGGAAAGTAAAAAACAAGAGTGCGAAAATTAACACCAAAGCTATAGGAACAACAAGTGCTAATCGAGATTTAGCCGCCTGCAAATTTTCAAATGTTCCGCCATAGGTGACATAATATCCAGCAGGTAATACCACTTTTTCTTTCATGACCTCTTGAATATCGGCAACAACACTTTCTACATCGCGATTTCGAACATTGATTCCAATCGTAATTCTGCGGCGCGTATCATCCCTCGAAATCTCTACAGGCGCATTTTCGAAATCTACTTCCGCAACTTCTTGCAATGGGATTTGACCCCCATTGGGTAATTCGACATAAAGTTCTCGCAAATTTTGTACGTCTTGGCGATGCAAAGAATCCATCCGAACGACCAAATCAAATCTTTTTTCACCCTCCATAATGATCCCTGCGCTTTCTCCCGCGAAAGTCGTTTTAACGAGTTGGTTTATCGCTTGTACATTCAGTCCATACTGAGCCAATTTTGAACGATTGAATTTGACTACCAATTGTGGAATTCCATCAATTTGCTGGACCTTAATATCCCCTACACCATCAATCTTACGAATGTAGCGTGACGCTTCTGTTGCATGCTCAAATAATAAACCTAAATCTTCCCCAAAAATCTTGATGGCAATATCCGATTTAACCCCTGCAATCAATTCATTAAAACGCATTTGAATCGGCTGGGTAAATTCGAAATTCACTTCTGGAAATGCATTCAATGTTTCGTCCATTTGAACTTCAAGTTCTTCCATGCTCGATGCTTTTGTCCATTCGCTTGGCTCCTTCAAGATGATTAATAAGTCGCAGGCGTTAATTCCCATGGGATCTGTTGGAATTTCAGACGCACCAATTCGAGATACGACTTGTTTGATTTCATTAGGAAATTGTTTCAACAAAAGTTTTTGGGCCTCTGTATTTACATGAATGCTCTGACTTAGCGAGGCGTTTGTTGGCAAAATCGCCTCCACCGCAAAGTCCCCTTCATTCAATTCCGGTATAAATTCCCCTCCTAGGGTGCTGAATAACCCAATACTCCCTACTAATAACAAGGAAGATAGTACGACGACAAATTTGGGTTTTCTTAAAGCCCAATCGACCATCGGTTTATAGCGACGAAACATCGCATGCATGATTCGATCTGCCAGTGTAACTTGATGGTCAATTTTCTTGTTCAAAAACAAGGCCGATGCCATGGGCACATAAGTCAAGGAAAGAATCAGGGCTCCCACAATAGCAAAACTCACCGTTTGGGCCATCGGTCGGAACATTTTTCCCTCGATTCCTCCCAACGCCATGATTGGGAAGTAGACGATCAAAATGATGATAACACCAAATGCTGCAGATTGAAAAATGGCTTTTGCTGAGATCCCTACTTCCTCATCCATCTCATGCTGCGAAAGGACCTCGCCTTTCTTATGTGCATGAAGTCGGTGAATGATGGACTCCACAATGATGACGGCACCGTCTACGATTAAGCCAAAATCAATGGCTCCCAAGCTCATCAGGTTTGCTGATACGCCAAAAATATGCATCATCGCAAAGGCAAATAGCAGGCATAAGGGAATCACTGAGGCCACAATAAGACCGGCTCGAAAGTTTCCTAGAAGCAACACGAGAATGAAGACAACGATTAATCCCCCCTCAATCAAATTCTTCTCAACGGTTGAAATGGATTTCCCAATTAAAACGCTGCGGTCTAAGAAAGGAACAATTTTGATCCCTTGCGGCATCGTTTTTTGAATTTCCTCCATGCGAATTTTAACGTCTTTCACAACTTCGTTTGCATTCGCCCCTTTTAAAAGCAACATCACCGCCCCCACTACTTCCCCTTCGCCATTGCGGGTCATCGCGCCGTAACGAACTGCCTTACCAAACTGAACTGTTGCAACATCCTTTACGCGAATGGGTGTTCCAGCTGCCCCTCTTTGCTCCACGACCACATTTCCTACATCCGCAAGACTTGCAAGCATCCCCTCTGTCCGAATGAAGTAAACATCGGTTCCTTTTTCTAGGTAACTACCTCCCGAGTTCGAATTATTACTTTCTAAGGCTTTAAAAATCTGATTGACAGTCACATGCATCGCACGAAGTCTCTCTGGATTAACAGCAACCTCATATTCCTTCAAATGTCCACCAAAGGACGAAACCTCTACAACACCAGAAATTCCTAATAGTTGGCGTTTCACTATCCAATCTTGGTATGTACGTAAATCTGCCAGTGAATATTGATCTTTGAAGGCTGGGTCGACTTCCAGCGTATATTGAAAAAACTCTCCAAGCCCTGTTGTAATTGGAGCCATTTCAGGCACCCCTGCACCACGTAATAAATAGGGTTCAGCGCCTTTCAGTTTCTCGGAAACTTGTTGGCGTGCAACATCCATCGCTACGGCATCGTCAAAAACAACCGTAATGATGGAAAGTCCCATACGCGAAATGGAACGAATTCCTTTCACATTGGGGATCGTCCGCAAAGAAATCTCGAGCGGATAGGTGATGAATTTCTCCACCTCCGATGCGGCAAGCGCGGGAGATTGAGTAATAACCTGCACTTGATTTGAAGTGATATCAGGAAGGGCATCGATAGGCAATTTACTTAGGGAATAGCCTCCCCAAGCAATGAGTCCTAATACAAATAGGCCAACAAGCAATTTGTTTCGGATACTGAATGAAATAATGGAATTAATCATAGTATATAATTACGTAAGAAAATTGAATGACAATCTTCTTATACCCGGGGAGGCGCAATTAATACACGTTCTAATGAAAATTGATATTGATTTTCCCAAAAGGTCCGTAAGCGTTGACGCACAATCAAGGCCAATGGGATTAAAAGGAGCAATTGAAATACGGGAAGCACGTAACCTGCAGCTCCCGAGAAATCGAAATGGGGCAAACTTGGGTGTTTGGTTGTTTTGGTGTGTTTGGAATCCGCTGCATAATGCATCCAAAGGAAATCAATGAAGCGAAAGGATGTACCGGAGATTTTTTGATGATCTTGAAAATGCTTGAGTAATTCATTCGCTTTAAAGGATTGTTCCAAACCCACTTTGGGGATGAGACTCCCAGAGAAGAATAGCATGAACAAGAAAAAAGCGATTACATTTTTCATCACTCAAATGTAGAAAAAATTCGAAATTTATTGGATATTTATAGGCTCAATTTAATTAATCAATTGAGAATAAGGCCAAACCCTCCGCCGGAGGGAGAAAATTATGGATGAAATAAATCTTTTGTGGCATCAATTAACTGATTCAGAAACAATCATTCGCTCCGGCCTTTTTGTTATCACCTGTATCGTATTCGCTGAAAATGGCTTATTTTTTGCCTTTTTCTTACCCGGCGACTATCTTTTATTCCTCACTGGCGTGTTTGGCGGTACGGGGGTTTTGAAAGAACCCTTAAGCACCATCATGTTGAGTATATTTTTAGCTGCAGTCCTCGGTTCCTTGCTGGGGTATTTGGTCGGACGATTCTTCGGAAATTCCTTGCAGCGAAGGCCTGATAGCTTATTCTTTAAAAAGAAACACCTAGATTCTACCCGTGAATTTTTTGAAAAATATGGGTTTATGGCCTTGGTTATCAGTCGATTCTTGCCCGTAGTGCGTACGTTTACCCCAATTTTAGCTGGGATCAGCCACATGGCATGGTACAATTTTATTATTCTCAACCTAGTTGGGGGAGCCATGTGGGTAGGCCTTTTGGTTGCTGGAGGCTATTATATGGGTCAATATTTCCCTTGGATTATCAATTACGTCCAATACATCATTTTGTTTTTCCTCGGAATTACGACATTTACCCTCATCAAAGGTTATTTGAAACTACGCAAATGATAGAACAGTTTGCATATGTGGCCGCTTTTTTACTTGCAGGTATTGCCTTTTTAGGATTGGTACTTAAGCTAGCTAGTTTTATCCGACCTAATCGACCGAACGTAGAAAAACTTAGCACCTATGAATCTGGGGAAGAGCCCATCGGTAACGCAAACACTCGATTCAATCCGCGCTTTTATGTGGTCGCCTTACTCTTTGTATTATTTGAAGTAGAATTAATTTTCTTATTTCCATGGGCGGTGGTATTTAGCCAAAAATCCTTGCGCGCAATTCCTTCTTGGTCTTCCTATGCGCTTATTGAAATGCTTATATTCGTAGGGATCCTAAGCTTAGGACTCGCTTTTGCTTGGAGAAGGGGCTATTTAAATTGGGAAAAACCCGTACAAGAATTAAAGGACATCGAAAGTCCCGTTCCTGAAAATGCTTATCAACGGTTCAAGAAAAATTAAAACGCAGGATCTACACTGTACACCTTATTTCTGAATTTCAAGGCTAAAACTAATTCGTGGGACCCTAAAGAAGCCTGCATGGGGCCATTCGAATGCGTTTCATAGGAATAGGTCAAATTGATTTGTTGGCTTACGTGCATCCCAAACAACATTCCGATTGCCTCTTTATGGCGATATGTCGCCCCCGCCCAAATCGCTTGATTAAACGATACACGCATATTGGCCTCCATCCCTAACGATACGCCTTTCATGTATTTGACTAATAAAGACGGGGAATAGGTCCAATATTCACCCGAACGAATTTCCATCCCGGTTTGGAAGAAAATATTTGGGCTTGTACTGCCTAATAATAGGGATTGATTGAAAACTTTGTAGGCATCAGCATCCTCTGGATAAAAAGTTTTACGTGTTAAGGTATCAGACCCATTGCTCGTTCTGAGATAACTGAAACTATCAAATATCAGCTGATTAGCAGATAAGCCGATGTAAAAATTCCGATTATAATAGAGCGCCCCCACATTAACCAAGGATTGGCCACCGGCAACTTGGCCGCTCGGATTCAAAGATGGTAAATTTTGATCCTGGTACATGATGAAAGGATCTCCCGGATCTTTCACATTCAAGCCAGACATATTCAAATTCCGAAAGTAATACCCCGCTGTGGCACCTACTGCCACTTTATTTTCTCCTCCTACAGATAAGTGATAGGCATAAGTCCCCGCGATGGACGTACTTGTCAAGCCACCAATTTGATCGGAATACGCTTGAATTCCAATTCCCTGATGAAATCCACTTCGCTTCGTTTTTTGACGAATATAGGTAGGTGAAAAGTTCCGACGGATCGTTTTGGACATGAAAGGAGTTCTGCCTGTTGAAGTTCGATCTGATTTATCAATCGCAAAATTTCCTGTGACATAGGCCGTCTTATTTGTTGTACTCAAGCCCGTCCATTGCGTTCGAAATCCTGATTTGATGTCGATGTAATCTTCAAAACCCGCAAAGGCAGGATTATAAACATATTTATTCATCATAAACTGCGTAAACTGTGGCGTTTGCTGCGCAAAGCCGACAAAAGTCACCATGAAGAATAAAAGGGAAATTAAAAATCTCATTCGATTGGTATAGAACCACAAATTTCGTTTAAATATATTTAATTTCGTTCGAACTTTCGGGAAATCTATAGGGTTTTTACGGAAAGGCATCAATTCGTATTAGGCAAATGCAAACAAAAACATATCCGCTCGATCAAATTAAAGGCTTCGGCAAACTGCTACTCAACTATTTAGCAGGTGATTCGGCATTAAAACCCTTCTATGGCCAACTACCTTCTTTGGCCTCTTTTAAGGAACAAATTGATTCAAAAAAATCAGTAAACCGATCTTTGATGGTCGAAGTTCTACAAGATCAATACCAAGGATTACCCAATATCCCCCAACTCGAGGCTTTGGCAGACTCAAAAACATTTACGGTTACGACGGGTCACCAACTAAACTTATTCACTGGGCCACTGTATGTGATATTTAAGATTGTTTCCACGATAAATTTGGCGAAACAACTCAAGAAGGCATATCCAGCCTACCACTTTGTTCCGGTTTATTGGATGGCTACGGAGGACCATGATTGGGACGAAATCAACCATTTACATCTTTTTGGAAAGAAAATCCAATGGAATACGGATCAAAAAGGGCCCGTTGGGCGCTTTGACATTTCTGGATTAAGTAGCCTTTGGGCTGAATTGCCGAGCGACCTAAGCATTTTCAAAGAAAGCTACACGGGTGCCAAAAGCCTTTCTGACGCCGTAAGAAAATACATGCATGCCCTCTTTGGTCAGGAAGGCTTGGTCTGTTTGGATGCGGATGATGCCCGTTTAAAAAGAACATTTATTCCCGTGATGGAGGCGGATTTGTTTGAACATAGACACCTAACCTGTATCAATACGAGTAATAATCTCTTGACTGATTTGGGCTATAGTCCTCAAATTTATGCCCGTGAAATCAATTTCTTCTACATGCTAGATGGGCTTCGCGAGCGGATTGAAAAGCACGGAGAAGTATATAAAGTAGTTAATCAATCGATCCAATTTAGTGCAAAAGAATTACAGGTTGAAATAGCTACGCATCCGGAACGTTTTAGTCCCAATGTTGCCTTACGTCCCATTTACCAAGAGACAATCCTTCCAAATTTAGCTTATATTGGAGGTGCTGCGGAGCTAGCTTACTGGTTCCAATTAAAGGGTATTTTTGATTTGCACCAAACCCCATTCCCGATTTTGCTCCCTCGAAATTTTGGACTCATTATTCCTCCAGTAGAAGCTTCGCGAATCGAAAAGTTGGCATTCAGTATTCCGGAAATTTTTCAAGATGAGCGTAGCCTCAGAACACAATTTGTGGATAAGCATAGTAAGCATGCCTTGGATTTAGGCAGCGAGCAAGAGCGTCTGTCTAATTTGATGTCGAAAATTGCCCAAAAAGCACAGGCCATCGACGAGACCTTAGAAGCATCCGTTTTAGCAGAAGAGACACGCTGGCAGAAAGGTCTTGAGCGATTAAGCAAGAAAATGCGCAAAGCTGAAGAGCGCAATCAAGCCGTAGGCTTAGGTCAAATTCAGGCGATTAAACAAAAACTTTTCCCAGAGGGGAATTGGCAGGAGCGACATACCAACTTCCTTGAATTTTTATTGAATTACCCGAATTTACTCGTTGATTTGCTTGCGACTTTAGACCCGCTTCAATTCGAATTATTTGTCATGTATTTACCCGAAAAAGATGCCTGAAAAACTAAGTCCTGAGGCATTTTTAGACGCCGCGGTACACTATCCGATTTTAGATGTTCGCTCCCCGGGCGAATACCAGCGCGCACATATTCCTGGGGCGATATCTTTCCCTATATTCGATGACGAAGAACGGGCAAGGGTCGGGACAGCCTATAAACAAATAAGCAAAGACAAGGCCATCGAATTAGGCCTTGAGTTAGTAGGACCTAAACTCGCTAAATGGGTGAAACAGGCAAAAAAAATGGCTGTTGACAACACCGTTCTTGTTCATTGCTGGCGAGGAGGCATGCGTTCAGGAAGCATGGCCTGGTTATTTGAAACGGCCGGCTTGAACGTCAAAATACTAGTAGGCGGTTACAAAGCTTACCGCAATTATGTCCTAAACGAATTCGAACGTAAAATCCCTTTTGTCGTTTTGGGAGGGAGAACAGGCAGTGGAAAGACCGACATTTTACTCGAAATGCAAAAAAGGGGCGCTCAAGTAATTGATTTAGAGGGAGTTGCACATCACCGTGGGTCAGCTTTTGGTCATTTAGGATTAGCGCCGCAGCCTACGAGCGAGCATTTTGAGAATGAAGTTGTTGGACAACTCCGACAAATGGATTACCAAAAACCCATTTGGATTGAAGATGAAAGCAGGCACATCGGTCAGGTTTTTATGCCGCTGGGCTTATATACGCAATTACGCGAGGCGCCGATATTATTCCTAGACATTGCTGCTGAATACCGTTTACCGTACTTGGTTGAGGTATATGCCCATTATCCCAAAGAGGAGCTGGAACATGCGGTAGGTAAAATCAAAAAGCGATTAGGAGGAGATTTCTACAAAAGTGCCATAGAAGCATTGGAGAAGGGCGACTTTACACAAGTGGCCGCGATTACATTGAATTATTATGACAAAGCTTATGTACATGGATTACAACAGCGAAGCCCAGAGCAAATTCAAAAAATAGTTATCAATACATTGGATACCAGCCTACAAACGGATGCTGTCATGGCACATCCCCTTTGTCAAACCCGATTTTCATAATGCCTATGTTACCTGAAAAATTCCTCGCAGAAATTTTGGACCGCCATGTGAATACAGCCTCCTTCCCTGCAACGTCGGACATTAAAAAGTTATTCACAAAAATTATTCTGAGCTTATTCCCCGAGCAAGCGCGCAAACAAGTGTGCCAAATGGAGGAACTCCATTCCGTTTGGGAAAGTATTGAAAACGGCTTAGAAAGCCTCTTACATGATATGGTGGATGTATTACCAGATACCCCTCAGAACATAGCGGGACGTTACATGGAGCGCATTCCAGGTATTTATCAATTGTTATTAACGGATGTGGAGGCGATGGTTAATGGCGATCCTGCGGCGACAACAGATTATGAGGTAATTCGAACCTATCCGGGATTTTATGCCCTGGCTTTTTACCGGTTAGCACATGGCTTACATGCAGAAAAAGTGCCTTTAATTCCAAGGATTTTGACGGAATATGCACATTCAAAAACGGGAATTGATATTCATCCTGGTGCTCAAATAGGACAATATTTTTTCATGGATCACGGAACAGGTATTGTAATTGGGGAGACATGTGTGATAGGAGAACGGGTTAAACTATATCAGGGAGTAACGCTGGGGGCCCTTTCCGTGGATAAATCCATGGCTTCAACCAAGCGCCATCCAAGCATAGAGGACGGTGTGGTGATCTATTCCGGAGCCACAATACTCGGAGGCGACACAATCGTGGGCGCAAATTCCATTATAGGAGGAAACGTTTGGTTGACACGCAGCGTGGCTCCAAACACCAAAATTTATCACCAGGAAAATCAAAAAATCATTCAAGAATAAGATGGCGGCTTTATTGGATTTGGTGGGCAATACGCCCCTTGTCGATTTAAACAAATTACATAACAACCCTAAGGTTCAAATTTTAGGGAAGTTGGAAGGCAACAATCCCGGTGGCTCCGTGAAAGACCGCGCCGCCAAAAACATGATTGAAGCGGCCTTGCAACGCGGGGATATTAAACCGGGAATGAAATTAATCGAGGCTACCTCGGGAAATACCGGAATTGCCTTGGCGATGATCGCACGTTTATATGATTTAGAAATCGAATTAGCTATGCCGTCAAACTCCACGCGGGAACGCGTGCTAACGATGGAGGCCTTTGGGGCGAAGGTAACGTTGACAGAAAGCATTGAATCTGCCCGGGATTATGCCGTTGAAAAGGCCGCTTCAGGCAATTTTGTTCTCTTGAATCAGTTTGAAAATCCGGATAATTATTTAGCACATTACAAAACAACGGGGCCTGAAATATACCGCGATACGCGAGGTAAAATAACGCATTTTGTGAGTTCGATGGGCACAACAGGTACAATTATGGGGACATCGATGTATTTGAAGGAGCAAAATCCTGCGATACAGATTGTGGGATGCCAGCCAACAGAAGGTTCTAAAATTCCCGGGATACGCCGTTGGCCGGAGGCTTACCGACCGAAAATTTACCAACCCGAACGCGTTGATCGAATTATGGACATTTCAGAGGAAGACGCAACAGAAATGACGCGTAGAATGGCAAAAGTGGAAGGCGTTTTTGGAGGGATGAGTAGCGGAGGTGCGGTAACTGCAAGTATCCGATTAGCTCAAGAATTGGAAGAGGGCTTAATTGTCTGCATCATTTGCGACCGAGGCGATCGCTATTTATCTAGTGGATTATTTGGGGAGTAAAACTCCCATCAGTTGATAATGAGTCGGGGACATCCAGCGCATTTGTTGGGCCCCATCGATCGAATAGGTCTGAACCCGCCCATCGGTAAAGTTCATGTGTAATTTCTTGTGTGTTTCGAAGAGGAAATTCTTTTCCTCGATTTCAATTTCAACTTTGGCCGGTCTGTCCTGCGCGTCCAATTGAATGTATAATTTCTTAATGGGCAAGTTTTCATTGGACTTCAAGGAATACCAAACAAATCCATCCTCTGAAAGATTATCATAACTCGTTGCAGCGGCAGGCTTATTCAAGTCGGCATGTAAAAACATCGCCCATTCTTGCTTCCAATCTAGCTGACTGATTTGCTTTTCCTCTTTTTTGCCATCCAAAATAATGGTTTTGTGAACGGAAATTGGATGTTTACTGAGCGAATCGATCTGTGAGTTAAGGTATTTCTCCCAAGGGTAAAAGACTGGATTTTTAATAACTTCAACGGCCGGTGTACAAGACAATAAGCAGTAGCAAACAAAAAAGAGAAGGCCTGTTCTGAAATTCAACATAGCTTAAAGGTAAAAAAAATCCTTGACGCTTGAAAACGTCAAGGATTAAGAAGGGTTTTATACTCCGATCATCTCGTCGATTGGAATACTAAGTACGCGGGTTAAGTTGTAGAGTTTTCGTGCATTTGGATAATGTTTGCCGGATTCCCAATAATTGTAAGCACTTTGACTAACACCCACGGCAGACGCAACTTGTTGTTGGGTCATGTGTTTAGATTGCCGTGATTTAATCAGGAGGACTGAAAAAAGATGTTTTGTTTTCATGATGATTAGGGTTAGGTGAATTTTTCATACGGGAATATTTAAAAATGATTTAGCATTCGCAATGCTTTTGCCCATATATTTCTAGGTTTATCACTTTGGAGGTTTCAATTATCCTTTGCGGGCGAATATTTTGCGACAAAAGAAATAGTTTTTCTGTTTTCGAAAGTTGCTAAACAAAAAAGCCCGAGGAGAACTCCTCGGGCTTTCAGGCAAATGATAAAAACTCTTACAGATTTCCTTTTTTCATCTCACGCACGGCAAAGTCGGCAGCACGAGCTGTCATTGCCATATAGGTCAATGAAGGATTCACACAAGAAGCGGATGCCATGGCAGCACCATCTGTCATAAAGACGTTTTTCACATCATGAACCTGGTTGTGCTTGTTCACGATCGAATTCTTCACCGAAGTTCCCATGCGAGCTGTACCCATTTCGTGGATACCTAGGCCGATATGAGTCGTTTGGCTATTGTAGGCATTGATATTTTTGAATCCAGCAGCTTCTAACATTTCAGCCGCGTCGTTCATCATATCATGACGCATTTTCAATTCATTTTCTCCAAGATTTGCTTCGAAGGATAGTACTGGCAAGCCCCACTTATCTTTTTGATCGCTTAACGTGAAACGGTTATTGGGATCTGGTAAAATCTCACCAAAACCTCCAAAACCAACACTCCATTGTCCAGGATGTGTTAAGCTTTCTTTGAATTGTGCACCGAAACCATCTTGACCTACGCCACGACCCCAGCCCTCACGGCTTGCACCACCTTGGTAGCCAAAACCACGCGAATATCCACGCTTGTCTTTGCCCCAGTTACGGTAACGCGGGATGTACAATCCGTTTGGACGATTTCCAAACATATAATCTTTCTCAAAACCATCCACCGTTGCCGAAGCACCTACGCCTAAATGGTGGTCCATGATGTTACGACCTAATTGATCAGAATCATTTCCCAACCCATTTTGGTAGCGGTTCGATTTTGAATTCATCATGATTGCTGTAGAACCAATCGCCCCTGCGTTTACGAAAATGATTTTGGCAAAATATTCTTTATGCTCCAAAGTATTTTGATCGATGACGCGAACACCTTTGGCTTTTTGAGATTTCTCATCGTAGATAATCTCTGCCACAATCGCGTTGTGAATCATGGTTAAACGATTCGTACGTTGTGCTGCGGGCAAAGTTGCCGACAAAGAGCTAAAATACGCTCCATACGGACATCCACGCATACATTTATTCCGGTAGTTACAAGATGAACGACCTAAGTCGGTATGTTGCTTCCCTGGTTTTGTTAGGTGTGCCACACGACCAATGGTCACAGGACGACCTAATTTCTTGTCAACTGCATTTTTGAAATGTACTTCGGGAGCAGTCATTTGCATGGCTGGTAAGAACTCCGAATCTGGCAAAACATCCAAGCCTTCTGCTTGTCCGGTGATTCCTGCAAATTTCTCTACATAAGAATACCAAGGTGCCAAATCATCATAGCCAATTGGCCAAGGGGTACCGATGCCCTCTTTTTCATTCGCTAAGAAGTCTTCGCGATTCCAGCGGTAGGTTTGACGACCCCACAATAAAGATTTACCTCCTGTGTGGTAAGCGCGAATCCAGTCAAAACCACCTTTTTTCTCGATGTATGGATTTTGCTTGTCGTTTTCAAACAAATAGCGGTGCTCTTCGCTAGGTGTGTATCCTGTACGCATCCCTGCCCAATATTCTTCAGCAGCCATGTTGGTCGGCCGACCGCGGTGGTCGAATTCCCAAGGATTTTTCATCGCCGTTTCGTAGCCTTCGATGTGTTTGATCTCGCGACCACGCTCCATCACGGCAACTTTCAAGCCTTTTTCTGTTAATTCTTTTGCAGCCCAACCACCCGAAATTCCGGATCCAATGACGATAGCGTCAAACGTTTGGCTCTTGATTGCATCTATATTAAGATTCATTTTCTTTCTCGTATGATTTGGGATTAATAAACAAACGCTTTTTGGTCAGGCTTCATGTCAGTGATGAGCTCAAACTTACCAGGAACGGGCTCATAATTGAAAGAACCCTGAATGCCTTTTTCAGACGTATAATAGCCCAATAAGGTCAATTCTTTCATGACACGCCAGAACGGAACTCCTCCAGCACCTTCTAAGACATCTTTATCTACGTTATCGCCAACCTTCACTTTACTCGCAGAATAACTCTTCATTAATTCTTTGGTATCAGCTTCTAACAAGGTCAACATAGCTACTTGAGCATCATGTGATTGATCTAAAAATTTAGCTTTGGCTAAATTATCTACCCCTTTCTTGAAACTCACATGCTCCGGTTTTTTGTAGCAATCGTTCAACATCATTTCGATGAAAGGAGGAACACCTGCCTCAATCGCACCTGCGGTAGACGTTTTTGGAATAATGTGTTCAGCCACAGCAGCAACAATTTTGCGCTGGCTATCTGTCAAAGTAAAGGTACCCGCTTCCGCGACAATACCTGCTCTTTTTGCCTCCATAGCAAACAAGGTGGGTGCACTAAAAACACCCCCAACGAGCATTGCTATTCTCGAGACAGCATCTCTTCTGTTAAGCATAGTTTTATTGTTAAATTGTTCAGGTCTGTTGTCTCAATCTGGCTGATTTTTGACAAGCCACAAAATTAATCAGTTTCTTCGTTTTTCAAGGAATTATTTGGCTTTTTCTAACTTCAAAACCAAATCTATGCGGTAAGGAGGTAGATTTTTCACATCAATGTGGATGCCCTGTTTTTCTACTACACCCGTTAGCGTTTGCGTTTCCCCCAACATGCTTACTGGACCTTTTTTATAATTCCCTGGTATATAAATCGTTTCATCTTGCGGACGTTTTAAAAGGTGTACATACACATGGGAATCCGTCTGTGTGGTTACGCCCCAAGTTTGCGGGCTCAAGGGTCCGCCTCGGGTTCCATAAACGGATTCGCCATGTCCCTTCAACCAGCGGCCAGCAACGGCAAGCGAGTCGGTAAATTCCGGTTGAATCTCGCCGGATGGCATAGGCCCTACGTTCAATAATAAGTTGGCATTTCGTCCCGCCGCACCTACGAGTAGATGAATGATTTGTTTGGGGGTCTTAAATTTCTTGTCGGTGATATTGAATCCCCAGGCACCATTGATTGTTTCACAGGTCTCAAGGGGTAACGCAGAAGCTTGTTGGAAACTAAGTCCGGAATGATTTTCCCCGGGCAAATCCCGCTCGAACATTTGAAAATCTTCTCCAGGAATAGGGTCCAAATGGTGATTATTTCCAATCATGCAAGCAGGCTGTAATTGATGAATAAGGCTATAGATTTCATCGTATTTCCAGTCGATCCGCGACTTTCGATCTGCATTTCCTTCTGAGTTCGTTTGATCCCAATGTCCATCAAACCAAATGTTGTGAATCTCCCCGTAATTGGTCAACAATTCTGTTAGTTGGGCCTTCATGAATTTCAGATAGGATGCATAATCACCTTTGCCCTTCCGACCACTTTTTTGGCCGGTGCGGCCTGTTTCCCAGGGATAATCGTCCCGGTACCAATCAAGGGTTGAATAATAGAGCCCTAATTTCATGTCGTGTTTTTTACATGCTGCGGCAAGTTCTTTTAGCGCATCACGCTGAAAAGGGGTATTGGTAATTTTCCATTCGGATTGTTTCGTGTCCCAGTTCGAAAAGCTGTCATGATGGCGGGTGATAAAAATGATGTATTTCATGCCCGCGTTTTTGGCGGTTAATACCCAGTTTTCAGCATTGAATTTGCTGGGGTCAAAAGCTGGCATCAATCGACCGTAATCATTTTTCGAAATACCTTTATTGTTCATGACCCATTCGCCATCTCCAAGCATACTGGATAATCCCCAGTGGATGAACATGCCATATTTCCGATCTTGAAAGGCTTGGCGCTCGGCTAGATTCACGTCAGACGGCGTGTATTGTTGGCCTATCGCCTGAAAACACGCAAAAAGCGCGAAGAGTAAGGTTGTCTTCTTCATGTTTATAAGTTTAGAATAGGCAAATTATCATTTTTTTGGATAGGTTTATCAGGAAGTAGATAGGATTTTTGGGAGATTTTTTTGTTTTTTGTACCGCTGCTGCAGGTTCATATACCCCGGCAGCCGATAAGCCAAAATTTTCTCATGCAAGAAGCGATTCCCATTTTCGACAACAATAAAATCCCCGTAAAAAAACTTTGGCAAGTGATTATCGCCTCCTCGGTGGGAACGGTGATTGAATGGTATGATTTCTACATTTTCGGAAGTTTATCAGCCATCATTTCCCTCTCTTTTTTCCCAAAAGATGACCCGACGGCGGCATTCCTTTCTACCTTGGCGGCCTTTGGTGCGGGATTTGTGGCAAGACCCTTTGGTGGAATTCTCTTCGGAAGATTAGGAGATAAAATCGGGCGGAAATACACCTTTTTATTAACCCTTCTCCTGATGGGAGGCTCCACATTTGCCATCGCACTAATCCCGTCGTATAACGAGATTGGTTTGGTGGCCCCCGCTTTTTTATTGCTTTTACGCATTATTCAAGGACTCGCATTAGGCGGAGAATATGGTGGGGCTGCTACTTATGTGGCGGAATATGCACCGGATGCACAACGCGGAAAATACACAGCCTACATCCAAACCACAGCGACACTCGGATTTTTTGTTTCCATCGTTGTCATTCTCGTATGCCAAAACTTGATGGGCGATGCCGTTTTCAAAGATTGGGGCTGGCGTGTCCCCTTTGCCTTATCTGGTATTCTTGTCATTGTTTCCTATTTCATTCGTCGGAACATGCACGAATCTCCCCTGTTTTCGAAATTAAAGCAGGAAGGCCGCTTGTCGGAAAACCCCTTAAAAGAGGCATTTTCAACGAAGGCAAATCGGCGATTGATGTTAATCGCGATGTTTGGGGCTATTGTGGGTCAGGGAGTCGTTTGGCATACCGGGCAGTTTTATGCGCAAATATTTATCAACAAGATTCTGAAGGTCGATTTCACGACGACCAATTTAATTATTGCCGCATCTTTGGTCATTGGAACTCCCTTATTTGTCGTATTTGGAAGTCTTTCGGATCGTGTGGGGCGCAAAAAAATCATGTTGGGCGGCATGGCCCTGGCAGCCATCTTCTATTATCCACTATTTGCGTGGATGTCGGACATTGTGGATCAAGAGGGGACTTTGGTCAATGACGTTTATCAATTAAGCATGAAAGGCAAAATTGAATTAGCCTTCATTTGTACCTGTTTGGTGACATTTGCTTCCATGGCATATGGCCCGATAGCTGCGTTTTTGGTCGAATTATTTCCTACCAAAATTCGCTATACCTCACTATCTGTCCCCTATCATTTTGCCAATGGAATCTTTGGAGGATGCGCCCCGTTCGTGGCGACTTGGCTTGGTGCCGTTACCCATTCGAATTTCGCTGGGATTTTCTATCCGATTGGATTGGCGGCAATGACAGTGATCATTGGAATAATATACTTGCCTGAGACCAAAGGGCGGGCTTTGATGGATTAATCGATAGACGTTTGTCGTTAGACTTCGGACGTTGGACTTTAGATGACAACCCCATATAACACGAAGCTTTTGGCGCCGAGTTCCCCAGGTTAAAACCTGGGGTTATAACCCTAGGCTTCAGCCTAGGGGTTTAGTCGCGAAGTATCGCGTCTCTACACCAAATTTTTCGATTTAATTCGATTGATAAACAAAGCAGCCAAAACAATCGGCAACGAAAAAACCACAAAGCGCATCGAAATCGAGGCACCCGAATCAGCCATCAATCCAAATAAGCTAGGTCCTAAAATCGCCCCAAAACGTCCCATTCCCATCGCTAAGCCTACCCCTGTGGAACGAATCTCCGAAGGGTAAATGCGTGTAGAGGCGGGATACATGGTATTGAAACCACCTTGGACAAAAAAACCAATCCCGAAGGTTAGTGCAAATTTCAATATAAAATCTTGATCAAGGTTTCCGTATAAATTCAGCAAAACAAACGCGAGCAACACATAGATTAAGATCACGCGTTTGATCCCGATTCGGCCAATAAAAATTCCCATCACGAATACACCCGAAAAGGCCCCGAGATTCATCGCGGTCCCAATGTAAGTAGCTAATTCAAAAGGCATGCCGGTCTGCTTGGCAAGTATAGGGACCCAACTTAATACCGTGTACAAGGTGATAAACCCAAAGAAAGTCGCGAGCCACAAGTAAATGGTCGATTGACGAAATTCAGGGATAAACAAATCCCGCCATGACGAACGTTTCACATCCGTTTGAGCCCGATTCAAATAGGCTGGCGACTCTGGCAGGACAAAAAATACAGCTAGGAACATGAGCAAGGAAAAAATTCCAGCTGCTAAATAGGCAAAGCGCCAACCGTACATCGGAACAATCCAAGCACTCGCAAATCCCGTTAAAATCGCACCTAGCGGCCAGCCTCCCTGAACAATTCCCACATTGAAATCCCGTGTTTTATCTGTGGAAAATTCAGAGGCTACCGTCGCCAAATTGGGCAATATACCACCGATTCCCAAGCCCGTTAAGGCCCGACAAACCAGCAATAATCCATAATTCGACGAGAGATAAACTGACAACATGCCCGAACTAATCAGAAATAAGGAAATTAAAAATATCTGCCGCCGACCGATTCGGTCGCCGTAAGGCGCTAAGATAAAACAGCCTGCGGTCATTCCTCCTAAGCCTGAACTGAATATATAGCCCAACTCAGCATTGGAAAGGCCGAATTCCTTCATGATTTCAGCGCCCGTGAAAGACACCAACAACACATCAATTCCGTCATTAAAATTGAGTAAAAAGCATAGGGCTACGACTCCAATTTGGAGCCAAGACATCGAATTTTTCATTTGATCTGTACAACGATTTTTCCCGGATATCCACTCGAGGCGGCAATTAAGCCGGCTTCTAAGTCCGATAGTGGGATGTGTTTTGAAATGATTTGGCCTGGATTAATTTCCCCCGCCAAAATAGATTGTATGACGGATTCAAAATCGTCCGGATGGTCATAAATCAAGGACCCTCGAATGGAAATACCCCGACGAACTAAATCCAAGGGGGTAAAGTTGGCCGACTTTTCCGACAAGCCCAACAACACTATGCTTGATCCCCGCGGAGCATCCGCACATAAAGATGTTGTCGCTGCTGCAGATCCCGTACATTCAAACAACACTCGAACATCAGCAGCTTGCCAGTCTTCGGACTGGGCGCCTAAAGAAATTGCTTTCTCCAACAATACGGTATTCAATTCGCCCACATAAACCTGCAAACCGCGCTGAATCGCTAAATGTGTAATCAACATGCCGATCGCGCCGAGCCCCAACACATAAATTGCATCCCCGGCATTCAAATTAGCATGTTTTAAGGCGTTAAATGCCACGGCCGTAGGCTCAATAGTCACGGCATCTGCATTCGAAATAGCATCAGGAAGCGTATGCGCAAAATCGGCCGGCACGACCACATACTCGGCAAAACAACCGGGTGCATTTAAGCCAATTGTGCGTTTATTTGGACAAACAGTCGCTTGTCCCCTTTGGCAATAAATACATTTTCCACAGGGCGTATTAGGATCTACCACGACACGTTCCCCAAGCATCCTATCGACTCCCGAACCCAACGCATCAATATAGCCCCAGCCCTCATGACCAATGATCGTAGGCTCAGGCAATGGCCGGTGTCCTCCAAAATAATGAACATCTGAACCACAAATTCCTACTTCCACTAAGCGAATGCGCAAGAATCCTGGACCTGGTTCAGGAATTTTTTCATCACGAAATGCAAGGATTTTAGGCGCAGTTAAATAAGCCGCCCGCATTATAAAATCTGATTAAATTCAATGATTTCCCCAGAAGGACCCTTCACATTGAAAAAGCGTGTTCCGTTTTTCCAAAATTGAAGAAAAGTGGGTGTAGATTCTAGTATCTCAAAGCCCGCTTTTTTCAATGTTTCAAACGCATGGTCAACATCTGGCACATCGATCGCGAAATGATCCACATGTCCATTAGAACGCTGTTTGATTTCGGTTAATTGCTTTTCTGGCATTTGGTATAATTCCACAATAACCTCATGATTCTTCATCATCACGCAGGTCCCAAAACCGCCATCAAATTCAAAAGGCGATTCCATGACATTCTCAAAACCAAGCCGCTCATAAAAAGGAATGGATACTTCAAGGTCGTGCGCCGGGATACCAATGTGTTGTATCCGATGGATAAAATCGATTTTCATTTTCGTGTTATGCTAGGTTCGAGAACCTAAAATAGGAAATTTTATGCGAATGGACGCGCATAAGCTAATTTTTGTGCAAATTTCGGTAAGTAATAACCCTGTATGCCCAAGCTCGTCAGCGACCCTGCCGCCGCTAAATCAACAAAACCATCCGCAGCGACGTTTGATTCATCCAAAAAAGCACAGGCCAACTCCCCCACCACTAAATAGGTCCCATTGCATTTTATGGGGACAATATCAACTAATTTTAGTCCCAATTGCACGGGACTCCCACTAACGAATGGGATCCTAAATTCAGGTCGAATTTGCTCAGTAAGTTCCACATGATCGAATTCAGAGACCCCATCCGGATATTTGGCACTGCTTTGATGCGCAGCTTCTATTTGAAAAGGAGCCACATGATTCATCGTGAAATAACCATTGTTTTCTATGTTGGCTATTGTATGCGGAGTTGCCTCCTTGGGCCGATTGATGAATCCAATTAACGCGGGATCAGCCCCCAAATGGACGATATTAGAAAATATTGCAACATTTGATCGGCCCACCTGATCTTGAGACACAATTAAGGCAGCCGGTTTAAATCCGCTTAGGCAATTGACAAAATTGGCACGATGGTAGCGGTCCATTGCCTGCAAATCCGTAGGGGTATAATATTTCATACCTTGCTAACCCATCAAAACCGCGATTGTTTACACTTTAAATATCATGCCCCGTCGGTAAAAGTTGAGCAGGATGAGATACCAAATGATTAAATAGGTCAAAGCCCCCGCAAAAGAAGCCAAAAACGGATCCGAAATCCGAGAGGCAAAAAGAAAATCTTGCAAATAGGCTGTCAGGCCTTTCCCCTCGATTTCCACCATATTCAATGCGCGGGGTATGATGCCTGAAAAGAAGAAAACCAGCATGGGGTTAACTCCAAAAATAACGAAAGGCTTCGTCCATTTTTGTGAGCCTTTCATATCAATCAACCAATATAAAACACTCAAGAATACCATCGCCCAACCACCCGTATAAAGCACAAAAGAACTCGTCCACAAGGCTTTGTTGATCGGAAAATTCAGGTCCCAAAACGCACCCAACACGATACAAGTCAATCCTGCCATCGCTAAAAGTCTCGTTTGCGAGCGGAAATATAAACCAGCCAACATGCCCAAAATTCCCGTAGCAAAAGCCGGCAATGTGCTTAAAATTCCTTCGGGATCCCAGGTTTTTGTCACGGACCACAAATGCCCAGGTAAGAGCAAATTGTCCACATATGCGGCTAAATTAGTGCCTTCATGCAGATTCGCTGGGCCTATTCCCGGAACCGGAATATAGACCATGATTCCCCAATAAGCAATCAAAAAAAACAAGGATAAATAGACTAATCCTTTTGCATGTAGACGACCTTGAAGACTTGCTAATAAGGCATAAACCAGCGCAATGCGAGGAAGAACGCCGGGTAAACGAACAGTTGCAAAATCTTCAAATCCCCCAAAAGCAAGAATTAGTGCTCCGAAAAAAAGAAAGATTAATACAGATAATTTGCGAGGATAGTCCGTGAAAAACAGCATACTAATGATTCCTGTTGCTATTAATCGAACAATCAACAAGGGAATACCCGTCCAGTCCGCAACATGAATTTTGGAGAAAAAACTTAAAAACCAGCCGAGCAATAATAAACTTAACGTTCTTGACAAAATCTTTACCAAGGAAACCTGAGTCGATTTGTTAATGCTGACCGAAACGCCTACGATGAATAAAAAAAAAGGAAAAACGAGGTCCGTAGGCGTGCAACCATTCCAAGCCGCATGTTCCAAAGGCGCATAAATATGTCCCCAATCTCCCGGATTATTAACGATTGTCATCATCATGACAGTGATCCCTCGAAAGACATCGAGGGATAAAATACGGTTTCTAGTTTCCATGCGCGAAAATTACCCAATTTTATACTAAATCAATATAAAATTGTAATTTAGGATCACATAATTCACAAGCAATATGCCCAAAATTATTGTCGTTGGCAGTTCAAATACCGACATGGTTATTCAGTCCGTACGCATCCCGAGACCTGGAGAAACGATCCTCGGAGGTTCATTTTTCATGAACCCCGGGGGGAAAGGCGCGAATCAAGCGGTGGCTGCAGCGAGGTTAGGGGGCCAAGTGCATTTTATCTGTAAGCTTGGTCAAGATGTATTTGGCGATTTGGCGTGTGCACAATTTGAAAAAGAGGGCATGCATACTGAATTTGTTCAACAAGCCGCCGGATTAGCCTCTGGTGTCGCACTAATTAATGTCGACGCACATGGAGAAAACAGCATCACCGTAGCATCTGGAGCAAATGCTGCATTAAACAGCAAGGATATAGATCAAGCAGATACCCTTTTTGAAGCAAATGATGTATTATTGATCCAATTGGAAACGCCCTTAGAAACCGTTTGGCATACGATAAAAAAAGCCGCTGAAAAAGAGCTGAAGGTTATTTTAAATCCAGCTCCAGCAGCCAAAATTCCCGAAGAAGTCTATCCGTATATCTTTGCCATTACGCCAAACGAAACAGAAACAGAATTACTGACCGGTCTTTCGATAGATTCTCTCGCGCATGCGCAAGAAGCCGCCCAAATTTTGTTAGGCAAAGGCATCAAACATGTCATTATTACCATGGGGGCACAGGGAGCATATTATCAGTCGGCAAAAGAGAAATTATTTATCCCGACTCACATTGTCCAAGCTGTAGACACCACTGCGGCAGGTGATTGTTTCAATGGGGCCTTGGCGGTAGCAATTAGCCAACAAAAAGCCTGGGAGCTTGCCATCCGTTTTGCCTGCGAGGCCGCGACACTTTCGGTCACTAAAAGAGGAGCACAAGCGTCCATGCCTTATTTACAAGATTTACTATGAAAAAACTTATCTTCTTTTTATTGCTTGCAACCCAGGTTTTTGGCCAACAAAAACAAAAAATCATCTTTGATTGTGATTTGGGGGATGATATTGATGATGCTTATGCGCTGAGTTTATTGCTCACGATGCAGGATCGATATGAAATTTTGGGCATTACGACTTGTTACGGACGGACGAATGACCGAGCCCGTTTAGCACAAAGACTCTTAGCAGAAACGGGGCAAAGTAATATTCCCGTGTATTTAGGACGAAATACTTCCTCGCAGAATGAACGAGCAAACTGGTATGCCGAACAATATTACTGGGCGGAAGGATTCAACCCCGCCTCTAACGTTGCCCCTGCATTTAACAAGCAATTAGGCAAGTCGGTCGGCCGAAATCCACTCAAACAAAAGGAACCAAGCGCTTCGGAATTTATCCGTTCAAGCTTAACAAAATATCCCGGCGAGGTCATCATTTTCTCCGTTGGCCCAGTAATTAATTTCGCGGATGTGATCGATCAAGACCCCGAGGTTTTAAAAAAGGCCAAAGCCATTTATGCGATGTTTGGCTCTTTCCGACTTGGCTATTCGGCACAGGCACCCATCAATGCGGAATGGAATGTGGTGGTGGACGTAGCAGCAGCAAAGAAATTTGTTCATTCGGGAGCTAACATCATTTATGCTGGATTGGATGTCACGGCGATGGTCAAATTAGACCGGGCGAATCGGGATCGAATCTTACAAAGACAATCTCCCCTCACAAATGCTTTGAGTGGATTATATGTGCTGTGGGGAAATGAAACGCCTACCCTTTTTGATCCTGTGGCCATAGGTATGGAAGCCTACCCAAATTTATTTCAAACGGAAAAAGTGCACATCGATGTGGATGACAAAGGTTTCACGCGAATTATTCCAGGAAAATCGCCCAATGCAGAAATAGGAATTAGCATTGATTCGAAGGAATTTATCGACCGCTTGATGAAAAAATATCTTTATCAAAATCTACAACCTACTCGATGAAAAAGTATTTATTCCTCATCCCCTTCCTTTTGCTTGGCCTTTTTGCCTCCGCGCAAACGCGCATGCTAACCATCAGTCCCGAAGCCCTGAAAAATAAAATCAAAGGCGGCTGGGCAGGGCAAACCATCGGTGTGACCTTCGGAGGACCCATGGAATTCCGCTATAATGGAACGATGATTAATTCATATCAACCCATTCCTTGGTACGATGGCTATTTGAAAAAAACGATGCTTGAAAATCCAGGACTCTATGATGATTTGTACATGGACCTAACTTTCGTGGAGGTTTTTGAACGGGAAGGGCTTCAAGCGCCCATTACTTCGCACGCCAAAGCGTATGCGCAGGCGGGCTATGCGCTTTGGCATGCCAATCAAGCCGGTCGCTATAACATCCTAAATGGCATGATGCCCCCCGCATCTGGGTACTGGAAAAACAATCCGCATGCTGATTGCATTGACTACCAAATCGAATGTGACTTTGCTGGGCTCATGTCGCCGGCGATGCCGAATGCAGCCTCCCAAATTTCCGATCAAATAGGTCACATCATGAATTATGGCGATGGCTATTATGGAGGTGTTTATTTGGGCGCTTGTTATACGTTGGCTTTCGTTCATAAAGACATCAACAAAATTGTAAGCGAAGCCTTAAAGACCATCCCGGCGCAAAGTAATTATTATAAATGCATCTCGGATGTGATTCGTTGGCATAAACAATACCCGAATGACTGGCGAAAAACATGGTTAGAGGTTCAAAACAAATGGTCTAACGACATCGCCTGTCCGGACGGCGTTTTCGCCCCCTTCAATATTGATGCAACAGTCAATTCTGCTTATGTGGTAATCGGCCTATTATATGGCCAAGGCGATTTTGGAAAGACCGTTGAAATTGCGACACGCTGCGGACAAGATGCGGACTGTAATCCATCCTCAGCAGCGGGTATCTTAGGAACCATGTTGGGCTATGATAAAATCCCTGCCTATTGGAAATTAGGGTTAAAGGAGGCAGAAGATATCGACTTCAAATACACGACGACATCCTTGAACAAAGTATATGAAATCGGATATCGGCATGCGCTGAAAAACATTGAAATGCATGGAGGGAAAGTCTCCGCCAATCAAATTCAAATTCCACTGGAGGCCCCAAAAGCAGTTCCTTTCGAACAGAGTTTTACTGATGCATATCCCGTGGAACGGATTTGGGTGAATAAGCCCTTGAAGGATGAATACCAATTTCAATTTGAGGGAACGGGATTTGTTGTGAAAGGCGATATGGCGAAATGGGCATCTTTGGATCCGCATGCCTTTGACTTAGAAGTTTGGGTAGATGGCTCGATCATGGAACATGTGAAATTACCGGTATCTTTTACCACTCGCCGACATGAAGTAACCTGGAAATATGATTTAAAGGTCGGAAAGCATGAAGTAAAATTGAAGTTGACGAATCCGACTGCAGGCTATGAGTGCAAATTAACTGATATCTTGATTTACCAACAAAAAGCTATTCGGGTGAATGATCAGAAATATTATCGATTAGGGAATTTATAAACGAAACCATTATGTTCATTATCGAAACGTATACGACTGCAGTATGTCTATGTGTAATTACAATGCTTTGCTGGGGATCTTGGGCGAACACGCAAAAACTCAGTACTTCCAGCTGGCGCTTTGAACTATTTTATTGGGATTATTCGCTAGGAATTGTGCTGACATCTTTGATTCTAGCCATGACACTAGGCAGCATGGGAACAGCAGGTCGAGGCTTTTTAGCCGACCTAAATCAGGCAACATCTGAAAATATCCAATCGGCCTTCATCGGTGGAGTTGTATTTAATGCCGCCAATATTCTGCTAGTCGCAGCCATCGGAATTACTGGAATGTCGGTGGCATTTCCTGTCGGAATTGGCATTGCATTAGTGTTAGGCGTGTTGGTGAATTATTTGGATCAGCCTACGGGCAATCCTGTAATAATTTTTGGCGGGGTTGGATTAATCACGTTAGCGATTATTTTGAATGCTTGGGCCTATGGAAAACGAAATACTTCGGGTATGTCGGTGAAAGGTTTACTGATCGCTGTTGTTAGTGGTTGCCTGATGGGTTTGTTTTATAAGTATGTGGCGAATTCGATGGTGGTCAATTTTTCGATACCGGAGGTGGGGAAATTAACGCCATATACCGCATTAGTCTTTTTTGCAATCGGTATTTTAGTCAGTTCTTTCGTCTTTAATACGATACAAATGTATCGGCCGTTTCAGGGAGTGCCTGTGAGTTTTGGGGATTATTTTAGCGGTCGCATGAAAGATCATGCAGTTGGGTTATTGGGTGGAGCCATTTGGTTTATTGGGATGGCATTCAGCATCATTGCCTCTGAAAAAGCGGGAACCGCGATTTCCTATGGATTAGGGCAAGGCGCCACGGTGGTTGCGGCCCTTTGGGGGATCTATGTTTGGAAGGAATTTGATGGCAGTGATGCCAAAACCCAAGGTATGTTAAAGCTCATGCTGGCCTTGTACATCCTCGGGTTAGGGCTTTTAATTTATGCCAAATAATTTATAGGGTTTTCACTTTTTTCCAGACTCCGTTCACTTGAACGTCGACGGTTCCTGCCCCCTTTTTAAACAATTCGTAGTTCGTTACCTTTCCGTTCGCCCAAGTCATGTTGAGCGAGTAGCCGCCTCGTGTTTTTAACCCCTTCACTTCTCCTGAAGCCCAGGCTTTTGGCAAAGCGGGAAGCAAGTAAATTTTAGTGGATGTCGACTGAACTAACATTTCGGCAACGGCCGCAGCCCCACCAAAATTACCATCGATTTGAAAAGGAGGATGGGCGTCGAAGAGATTTGGATAGGTTCCGCCTCCGCGTTGG